>RCMY010002027.1_pt1 | contig 18538 bp, 13 predicted proteins | sample 2041341 | NCBI WGS metagenome assembly RCMY01 (sample SAMN09708234, study PRJNA481090) | Marine sediment metagenome, whole genome shotgun sequencing project. | reverse complement strand
ACTTGACCAAAATAGTGGTTTCCGATAAAAATGGTGTTGTTGATTTAAGTAAATTTTCTTCAATGGATTTGCTTACTTTCAGTCATGTTAGTTATGTCGAGTTCGAATTGTTAAAAAAGCAATTGGAAGAGAATAATTCAAAAGTTTTTTTACAATTCAAATCAGAAATACTCAATGAAGTTTTTCTTTCGGCAACAAAAGGGCAAGAAAAAACAACGAGAATCGCCGAACAAATAGCAGTTTATTCCAGTAAAGAAATTCAAAATTCTGCACCGCAAACTTCCGCAGATATGCTCGCAAATATTCCCGGAGTCAAAGTGCAAAAAACACAATTTGGCGGTGGAAGTCCGGTAATTCGTGGTATGGAATCAAATCGAATTTTATTGGTCGTAGATGGAGTTCGTATGAATAATGCGATTTACAGAAAAGGGCATTTGCAAAATTCGATTACCGTTTCTCCTTTTAGCTTAGATCGAACAGAGGTTATTTTTGGTCCATCTTCTGTTATTTATGGTTCAGATGCCTTGGGTGGTGTGATTCACTATTATACCAGAAAACCAAAAATTAGTGAAAATACAGCCGTAAATGTCGATTTTTCATCTCGTTTAGGAACCGTAAATAATGAATTTACTTCGCAGGTCGGAATTGAATTGCAAATGAAAAAATTTGCTACTTATACGAGCATTTCGCATAGTCAGTTTGGTGATTTAAAAATGGGAGAAAACCGAAAACACGGTTTCAATACTTGGGGGAAACAATTTGATTATTCAAACAATTCGGATACCTATTACAATCCAAATGCGGTTATAAATTCGGATCCTGAAAAGCAACGAAATGTCGGATTTGACCAAACCGATTTTTTACAAAAAGTGTTTATTCCGCTGGACGAAAAAACAGATTTATCTTTCAATTTACAGTACAGTACTTCTTCTGATATTCCAAGATTTGATCGATTGACCGAAAGAAAAGACGGAGAATTAAAATTCGCAGAATGGTATTATGGTCCGCAAAACCGGTTTTTATTTTCAACGCAGTTACGTATAGATCCAGATAAAAAATGGATTACCGATGGTACAATTACATTAGCGTATCAAAATATTAAAGAATCAAGAATTAATAGAAAACTGAATAGTTTAGACCGATCTTCCACCTTTGATAAGGTAAATGTTTATAGCATTAACGGAGATTTTACTGCAAATCTCACTAAAACGAAAAATCGAGATTTAGGCTACGGATTTGAAGTTGCCTACAACGATGTAAACTCGACGTCAAGAGGTGATATTTTAAATGTAAGCGGAAATGATATTATTGGAGTTTCGGGTAATTATGTCGTTCAAACCCGTTATCCGGATGGTGGAAGCAGTTATTTGAGTTCTGCTGCTTATCTGGATTATCGCCAAGATATTTCAAAAAAATCAACGTTAAATACCGGAATTCGATTTACAAACACAGGTTTAAGTGCAAAATGGATTGATGAAACTTATATTGATTTAAAGAATCCCGATATTTATTTAAATAATTCTGCAGTTACAGCGACACTTGGTTTTGCACATAAACCAAATAAAAATTGGCAGATAAATGGTGTTTTATCCTCAGGTTTTCGATCTCCGAATATTGATGATATTGGCAAAGTTCGCGAAAAGAACGGTGATTTGACGGTACCTAATCCAGATTTAGATCCGGAATTTGCCTATAATTTCGAGGCTGGAGTTCTCAAATTTTTTAAAGACAAAAATTACTATATCGGTTTGAATACGTATTATACTTTACTGGACAATTACATAGTTCGATCTGATTTTATTTTAGATGGCAGTTCTACGGCAATTTATGATGGTGAAGAAGTAAATATCGATGCTAATGTAAACAATAAGACGGCTTATATTATTGGTGGAACCGCTATTTTTAAAGGAAACATCACAAATTCTTTTCAAACAAAAGCAGCAATTACCTATACAAAAGGCCGGGCATATGATATCGATGAACCACTTTCTTCTATTCCGCCAATTTTTGGCAATATTGAGTTTAGCTATATCAAAAAAAGATGGGAAACTGGTGTGAATTTCGTTTTTAACGGAAGAAAAAAGTTAAAAGATTACAATATTTCTGAAGGTATTGATAATGTGGAACAAACTCCATTTTTAATGGATAAACAAGAATATTATGGGAGCCCGTCATGGCAAACTCTAAATTTTTACTCCCGTTATAAAGCAACAAAAAATATTGATTTTCTATTTTCAGTGAACAATATTTTTGATCGGCATTATAAAGAATTTGCATCCGCGATAAGCGCACCCGGAAGAAATTTCACAATTTCTGTTTTAGGTAATTTTTGAATCTGATGCGGTTAAAATAAATAATCAACTTTTTCTTTTGATTTTCTCTTTTTTAATGGAATAACAACACTTGCACCAATCATTCCGCCCAAAGCGGTATAAGCAAAATCGTCAAAAGATCGAGTATCGCCAAACCATAACGGATCAACCCATTCTTTTACCAAACCCGCAATAGATGCTACGCCGGCTCCTATGATCCAAGAAAGCAATTTATCTTCGGTTTTTTGATACACAAAATAAGAAGTTAAACCACCAATAATTATTCCACCAACCAAATGTTCTGGGTGCCCTTTGTTTGATGAGAATTGTCCGTAAGAGTTCACACAAAATAGTAAAGCTAAAAATAATACAACGGTTTTCATTTTATGGAATTGTAAATTTAAGAATGAAATTCATAATCCTAAAGTTACGAAAAGCAAACTTTAATGCAAAAAACACCTCTTCTGATAAATTAATTATTTGAAAGCAGGTATTCCTGTAATATCCATACCGGTTATGAGTAAGTGAATGTCATGCGTTCCTTCATACGTAATTACCGATTCTAGATTCATCATATGGCGCATGATCGAATAGTCACCTGTAATTCCCATAGCACCCAAAATTTGTCGGGCCTCTCTAGCAATATGAATTGCCATATCAACATTATTTCTTTTTGCCATTGAAATTTGGGCTGAAGTTGCTCTTTCTTCATTTTTCAAAACACCTAATCGCCAAGTTAAAAATTGTGCTTTTGTAATTTCGGTAATCATTTCAGCTAATTTTTTTTGTTGCAATTGAAACCCAGCAATAGGTTTGCCAAATTGCATTCTTTCTTTTGCATAGCGTAATGCTGTATCATAACAATCCATTGCAGCACCAATTGCACCCCAAGCGATTCCGTATCTAGCGGAATCTAAACAACCAAGAGGAGCGCCTAAACCACTTTTATTTGGCAACAAATTTTCTTTTGGCACCTTGACATTATCAAAAATAAGCTCTCCGGTTGACGAAGCTCTTAAAGACCATTTATGATGCGTTTCAGGAGTAGAAAATCCTTCCATTCCACGTTCCACGATTAATCCGTGAATACGACCTTCCTCATTTTTTGCCCAAACCACAGCGATATCAGCAAAAGGAGAATTGGAAATCCACATTTTTGCTCCGTTCAATAAATAATGGTCTCCCATATCTTTGAATTTCGTATCCATACCAGCCGGATTAGAACCATGATTTGGTTCTGTAAGTCCGAAACAACCTATTAATTCTCCACTGGCTAATTTTGGCAAATATTTTTTTCGTTGCTCTTCATTTCCATATTTAAAAATAGGATACATTACTAACGAAGATTGAACCGATGCGGTTGAACGAATCCCGGAATCGCCTCTTTCAATTTCTTGCATGATCAATCCGTAAGAAATTTGATCTAAACCAGCTCCGCCATATTCTTCAGGAATATAAGGTCCGAAAGCCCCAATTTCTGCCAAACCTTTTAATAATTCGTTTGGGAATTTTGCATTTTGTGCTGCATCTTCAATAATCGGAGAAACCTCTCGTTTTACCCATTCTCGAGCTGCATCTCGAACTAGTAAATGTTCTTCGGTTAACAAATCATCTAAACCAAAATAATCGGGTGCTTGAAATAAATCTTGAGCCATAATAATGTTCTTAAATAGTGTATGAACAAAATTACGATTATTGGTTTAATAAAAATTACGATTTTTTACTTTTAAATTCATAATTTTAATTGTTTACTTTTGCCTACATGCAGCAGACATTTAAAAAGCAAGAAAAATTAAAAACGAGCAAATTGATTTCGCTGTTATTTGCGGAGGGTAAAAATGTCACTGAATTTCCGATAAAATTGGTTTATTTACCGATAGAACATAGCGGAACGCATAAAATTCAGGCTGGTGTTTCTGTTCCGAAAAGAAATTTTAAAAAAGCGGTTAATCGAAATAGAATTAAAAGATTATTACGGGAAGCCTATCGAAAGAACAAACACTATATTTATGAGTCTGAGCATACTAAAAAACATATATTTATGTTTATATATCTGGGTAAAAAAGAGATAGAATATAAACTAGTGGAAGAAAAAATGATCTTAATTTTGCAGAAATTTCTTCAAAAACACAATTCATAAATTTCAAAATCATGAGAAAACTTAAAAAAATAGCCGTCACAATTTCTCTAATTGTCATGGTGACCTTTTTGTTTGCTTTTAAAACAGATTATTTTGAAGTTGCCAAACAAATTGAAATTTATACAACGTTGTTCAAAGAGCTCAACATGTATTATATTGATGAGGTAAATCCGGCAAAATTAACAGATAAAGCGATTAATAACATGCTGAATGATTTGGATCCGTACACTAAATTTTATGATGAACAAAGTGTTGAAGAGGTAAAAATAAATTCTTTAGGAGAATTTAGCGGTATCGGAGCGCAATCAAAATTCACAAATAATAAGTTGTTGGTTTTTGAAATTTTTGAAGGCTTGCCGGCAGATCAAGCTGGTATGAAGGTTGGAGATCAAATTCTAAAAATTGATGATATTTCGGTTGATTTGTATAAAAATGATGAAGTTTTAACCTTATTAAAAGGCGCCCCAGATACCAAAGTAAAACTAACCATTAACCGACAAGATAAAATTTTAAATTTTGAGGTAAACCGCGAAAAAATTTCTTTGAATCCGGTGCCTCATTTTCAAATGATTGATCAAGAAATTGGCTATATCGCTTTTGATAAATTCAATGAAAAAGCAACTTCGTCTGTTCATTCTGCCTTTGATGATTTAAAAAACCAAGGTATGACAAAGCTAATTTTGGATGTAAGAGGAAACCCGGGTGGTTTATTAAATGAAGCGATTTCGATTACCAATCTTTTTGTACCAAAAAACGAAGTTGTTGTTACCACCAAAGCGAAATTAAAAAAATGGAGCGAAACCTACAAAACTCAAAATGAACCGATAGATTTAGAAATTCCGATAATTGTTTTAATTAACGGTGCATCTGCATCTGCATCTGAAATTGTTGCAGGATCGCTGCAAGATTTAGACAGAGCCGTAATTTTAGGAGAACGTTCTTACGGAAAAGGTTTAGTACAGCGCTATAGAGATTTAACCTACGGAACAAAATTAAAACTTACGATTTCAAAATATTATACACCTAGCGGAAGGAATATTCAAGAACTGGATTATACCAATAGAAAAGGTAAAGATGTTCCGAAATTTTCTGAGGTAAATCGAAATGCGTTTAAAACCAAAAACGGTAGAACAGTTTACGATGGAGGAGGTATTGAACCCGACATAAAAATTGAAAAACCAACAGCCACAAAATCGACGTCAGCTTTGCTAAAATCGGATGCTATTTTTAACTTTGCAACCGATTATACGATTAAAAATAAAACGATTGTGAAACCGGAAGATTTTGTTTTCAGTGATACCGATTATCAAGATTTTGTACGTTTTTTAAAAGAGAATAAAACTTCTTTTAAAACCACTACGGAACTAAAATTTGCAACAGCTTTTGAAACCGCCCAAAAAGAAAATCTGAACAAAACCATTCAAAGTTCTTATCAAGATTTACTTTTGCAATTGCAAGATGAAAAATTAGAAGAACTCTCTCCGAATAAAGAGGAAATAAAAGAATATGTATCCAATGAAATCATCAATCGGTATTATTTCAAAAAAGGAGAATATCAAAATCATATCTATCATAATAAATCGATTTTAAAAGCGGTCGAAATTTTGAAAGACACAATACAATTCAATCAGATATTAAAAAATGAACGAAATTAAAAGAACTAGAGCTCAAATCTCTACAACTGCAATTGAACGTATGTATATCGCTATGCGTCACTTGTTTAACCGTGGTTTTTACAAACCAATGGGAATTTCCGGAAAAACACTTAAAGATGCTCTTTTAACGCTTCAACCTGAAATTTATGGATCGATAGCAGAGGATAAAGTAGAGCTTAACGGACTTTCATACATTATTGACCGTTTACCAGAAGGCATTGAAGAATGCCGTTATATCAATTTGACGGCTGACGAAGGTTTTGCTAAATCTCATTTTAAAATTATTGTCCCTCCGAAAAGGAGAAGAAATTGCTACCGAATCGATAAAGATCAAATGAATATTGAAATAACGCGTGGAAGATCAGATATATACGATATTTTAACACATTTGACTTTCATGTTTATGGAGTCTCATAAAATTGCGGCAAAAATTGTAATAAATGAAGAGGGAGAAACCCTTCGAGAATGGGCAATTTTAGAAGAGGTTGTGCTAAAAAATGAAAAATTAACCGACAAAAAGAGACAGGTTTTATTCATTCATTTATCCAATATTTTAGGCAGAAGTTACGAAGAAATCCATCATGCCGATCTTGTTTTTAGCTCTTTAACACAACCAAACAGACTGTTTTCTATAATTTATTGGATGGGAAAATTAGCCCTCAATGAACTTTTAGAAGAAAAAAAACATGTGATTGCCTTCAGTCCGATATTGACCGAAAGAATCGGACATCATCTTTACGGCGAAATTTGGGCAACTAATATTAAAAAAACCTTAGAAGAAAAGGGTTTATTAGAAAGACCAATTCATATCATTAGCGCTAACATGCACAGTGTGATGAATTCTATCTACGCACCGATTTTTTTGCCAAAAGAAAGCATTATGTATGAGGGAACAAAAATTTTTGAGCAAATTTCAAAAGTGGAAAACAAAGAATTACAAAAAAAGATAAAAAAAGGTGCAGCGAAAAAAGGACTTACTTTCATAAAAGATTCTTCTGGTACTAATATTGACGTTCAAATTATTGATACAGAAAAAATTAATTTCGAGAAAACAAAGTATTCCATTGCTAATCTTGACGAACCAAAACCTGTTATCGTTGTAATGGATTACGCTTTCGGAGAGCAAGCCTATGAAACAATGGATGAATTGTTAAAACCTTACGGAGATAACGACGGAAAGAAACAGCATCTAAAAATAGCCTCCATTTCTATCATGGGAAAAGCCGGAATTTTAGAAGGCGGAAAGGGAGATATCATGATTCCGACAGCACATATTTTTGAAGGAACAGCAGATAACTATCCGTTTAAAAACGAATTAAGCGTCGAAGATTTAAAAGATTCTGGAGTGCAAGTTTTTAAAGGAAGTATGGTTACCGTTTTGGGAACATCCTTACAAAATAAAGATCTTTTACAGTTTTTTCATAATTCTACCTGGAATGTGATCGGATTAGAAATGGAAGGTGCACATTACCAAAAGGCTATTCAAGCGGCTTCTAAAATTAGAGGAAATATTAGTAAAAATATAAAGGTTCGATATGCTTATTACGCTTCTGATAATCCTTTAGAAACAGGTAGTACATTGGCTTCTGGCGGTTTAGGTGTTTCAGGAGTGAAACCTACATATGCCATTACTCAAAAAATATTGGAACAGATTTTCGCATAAAACTCCCTTTTTTATTGCAGGAAAGCACAATTTTATAGTGCTGTTTTATTTGTGAGGTTTTGCCTAAAACCAAGTATTTTTTCTTTGGAATGCCTTATTTTTACAGTCTATTTCAAAAAATACAGTTTGAAAAGAAAAAAGCGTTATTCCATATATATCAAACCAATTTCGGTAGTTGCCAATCTGGTAATTATCAATTTTGCTCTTTTTTTTGGTCTTGGACAAACTATAGCTAATCTAGCTTTTATCCTCTATTGTAACGCAAGTTGGCTCATTATTTCCTACTATTTAAACTTTTATAATGTAAACCGGTATCATAAGAATATTGAGGTTTTCTCAAGGTTTATTGTCCAATTAGTGCTCTTTACCTTCGTATATTTTGCCTTTTTCGGATTTACAAATCAAGCTATAGATACTTGGACTCATCTGAAAATTCTTGCCTTACTTTTTTTGGGAATCGGACTTTTTAGAAGTCTGTTTTTAGGCGCATTGCGAAAATATAGAGTGGAAGGAAAAAATCTTCGAAATATTATTATTATCGGTGCTAATAAAAGCGTCAAAAAGTTAACTTCTTTTTTTCAAGAACACCCCGAATTGGGCTATCGAATTACTGGTTTTTTTTCAGACAAAATAAACTCAAGTTCAAAATATTTAGGAAATATTGCCGATAGTTTTACTTATTTGAAACAATATGAAGTAGATGAAATTTATTGTTCCTTATCTGAATTAAATGAAAAACAAATAGCAGATTTTATTCATTATGCCGATAATAATTTGGTCGTATTAAAATTATTGCCCGATACAAAAGATGTATACACAACCAAAATGGTCGTTGAATATTACGATTATATTCCGATTTTATCGTTAAGAATAATTCCGATTGATAATTTTGTCAATCAAACGATTAAAAGAATATTTGATATTTTATTCTCTTTTTTTATACTCGTTTTTGTTCTTTCTTGGCTTACACCACTTTTATTTATTTTCATTAAAACGGAATCAAAAGGTCCTTTACTTTTCAAGCAAACCAGAGATGGCTTAAATGGCAGCCGGTTTGTTTGCTACAAATACCGATCGATGCACCTAAACCAAAAGGCAAATGATATTCCGTGTACAAAAAATGACAATCGGGTTACGAAAATTGGCAAGTTTTTACGCAAAACCAGTCTCGATGAATTGCCTCAATTTTTTAATGTATTTTTGGGAGATATGAGTGTTGTGGGTCCTCGACCTCATATGCTTAGTGAAACGAAGAAATATGCAAAAGCAGTCGATAAATATATGGTTCGACATTTTGTAAAGCCCGGTATTACGGGTTTAGCGCAGGTAAAAGGTTATCGAGGTGAAATAGAGAAAAATGAAGAAATGGAATTTCGTATTAAATTAGATATTTTTTATATTGAAAATTGGTCGTTTCTATTAGATTTAAAAATTATCGGACAAACGATTTGGAATATATTTAAAGGAGAAAAAAAAGCATATTAAAATTGAAATAAATGAACATATTAATTTTAGGATCAGGCGGAAGAGAATGCGCGTTTGCTTGGAAACTAGCACAAAGCAACAAAACTGAAAAATTATTTATAGCTCCAGGAAATGCCGGAACTTCAGATTACGGAGTTAATATTGACATCAATCCAACGGATTTTAATGCGATTAAAAAGGTCGTTTTAGAAAACGATATTCAGCTCGTAATTGTTGGGCCAGAAGATCCTTTGGTACTCGGGATTCACGATTTTTTTCTTGCGGATTCCAGTTTAAAAAGTATTCCTGTTATCGGTCCTCAAAAATATGCGGCTCAGTTAGAAGGGAGTAAAGAATTTGCCAAAGAATTTATGTACCGCCATCAAATTCCAACAGCAAAATATGCAAGTTTTACCAAAGAAACGCTATTGAAAGGATTCGAATTTTTAGAATCTCTGCAAGCTCCATATGTTTTAAAAGCGGATGGTTTAGCTGCCGGAAAAGGGGTATTAATCTTGAATGATTTAGAGGAAGCTAAAAACGAATTGACCGAAATGTTAACCCATGAAAAATTTGGTGCTGCAAGTGCGAAAGTGGTGATTGAAGAATTTTTAGACGGAATTGAAATGAGTTCTTTCGTTGTAACGGATGGAGAAAACTATGTTATTTTACCCAATGCCAAAGATTACAAACGAATCGGAGAAGGCGATAAAGGGTTGAATACTGGAGGTATGGGCGCAATTTCACCAGTACCTTTTGCCGATGAAGTCTTTTTATCAAAAGTAGAAGAACGTGTTATCAAACCTACAGTTTATGGTTTGAAAAAAGATAAAATACCCTATGTAGGCTTTATTTTTATCGGATTGATTAAAGTAAATAATGAACCTTATGTGATTGAGTATAATGTGCGCATGGGAGATCCGGAAACGGAAGTGGTGATACCTCGAATTAAATCAGATTTGGTCGATTTATTTGTTGCTACAGCAGAAAAAAAGTTAAACAATTTCGATTTGCAAATTGATGAAAAAACTGCTACTACAGTGATGCTTGTATCCGGAGGCTATCCTGAAGAATACCAAAAAGGGAAAGAAATTTTAGGTTTGGAAAATGTAAAGGATTCTATTGTTTTTCACGCTGGAACCACAGTAAAGGATGGTAAAATTGTAACTAGCGGAGGTCGTGTCATTGCAATTACTTCAGTTGCAAATAATATGCAGGAAGCCTTAAAATTATCCTATCAAAATATTGATAAAATTTGTTTTGAGCAGATGAATTTCCGAAAAGATATCGGATTCGATTTGTAATAATCCATCAAATAGAAAATTAGACCATGACCAAAGGTAAAATAATCGTTGCGCCCTTGCATTGGGGTTTGGGTCATGCTACACGCTGTATTCCTGTAATTAATGCGTTATTGGAGCAAAATTTCACTCCCATAATTGCAAGTGATGGCGCTGCGCTACATTTGCTTCGCATGGAATTTCCACAATTAAAATGTTACCAATTGCCGTCATACGGAATTCAATATCCGAAAAACGGAAAAAAGTTTACTTATAAATTGCTTTTACAATTGCCTAAAATATTCAGGGCGGCTCAGAAAGAAAAAAAAATTATTTCCAAAATCATTGAAAAAGAAGGTGTTACAGGTATAATTTCGGATAATCGTTTCGGAGTGCGATCAAAAAAAGTTCCTTCGGTTTATATTACCCATCAAATCAGTGTTTTATCTGGGAATACTACTTTTTTAAGTACGAAACTGCATCAAAAAATAATCGAAAAGTTTGCTATTTGTTGGATTCCTGATTATCAAAATGAACCAAATTTAGCAGGAAAATTATCCCATGAAAATGGTCATAATTCGGGGTATCGCTATATTAATCCGCTTAGTAGGTTTACTTTTGAAAAAAAAGAGAAAAAGTATGATTTATTGGTGCTGCTTTCCGGTCCTGAAACACAGAGAACACTTTTAGAAGAAAAGCTCTTAAATGAGCTCAAAAATTATCCGAAAAGCGTCTTATTTATTCGTGGAATAATGGAAGAGCGACAAAAATATTCAAAACAAGATAATTGTTTCGTGGTTAATTATATGCTAGGAAAGGAATTAGAAAACGCAATTAACGAATCGGAATTAATACTTGCAAGATCGGGCTATTCTACCATAATGGATTTGGATAGATTAAAAGCCAAAGCCTTTTTTATACCCACTCCGGGGCAATTCGAGCAAGAGTATTTGGCAAGCTATTTAAAGCAGCAAAAGATTGCCAACTTTGCAAGCCAAAAAGATTTTAAAATAGCTTTCTTACAAAATTCTGAAGATTACAGTGGTTTTGTAAAATCAAAGACCTCAAAATCAAATAAATTCGATTTTGAGGTCTTTTGCAAGGTTAAAAATTAGGCTTTAAATAAATTTTAACTCAGTTTCTTTTGTATCTTCAACTTTAACTAATTTGTTAGATTTATAAGTCAATTCTTTTACCGTATCATCGGTAATCATATACCATTTTCCAACTTTTTTACCCATATCGTATTCTGCTACGGTAATTTTTTCACCGGCTTCGTTATAAGTAATCCATTGAGAATGTAATTTATTTTCTTTAAAAAAACCAACCTCTTTTACAGCACCATTATCGTAATAATACGTAGCTTTTACAAGATCGTTTTGTTTTTCAAACTTTGGTTTAATTTCTTGAGCAATAGCCGAAGAAATAAAAACTAAGGCAATTACAATTGTTGTGATTAATCTTTTCATAGTGCATCAATTTTTAATAATCATTATAAAAGTAATATTTAATTTACAATTACGCAACAATTACATAACGTTAAGTTAACATTGGAAAGAAAGCAGGAAAATATATCTGAAGTTTTTCCTATTCATTATGTCACTTTTTCTAAAGTGAAAGAGAAAGAAGAACCTACTGCCGGAGTACTTTCTGCAAAAATGTTTTGATGGTGTGCTTCAACAATGTGTTTTACAATTGCTAAACCTAAACCGGAACCACCTTGCTCTCGAGAACGGCTTTTATCAACTCTGTAAAAACGTTCGAATAATCTTTGTATATTTTTTGGGTCAATACCAATTCCGTCATCGGAAACTTTTACATTAAACTTCGATTTAGAAAAAGAGCGGATACTTACAGTTGTCATTCCACTGCCTTTACCATAGTTTATAGAATTCGAGATAAGATTTATTAAAACTTGTTCTATGCGCTCTTTATCAGCTCTTACCAGTAAAGGAAATTCGTAGGGAGTATCAAAAACCAATACAATATTTTTTTTCCTGGCTTTGAGCTCAAACATTTCAAAAACATCAGAGATAAGCTTGATGATATTAAAGGTTTCATAGTTCAATTTCATACCAGATTCTAATTTGGAAATCATATCCAAATCTTTTACCACAAAATTCAATCGTTCTATACTTTTATTCGCTCTGTCTAAATATTTGTGTTGTAATTTTTTATCGTCAATTGTATTGTCTAGAAGTGTTAAAACATAGCCTTGAGCGGTAAATAATGGCGTTTTTAATTCGTGCGAAACATTGCCTAAAAATTCTCGTCTGAAATCATCTCGGGTATTTAACTTTTCAATTTCAAATCGTTTTTCTTCAATAAAATCTTGTACTTGTGTGAAGAAAACTTCCAAATCTGTAGTGTTTTTCTTATTGATATTTACATTTTCAAACAGAGAAGAGCTATTGTAAATAGTCTCAATTTCTTTTCGGATAAAATTTTTAAGAATAAAATTTAACAGAAAAAAGAATAATGCAAAGAATATCGCACTAAAAACGAGAAAAAGGGAAACGTTGATGCGAAAATCAAAATAGTAATAAAAGCAAACTACTAATACCGTAAACAAAGCAAAAGTTGCCGCAATTATTTGTAAAGAAAGCGAGTGAATTTTTTTTAATTTCAATAGATTAAATTTCAAATTTATAGCCAACGCCCTTGATTGTTTTGATATAATCATCGCCGAGTTTTTCACGAAGTTTTCTTACGTGAACGTCAATGGTTCTGCCACCCACAACAACATCTTGGCCCCAAACAGTTTTTAAAATAACATCTCGATTGAAAACTTTATTAGGCATCCCTGCTAAAAGGGATAAGAGCTCAAATTCCTTTTTAGGTAAAATTATTTTTTTACCATCTTTTTCGACGAAATACTCTTCTTTATTAATGGTAATTCCATCAAATATCAAAATCTTTTCTTCTTCATTTTCTTCATTTTTCAAGCGCCTTAAGAGAGCATTTACCTTGCTAACCAGAACTTTTGGTTTCACTGGTTTCGTAATATAATCATCGGCACCAGCATCAAAACCTGCCATTTGAGAATAATCTTCTCCTCGAGCTGTAAAAAATGCGATCAAAACATTTTCAAATCCTTTTAAGGCTCTAATTTTTTCACAAGCTTCAATACCATCCATTTTAGGCATCATAATATCGAGTAAAATTAAATGTGGTTTTACTGTTTTAGTTTTTTCAACAGCCTCCAAACCATTACTTGCTTTATACAATTGAAATCCTTCTTTAAGTAAATGAAAACCAACGATTTCTAAAATATCGGGTTCATCATCTACTAATAAAATTTTAATGTCTTGATTTTTCATACACTGAATTAAGAGGTAAAAGTAACTAAAAAAAGGCATGAAAAATATCGTTAACCTTAATTTAACCTTGAAACATTAAGGTTACTATTTTATCATTTAAAGGTAATCTACTATTAACCTCTTAGTAACATAAGAGTATCACTTTTGTCATGTAAAATTAAAAAACTAAAACTAAAAAAATGAAAAAATTGATTTTAAGTCTTTTAACTGTTTCAACTCTTATATTATCAAGTTGTGGTAGCGATGAACCTAACATTATAGTAGATACTTGTAATGACGGAATTAAAAATGGCGATGAAACTGCCATTGATTGCGGCGGATCTTGTAAGCCATGTTCAGACACTGAAGATGTTAGTGGTTTAATTACTGCAAGTACAACTTGGTCAAAAAACAATATCTACGTTTTAAACGGAAAAGTTGTGGTTGATGCTGGTGTTACTTTAACTATTGAAGCTGGTACTATTATAAAGGGAAAAGAAGGTACAGGCTCTTTGGCTTCTGCATTGATTGTCGCTAGAGGTGGTAAAATAATGGCTGAAGGAACTTCGGATAACCCAATTGTATTTACATCTGTTAAAGATAATATTGAAGTTGGTCAAACAGAAGGTTCTAACCTTACTGAAGCTGATAATGGTCTATGGGGAGGTTTAATTGTTTTGGGAAATGCAAAAGGCTCTTTCAAAGGCGATGTTTCTGAAGTACAAATTGAAGGAATTCCTGCGGGAGATACTTTTGGTTTATATGGTGGTAGCGATGACAATGATAATTCTGGTGTTTTAAAATATATTTCTATTCGTCATGGAGGTGCGGAAATTGGAGAAGGTAATGAAATCAACGGACTTACTTTAGGAGCCGTTGGTAGCGGGACTGTAATTGAAAACATTGAAGTTGTTGCTAATTTTGATGACGGTGTTGAATTTTTTGGAGGAACAGTTTCTCCTAAAAATTTGCTCGTATGGGCACACGGGGATGATGGATTAGATATCGATCAAGCGTATGCTGGTACTATTTCAAATTCATTAGTTATTCAAGGTGATACTTCTGATCACGCCTTAGAAATTGATGGTCCTGAAGGTTCTTTTGAAGAAGAATTTACCCTAAATAATATCACTATAATTGGAAATCAAAACACACCTGACGGTCAGTACAACGACAATAGAGATCAGGCTATGGGTCATTTAAACAATATTTATGCCTACGGATTTAAAACAGCTTCGAATATAGAGTTGGATAATGACGGAGTTGCCATGAATTACAATGATGGAAAATTAACTTTTGGCGTTTGGCAAATTGTTCTTCCAACAGAAGTAACGGATGTAAAAACCTTATTTCAAAATAAAGCTGAGACTGTAACGGTTCAAGGATTTGGTGATAACGCAACTGCAGTAACCAAAGGATCTCAAACTGTAGGTGCGGATTTATCAGTATTTGACTGGACTTTCGCCAATTCAAAATCAGCTTATTAATACGATACTAATTAAGAATAACAATAATATCAAGTTTTACAATTTGCTCGCTCTTTTTAAGGGGCGAGCAATTGTTATACATAGAAACAAGCTTAAATAAAGAAATTATGAAGATAAAATTTTTACTTTTTATCATTTTTGGAATGTTGTCGCAAATCTTTTTTGCGCAGAAAGGGGAATTGATTGGAAACATTAAAGATACAGAGTATAATGATGTGTTACCCTTTGCGAATGTAATTGTTAAAAGTACAACAATGGGAACAACATCTGATTTTGAAGGGAATTATGCAGTAAAATTAGAGGAAGGATTCTATACTATCGCTTTTTCATTTGTAGGATATGAAACAAAACAAGTTACTGAGGTTGAAATTAAAGCCGGACAAGTAACCGAATTAAATATGAGTTTAGGACCACTTTCTAACCAATTACAAGAAGTGGTTATTTCAGCGAAAACTGCTCAAAATACCGAAGCAGCTCTTTTAGATGTGCAAAAGAAATCGGTTAATTTAATTGATGGACTCTCCGCAGAATCGTTTAAAAAAATTGGTTCGAGTGATTTGGCAAGTGCTGTAAAAAGTGTACCAGGAGTTTCTGTTCAGGGTGGTAAATATGTGTACGTAAGAGGATTAGGAGATCGATACACAAAATCAATTTTAAACGGAGTCGATATTCCAGGATTAGATCCGGATAGAAATACCATTCAAATGGATATTTTTCCGACCAATATTTTAGATAATATTCAGGTAGTGAAATCTTCCACGGCAGATTTGCCAGCCGATTTTACCGGAGGTATGGTAAATATCATTACCAAAGATTTTCCGACGCAAGAAGAATACAGTATTTCTGTTGGGACAAGTTATAATCCGGATATGCATTTTAATTCTAACTTTTTAAGTTATGGTGGAAGCAGTACGGATGTTATTGGTTTTGATAATGGTGATAGAACTTTGCCTCTTAATCGCGCACAATACATTCCCGTGCCTTCTGATAATAATAGCTTATTGACGGTGGTTACCAAACAATTCAATCCGGAAATGAAAGCAAAGAAAGAAACAAGCTTTATTGATACAAATTTTGGGTTCACAGCAGGAAATCAGTATGATATTGGAAACGATAAAAAAATCGGATATCTGGCATCTTTTTCCTACAAAAATGAATACGAATTTTTTGAATCCTATGAAAATGGTAATTATAGAAAATCTTCTGATAAATCGGTTAATGAATTGCAATTAGCACAAGGTCAGGTTGGTGACTTGGGTAGAAATAATGTTCTGTTGAGTGGTTTGGCAGGCTTAACCTTAAAAACGCCAAAAAATAAATATAAATTATCTTTAATGCACATCCAAAACGGACTTTCAACAGCTGGATATTTGAAACAACGTGTATTATTTTCGGATGCTGTTGAATTATTTAAAGACAATTTAGAGTACAAACAAAGTCAAATTACCAACCTGCTTTTGAATGGTAAACATTCGAATGAAGATGCATCTTGGGTGACAGAATGGACCCTTTCTCCGACCTATTCTCGTATCGAAGATAAAGACATTCGAGTGACTCCTTTTAAATATGAAGAAGAAACAGATATTTTTAGTATCAGTCCGAGTTCAGCTGGAAATCCTTCGAGAATTTGGAGAAATTTAGAAGAGATAAACGCGGTTGGTAAAATCGATGTAAACCGAAGACATACCCTTTTTGACAGAAATGGAAAGCTCATTTTTGGAGGAGCTTACACCTATAAAAATAGAGATTTTGGCATAGATAATTATCGCATAAGATACCAAGGAGGCGCAGGACAAGAATTAGAAGGAAACGCCGATTTATTGTTGGCAAAAGATAATTTATGGACGGTTAGCTCTAGAAAAGGTTCTTATTTAGAAGGTAATTTTGAACCGGCAAATAATTATGAGGCAACACAAACTATTGCTGCTGCTTTTATTTCGGAAGAATTCCAGTTCACTGAAAAATTAAAATCGATTATCGGTGTTCGTTTTGAAAAATTCGATTTGTTTTATACTGGTCAGAATAATTTTGGAACCATAGTTTATGACAATCAAAAAGTGTTGGATAAAGCAGATTTTTTTCCATCTTTAAACTTGATTTATGGCGTAAATGATGAGACCAACTTACGTTTTTCATATGCACGAACAACAGCAAGACCCTCTTTTAAAGAAGCTTCTATTACGCAAATTTTTGATCCTTTATCAAGTACAACGTTTAACGGTAACATTGATTTGCAACCAACCTATGTAGATAATTTGGATGTTCGCTATGAGCGTTTTGGTGAAAAAGCACAACTTTTTGCGGTAAGTGCCTTTTATAAAAACTTTACTGATCCGATTGAGCTGACTTATTTTTTATCGGCAACAAATCAATTTCAACCAAAAAATTTAGGTTCTGCAGTTGTTTATGGTTTCGAATTGGAACTTCGGAAAAACTTTGGTTTTATCTCTGAAAATTTAGAAGATTTTAGCATTGTTTTTAATACTTCTATTATCAATTCTGAATTAGAAATGAGCGAAGAAGAGTTAGAAGCGCGAAGATTGAGTTTGAGAGACGGAGAAACATTAGATAGTAAACGAGAACTGCAAGGCCAATCTCCATTTTTGATCAATGCCGGAATAAATTACGATAACAATTCCGGATGGCAAATTGGTTTGGTTTACAACTCGCAAGGCGAAACATTACAAGTCGTTGGAACAGGTGATGTACCGGATGTTTATACAATGCCATTTCATAGTTTTAATTTTAATATGATAAAATCTTTTGGAAAAGACAGAAGATCAAGTATTAATTTCAGAGTAAAAAACATCTTAAATGATGATCTCGAAAGCAATTACCAATCGTACAAAGCACAAGATCAAATTTTTTCGAAAATAAGTCCGGGAAGAGCTTTTTCTTTGGGATATAGCTATAAATTTTAGATCATTTTATTGCAAATTTTTTAAGGCTGTTTATCTTGACAGCCTTTTTTATGTTTACTTTTATGTTTTCATGGTATTAATACTAAAAACCAATGCATAAAATTAATCTAACCCATATTTTATTTTTAGATATAGAAACGGTTCCTGAACAAGCTGCCTTTTCCGATTTAAATGAAATTAAACAAGAATTATTTGCTAATAAAACCAAATACCAACGCAAAGAAGAATTTACGCCGGAAGAGTTTTATGAACGTGCCGGAATATGGGCAGAATTTGGTAAAATAGTATGTATTTCTGTTGGTTTTTTCGATTCGATA
>RCMY010002025.1_pt1 | contig 18543 bp, 18 predicted proteins | sample 2041341 | NCBI WGS metagenome assembly RCMY01 (sample SAMN09708234, study PRJNA481090) | Marine sediment metagenome, whole genome shotgun sequencing project. | reverse complement strand
GCGCTGATCTTCGTCAGCGCCGCCGTCAGCGTCGTCTTGCCGTGATCTACGTGACCAATCGTTCCCACGTTTACGTGGGGCTTGGTGCGCTCGAATTTACCCTTTGCCATGGCTGCGTCTCGCTAACGGTGTGTGTGTTGACGGAATGTAGGAGGTTTTTCAATACTGGGATATTGCTTTTTGAAGCGTACTTTCTTGATACGTACTGTCTGGAACATGTTGCTTGAAGCTTGGTGCTCACGAATGGAATCGAACCATCGACCTCCTCCTTACCAAGGAGGTGCTCTACCGACTGAGCTACGTGAGCATTGAATTTGGGGCTGGTAACTCTGGTTCAAGAGTGCTGGTTCAACAGTGCAGAATCAATGGAGCGGGAGAAGGGAATCGAACCCTCGTAATCAGTTTGGAAAACTGAGGTTCTACCATTGAACTACTCCCGCATCGGTGACCCTTTGCAAAAGCATTTTTAGTAAAGCGCGTAAAACCGTTCTCGTAAAACTGTCGCGCTTGAAGTCGGCACTCGAAGTCGGCACGCGAAACTGGTGGAGGGAGGTGGATTCGAACCACCGAAGGCGTAAGCCAGCAGATTTACAGTCTGCCCCCGTTGGCCGCTTGGGTATCCCTCCGATTTCTCGAGAACCTGAATCCAAAACATTGAATCAAGCCCGCGATTTTGACGCGATGCGGGATGGGTGTCAACGTTGAATCTGTTGCGCGGGCCCAAGGCCACCGGTTTTCACATCCCCGGCGTCCGGATCGGGGGACCGCATGGCAGGCGTGCTTTGGCGGGCCGGCTTTGGCAGGCTTGTGCCTGCCCCCGGATCAAGTCCGGGGCGGGCTCTACACGTTGAAGCGGAAATGCAGGACGTCGCCTTCCTGAACGCGGTACTCCTTGCCCTCCAGCCGCAGGCGCCCGGCATCCCGGGCGCCGGATTCGCCCTTGTAGCGGATAAAATCGTCGTAACCGATGGTTTCGGCCCGAATAAAGCCTTTTTCGAAGTCGGTATGGATCACTGCGGCCGCCTGCGGAGCGGTGGAGCCGCCCTTGACGGTCCAGGCCCGGACTTCCTTGACCCCGGCGGTGAAATAGGTCTGCAGGCCCAATAACTTGTAAGCGGCGCGGATGACCCGGTTCAGGCCCGGCTCGTCCAGCCCCAGCGAGGCCAGGAACTCGTCGCGGTCGGCATCATCCAGCTGCGACAGCTCTTCCTCGATGGCCGCCGAGACCGGCACTACCTCGGCGCCTTCGGCTTGCGCGCGGGCGCGCACGGCATCCAGGTGCGGATTACCCTCGAAGCCATCCTCGAGCACGTTGGCCACATACAGCACTGGCTTGAGGGTCAGCAGGAACAGGTCGCGCAGCTCCACGCGGTCCTCGTCCGACAGCTCCAGCGCGCGCGCCGGCTTGCCACTGTCCAGGCCGTCGCGAACCCGCGTCAGTACCTCGACCCGCGCCTTGGCGTCCTTGTCCCCGGTCTTGGCAGATCTTTGCGCCCGGTCCAGGGCGCGCTCGACCGAGTCCAGGTCGGCCAGTGCCAGCTCGGTATCGATGGTCTCGATATCGGCAATCGGGTCGACCTTGTTATTGACGTGGATGACATCGATGTCCTCGAAGCAACGCACCACATGGGTGATCGCATCGACCTCGCGGATATGGGCCAGGAACTTGTTGCCCAGCCCCTCGCCGCTAGCCGCACCGGCCACCAGGCCAGCGATGTCGACAAACTCGACCGCGGTCGGGAGCACCTTCTGCGGTTTGACGATCTCGGCCAGCGCGTTCAGCCGCGGGTCCGGGACCGGCACCACGCCGACATTGGGCTCGATCGTGCAGAACGGAAAGTTGGCCGCGGCGATGCCCGCCTTGGTCAGCGCGTTGAACAGGGTCGACTTGCCGACGTTGGGCAGGCCGACGATGCCGCATTTGATGCCCATGGGAATTCCTGTTGAGGGTGAGTTGCCTGCAGGGGCGGCTTTAGCCGCGAGCTGTTGCCTTGGCTAACAGCTCGCGGCTAAAGCCGCTCCTAAAAAGGCAAGAGCTAGGCAGATCCTTCGCTGCGCTCAGGATGACAAGCCTGCATGACCTTGTCCGTGTCGCTTACGCTTCAGATGTATGCAGCCGTTTCATGGCTTCGTTCATGTCGCCAGCCACCGCCAGCGGCAGCACGTCGATCGCGTCGCCAATGGCGCGCAGGATCGCGGCCTCGTCGCCACTGTCTGGCTTGCCCAGCACCCACGACGTCACCCGGTCTTTGTGGCCGGGATGGCCAATGCCAATGCGCAGGCGGTTGAATTTCCCGTGTCCGAGCAGGCGCATGGTGTCACGCAGTCCGTTCTGGCCGCCGTGGCCACCGTCGAACTTGAGACGCGCGGTACCCGTTGGCAGGTCGAGCTCGTCGTGGGCCAGCAAGGCTTGCTCCGGCTCGATCTTCCAGAAACGCAACGCAGCGGTGACCGACTTGCCCGACAGGTTCATGAAGGTCGCCGGCTTGAGCAGCCACACCGGTTGCCCGGCGATCTCGACCTTGCAGGCCTCCCCGAACAGTTTCGACTCCAGCTTGAAGCGCGCCTCGCACTGCAATGCCAGCGCGTCCACAAACCAGAACCCGGCGTTGTGCCGGGTCCTGAGATGCTCGGGGCCGGGATTACCCAGCCCGACGATCAGTCGCAAACCGCTCATGCGCAAAGCAGGCTCGCGGAGGCGCCGTGACGGCGCCCCCACGCGCGGTGCTTATTCGCCGTCGGCCTTCACGGCGTCGCCGTCGCCTTCACCGGCATCAGCGTCGGCAGGTACTGCACCTGCGTCGACCTCAGTCTCGGTCTCGGTCGGCTCGACTTCGACACGGGCAAAGCGCGCCACGACCACGGCCACGTCATGGTCCTCGCCGAACTTCAGCTCGGGAACTTCCACGCCTTCGGGCAGCTTGATCTGCGACAGGTGGATGGTGTCGCCGGCGTCCAGGTTGGCCAGGTCGACCTCGAGGTACTCGGGCAGGTCCTTGGGCAGGCAACTGATCGCGACGTCGTTCATCTCGTGGGTAACCACCACGCCCGCGGACTTGCCAGCTGGGGATTGCTCGACGTTGAGGAAGTGCAACGGCACCGAGACGTGAATCTGCTCGCCGGCGCGCACGCGCTGGAAATCCAGATGCATGATCTGCTGCTTGTACGGGTGGCGCTGCATGTCACGCAGCAGGACCAGCTCCGGGGTGCCGTCCACTTCCAGGGTCAGGATCGAGGAGTAGAACCATTCGTTCTTGCTGGCCAGGTAGGCCTTCTCGTGCTCGAGCTGGATACTGACTGGATCGGCGTTGCCGCCGTAGATGATGGCCGGGAGCATACCGCTGTGACGCAGGCGGCGGCTCGCACCCTTCCCCTCGTCACTGCGGCTGGTCGCCGAAATCTTGCTTTTGATAGACATCTTGGTTTACTCACTTTGCTTGCAATGGGCCGCCTCGCGGCGGCAAAAGCACTCACCCGCGACCAGGTGAGTGGGTTGGACCCCTTCGCAGGGATCCGGATCTTGTTGTTGTCAGTCGACGTACAGCGAACTGACTGATTCGCCGAAGGCAATCCGGCGGATCGTCTCGGCCAGCAACTCGGCAACGCTGAGCTGGCGGATGCGATCACAGTTGAGGCCTGCTTCCGACAGCGGGATGGTGTCAGTCACCACCAGCTCGTCGAGTTGCGACCCGTTGATGTTGTCGATCGCCGCACCCGACAGCACCGGATGCGTGCAGTACGCGACCACTTTGGTGGCGCCCTGCTGTTTCAGCGCCGCAGCCGCGGCACACAAAGTGCCAGCGGTATCGACGATGTCGTCGACCAGTACGCAGATCTTGCCGGACACGTCGCCGATGATGTTCATCACGGTGGCGACGTTGGCCTTGGGGCGGCGTTTGTCGATGATGGCCAGGTCGGCATCGTCCAATCGCTTGGCGATGGCGCGCGCCCGGACCACGCCGCCCACGTCGGGCGAGACCACGATCAGGTTTTCGGTGCCGTAGCTGCGCCAGATGTCGGCCAGCAGCAGCGGTGAGGCATAGACGTTGTCGACTGCCATGTCGAAAAAGCCCTGGATCTGGTCGGCGTGCAGGTCGACCGTCAGCACGCGATCGGTATGCACGGTGGAAAACATCTGCGCCGCGACCTTGGCGGTAATCGGCACGCGTGCCGACCTTGGACGACGATCCTGCCGGGCATAACCGAAATACGGCACCACCGCGGTCACACTGGACACCGATGCGCGCTTGAGCGCGTCGATCAGCACCAGCAACTCCACCAGGTTCTCCGCGCTGGGCGCGCAGGTGGACTGGATCACGAACACTTCCTGGCGGCGGACATTTTCCTCGATCTCGACCTGCACCTCGCCGTCGGAGAAGCGGCCGACCTGCGCCTTGCCCAAGCGCACACCCAACTCCTTGCATACCGCCTGCGCGAGCGGGCGATTGGCATTGCCGGTGAACACCAGCAAGTTGCGATCGTTTTGCACAGTCATAGTGGGGCCGGGATTCTGGATTCTGGATTCGGGATTGGCTAGACCGGAAAGTCGTTTATGCACACTAAATCTCCAATCCGAAATCCCGAGTTCCATCACATGAATTGGCAGGGGTGGCAGGATTCGAACCTGCGAATGCCAGGATCAAAACCTGGTGCCTTGGGCCTCTTGGCGACACCCCTGTGTCTTGTTCAGGGCTGAGAATCGAGAGTTGAGGGGCAAAGCGATTGTTTCCTGCTTTCCCACAGCTTTCGGCCCTCAGCCCTCGGCGCTACGTTCAAGTACCTCCAGCAACGGCGAGCGCGTCGCGCCCTGCGCCACCCAAGCATTGAGGCCCGATGGCAGGCGCGCCAGCGCAGCCTCGGCGGACTCGCGATCAGCGAATTCGACGAAGCAGCCGCAACCCGACCCGGTCAAACGCGGCGTGCCGACCTGCGCCAACACGTCGAAGACGGCCTCTACGGCCGTTTCGCGAGAGCGCAACACCGACTCGAACGCGTTATCGAGCAAGGCACCTGAAACGAAGTCCGACATTGTCGCGGGCGCCGCATCCCGCGTCAATTCAGGCGCCTGGAACAAGTGGCCCGTGGCGACGTGGATGCCGGGGTCGGCCAGCAGATACCAGGCCGGCGGCAGGTCCAGTGGCGTCAACAGCTCGCCGACGCCCTCGGCCCAGGCATTCCTGCCACGCACGAAGACCGGCACGTCGGCACCCAGCTCCAGGCCCAGCATGGCGAGGCGATCCGTGGACCAATCTGTCTGCCAGAGCCTGTTCAAGGCTTGCAGGACTGTCGCAGCATCGGAGGAGCCTCCGCCGAACCCCGCGCCTGTGGGAATACGCTTTTCGACGACGATGTCTGCGCCTTTGCCGATTTTAGATGCATTTGCAAGCAATATTGCAGCCTTGACGGCCAAATCGTCGTCCTCGGCCACATCCGCATGGGTCGTGCCATGGCGCACGATCCGGCCGTCGTCGCGTCCGCGCAGACGGATCGTGTCGCCCCAATCGAGCAGCCGGAACACCGTTTGCAGGGCGTGGTAGCCGTCCGGGCGGCGGCCGGTGATCCGCAGGAACAGGTTGAGCTTTGCCGGCGCTGGCCATTGCGACCATCCCGCCGTATCCGTGCCGTGCGCATTCCGGACACTGGACGAATCCACGGCAGCGGTCATGCCAGCACCAGTCATGCCCCTACCCATCATGGCGCCGCCGTGCCCAGTCCCCAGGAGTCGACCACCAGCCGCACCTTGGCCTCGCCACGCTGGGCATTGATCCGGCGCGGCAGATCAATGCCCAGGCTGGCGTCCTGCTGCCAATCGTCGTAATCCAGTATCCAGCCGTCCTGCTGCATCCGCACCAGCCGGCCATCGACATTGAACTGCAATTGCGCCGGTCCTGATTGCGACGCGCGGGCACCACGCACCCATGCGGACAACGCCGTCACCGGGATGTCCCAGCCGGTCGCTTCGCGCAGTAGGGTACTGGCGTCGTGACCGGTCCTTGGACCACCCTTCAAACCTTCAAGCCGCGCGGATGCCGCGTTACCGACGATGCGCCAGCTCTGCCGGGTGATCGGTGCGCTCAGTGCAACGACGTACGCCGCATCGTCCTGTTGCCACTCGATCCTGCCACTGCCGCCGCGTTGTCCGTTGGACAGGCCGACCCTACCCTCGAGGTGCCATTGCGGATGTGCGGACAACAGGGTTTCGCGCGCGTCCTGGCTGGCCAACGCGGCATCGCGCTCACCCGGCGGCAGCGGCGCGAGTGGCGCCTGCGTGACACAGGCCGACAGCAGGCCAATGCCGACCAGCAGTAGCAACGCACGTGACAGCTTCCGGCGTAGGCCAGTCATGGTCGGGGTACTCATGCGCCAGTCTTCGTCAGGGCGCGCTTGAGGGCGCGATTGCCGGGGTCGAGTTTTTCGCTTTCGGCAAAATACTTCCGCGCTTCGTCCTTGTGTCCGACTACCCACAGCACCTCGCCCAGATGCGCGGCGATCTCCGGATCCTTCTGCAGGGCAAAGGCCCGCCGTAGCTGCGCCAGCGCCTCGTCCGTGCGGCCAAGGCGGTAGAGCACCCAGCCGTAACTGTCGATGATCGCGGCCTGGCCGGGTTCGGCGACCCGGGCGCGATCGATCAGCTGCAATGCCTCGGTGTAACGCGTGGTGCGGTCGGCCAGCGTGTAGCCCAATGCGTTGAGTGCGGCAACATTGTCGGGATCGGCGACCAGCACCCGACGCAGGTCGGCTTCGGCGCGCGGGATGTCATCGCGCTGCTCCCAGCCCAGGCCGCGGGCGTACAGCAGCGCCGGTTCGTCCGGAAAAGCGGCCAAGCCGCGGGCGTAGGTATCGAATTCGCCCTGGGTATCGTCATCCTGCTGTCGCAGTTGGGCCTCAACCAGGTAGGCATCGCGGCGTGCATCCTCGTCGATGGATGCATCGGCCTGCATCTTGCGCAAGTCGGCATAGGCTTCCGGCGTGCGCTTGAGTGCGTGCAGCACGTTGGCGGCGCGCAAGCGGGCCTGCCAACGCGCTTCGCCGCCGGGCACGCTGCGATACCACTGCAAGGCGTCGTCGTAATGTTCCAGGAATTCCGCGGCCTGCCCAAGCAACAGGCGTCGCTGCGGATCAGGATGGCTGGAGCCGGCCTGCATCTGGACGTAGAGGGCTTCCAGGGCTGTCTTGTCCGCCATCCCCGCCAGCAACGCGGCACGAACGCGATAACTGTGGTCGTCCTGTGGGCCGCGCGCCATGATGTCCGCCGCCGCCCGCTGGTCGCCCAGGTCATCATATTGGGAGGCGACCGACGCGCGCACGTCTTCGTCCTTTGCAGCAGCCGACGCCAAGCCGGCCAACACGGCCTTTGCCTCGTCCGGCTTGCCGGCGGCACCCAACTGCCTGGCATGTAGCAATGCAACCTGTGGCTCGCCGGGGAAACGCGCGATCACGGCATCGACGATACGTTTTGTCAGGGCCTTCTGGTCCAACCTTTGAGCGAGGCCGCCGAAGGCCAGCCAGGCTTGCAACTGGTTCGGGATCGCGCCGTCATCAATCAGTTCGCCGAGCAGCTTGGCGTTGAGCTTGGGGTCTTCGCCGCCGCTACCCAGTGCGGCCAACGCGTAACGCCAGCCGGCGCTGTCCGGCTTGCCCTGACTGCCATCACCCTGACGCAGCAATCCGGCCAAGCCCTTGCGTGCCTCCCTCGCGTTGCCATGGCGCAAGGCCAACGTCACTTCGGCTGCGCGCAGCGGCAGCGAACCCGGGTCGCGCTGCTTCCACAGTGTGACCGCGGCGCGTGCAGCGGCATCGTCGTCGGACAACAGGGCGATCCGAGTCGCGCGCTCGGCCAGTCCGGCGTCGCCATGCGAGGCACGTGCGGCAGCCAGGTACCACTGCGCGGCCTGGTCGAGCTTGCCGGCCTGCAGGGCAAATTCGCCGGCCATCGTCGCGGCCACCACGTCCTTGTCCACGGCGTCACTGCCTTTGGCGCCATTGCGCGCCATTGCCGACAGTGGCATCGACAGTGCCAGCGCCAAGCCCAGCACGGCAAGGCAATGCCAAGGCCGCCAGGGCCTGGAATGGGTGTCGGAACGGGACGACATGTTGTAAAAACGCGATTGCACGGGCATGAAATGCGGCCGGGCCGTAAAATGGCGGCCCATAGCCTCGAAAGCTTAGCGCACGCGACTGAATGCCACGCACCTGGATGCATGGCCGCGACGCGACCGATCGAGGCGTTGGATAAGAATCTACCGGACAAGACGTAACGGACAAACCTGCCAGCCACATGACCTTGCTCGCCATCGGCATCAACCACCAGACCGCGCCGCTCAAGCTGCGCGAACGGGTGGCGTTTGCCGAACACAGCCTGCCCGGGGCACTGGCGACGCTGCGCATGCTGCCCTCGGTCAGCGAGGTCGCGCTGCTGTCCACGTGCAACCGGACCGAACTGTATGCCGTTGCCGAGCATGCGGACGTGCTGGGTGATTGGTTGGCCAATCATCCCGAGGATGGCAGCAACCTGAGCAGCTATCTCTACCGCCATCGCGATGCCGATGCGGTGCGCCACCTGTTTCGCGTCGCCACCGGGCTGGACTCGCTGGTATTGGGCGAGCCGCAGATCCTGGGGCAGGTCAAACAGGCCTGGGTCGCGGCACGGGCGGCCGGCACGCTGGGCGGGCAACTCGACCGGCTGTTCCAGCAATCGTTCGTCGCAGCCAAGCGTGCGCGTACCGATACCCGTATCGGTGCCAACCCGGTCTCGGTCGCCTCGGCGGCGGTACGGCTGGCACAGACCACGTTCTCGCGACCCTCGGACGCGTCGGTGCTGCTGATCGGTGCCGGCGAGACCATCGAGCTGGTCGCGCGCCATCTGGCGCAGGCCAAGGTCAAGCACCTGCTGGTCGCCAACCGCACGCTCACCCACGCGCAGGAGCTGGCCAGCCGCCATGGCGGCGTCGCCTTGCCGCTGGACGCGATCGACAGCCACCTGGACCAGGTCGACATGGTGTTTTCCGCCACCGCCAGCCGCCTACCCGTCCTGACACGAGCGCAGGTAGCCGCGGCGCTGTCGCGACGCAGACATCGGCCGATGCTGCTGATGGACCTGGCGGTGCCGCGCGATATCGAGCCTGACGTCGCCACCCTGCCTGACGTGTTTGTCTACACCATCGACGATCTCGAACGCACCATCGAGAGCAACCGCGAGAGCCGTCGCCAGGCCGCCGACGATGCCGAAGCGATCGTGCAGCTACACGTCTCGCGCTTCATCGAGTCGCAAGCCGCCAGTGCCCGCAGCGCACCACTCAAGCGCCTGCGCGCACATGGTGAGGCTGCGCGCGCCAACGTACTGGCCAAAGCCCGGCAGCAACTGGCCAATGGCAGTGATCCGCAGGCCGTGCTCGACTACCTCGCCCACACATTGACCAACCGCCTGCTGCACGCACCGACGATTGCATTGCGGCAGGCGGCGATCGAAGGCGACGCCGAGCTGGCACGTGCCAGCGAGAAGTTGTTCCCGGATGATGGCGGCGGCGAAAGCAGCAACGATGGCTGCGACCGCGGCAGTCACGACGACGGTTAGCGACTTTCCCCACCCGTCATCCCGGCGTACGCCGGGATCCATTTTGATGTTTACGGGATCGCTCGCATCGCCTTGAAACGGGTGGAACCGCCGGGATCAAGTGAAACTGCCAAGTTCAAGATGGATCCCGGCTCTCGCCGGGATGACGGGACAAGACGACATTGCGACTACATCGACCTGCTTTTACCAATATCGACTACCCGACGAACACCAGACACGACCTCCCTGATGATCCCCAGCCTCCAACGCAAGCTCGAAGCCCTGTCCGAACGCCGCGATGAGCTTGAACGGCTACTCGCGGACCCGGGCGTGGCGTCCGACAACGACCGCTTTCGTGCGTTATCGCGCGAGTTTGCGCAACTGGAGCCGGTGGCGGTCTCGCTGGCCGCACAAGCACAGGCGCGGCACGACCTGGCCAGTGCCGAAGCAATGCGCAACGACCCCGAGCTGCGCGAACTGGCCGAAGAGGAGATCACCAGCGCCACGCAATGCCTCGAACAACTCGAACGCGAGCTGATGGCGCAACTCATCCCGCGCGATCCGCGCGACGAGGGCAATCTTTATCTCGAAGTGCGCGCAGGCACCGGCGGCGATGAAGCCGCGATCTTCGCCGGCGACCTGTTCCGGATGTATTCGCGTTTTGCCGAACGCCAGGGCTGGAAGGTCGAAGCCGAATCCGCCAGCCCCGGCGAGCACGGCGGCTACAAGGAAATCGTTGCCCGTGTCGAAGGTCGTGGTGCTTACTCCCGGCTCAAGTACGAATCCGGCACCCACCGCGTGCAGCGCGTCCCGCAGACCGAGTCGCAAGGACGCATCCACACCTCCGCCGCGACGGTGGCGATCATCGCCGAGGACGCCAGCGAAATCGCGATCGAGATCAATCCTGCCGATTTGCGCGTGGACACCTTCCGCTCCTCCGGCGCCGGCGGCCAGCACGTCAACAAGACCGACTCGGCGATCCGCATCACCCACCAGCCCAGCGGCATGGTGGTCGAATCGCAGACCGAACGTTCACAGCATGCCAACCGCGACAAGGCGATGAAGCGGTTGCGCGCGATGCTGGTCGAGGCCGAGATCGAGAAGCGCCATGCAGCACAGGCCATGGACCGCAAACTGCAGGTCGGCAGCGGCGACCGCAGCCAGCGCATCCGCACCTACAACTTCCCGCAAGGCCGGATCACCGACCACCGCGTCGATGGCCTGACGTTGTACGACTTGCCCAATGTGCTGGAAGGCGACCTGGATGCATTGATCCTGCGGTTGGCCACTGAGGACCAGGCTGATGCACTGGCGCAGCTGGCTGAAGGTAGCTGACGACAACGAATCGATATACAAGCCGTCGTCCTGAGCGCAGTGAAGGTCCTGGCGTGTTTTTATTGTTTGCAGGAGCGGCTCCAGCCGCGAGCACTTGATCCTGCTTTGACTCTTGAAGGGGCGACGTAAATCGCGATGCTTTTCCGGGACTCTGATCGCGACTTACGTCGCTCCTACAAAAAGCCGAAGCAAGATCAAGATCAAGAACTCGCGGCTGGAGCCGCTCCTACATACACAGCCAAGGCACAGCAGGTCCTTCGCCGAGCTCAGGATGACAGCCAAGCGATCGAGCACTGGTTAGACGAAACCAAGAGGGCCCGCATGACTACGAGAATCCACCGCGTCACTGTCGCCGATGTCGATGCACTGGTTCCCCTGTTCGACGCCTACCGGATGTTCTACCAGCAACCCAGCGATCCCGGGCGCGCAAACACCTTCCTGCGCGAACGGATTAAGCGCGACGATTCCGTCATCCTGCTCGCAACGCAGGACGGCAACGCAGTTGGCTTCACCCAGCTCTACCCGTTGCTCTCCTCCGTGCGCACCGGTCGGTTGTGGCTACTCAACGACCTGTACGTGGACAGGGCCGGTCGCCGCAAGGGCATTGCCCGCGCGCTGCTCGATGCAGCCGCGGGTTTCGCACGCGATGATGGGGCGGTCGGACTGATGCTTGAAACCGGAATCGACAATGCACCGGCACGCGCCCTCTACCGCGCTGCTGGTTGGCAGGAAGAAGCCAGCCAATGGTATTCCCTGGGCCTGTAGCCTGTACGCCGACGTTGGGGCGTGCCGAGGTTGGAACGTGCGACGAGTCGAAACCCGCCCTACACTGCCGTCATGGATTCCGATCGCGACTTCCTCCCGCTGCGCCTGTGCGTCCTGACCGTCTCGGACTCGCGCACGCCTGACAACGACACTTCCGGCGATTACCTCGCTACGGCCCTGGCCGAAGCCGGTCATAACCTGCACGCACGCGCCCTGCTTCCGGACAACCGCTACCAACTGCGGGCGCAGGCCTCGCAATGGATCGCGGACGACGCGGTCGACGGCATCCTGGTCACCGGCGGTACTGGCTTTACTGGTCGTGATTCCACGCCCGAGGCGCTGCTGCCGCTGCTGGACAAGCAGATGCCCGGCTTCGGCGAACTGTTCCGCGCGATCAGCGTCGAGGAGATCGGAACCTCGTCACTGCAGTCGCGCGCGTTTGCCGGCTTGGCCAATGGGACGTTTGTCTTCGCCCTGCCCGGCTCGACATCGGCGTGCCGCACTGCGTGGGAAAAGATCATCCGCGCGCAGTTGGACGCGCGCACAAAACCGTGCAATCTCGCCACCCTGCGGCCGCGACTTTGACCCTGTTCTGATCAATCATGCCCTGATCAACCATGCCCTGATCGACCATGCCCCTGATCAACCTGCGATCCGCGCACGGAGGCACTGGCTTGCGTTCCGGACAACTACGCACCAAAGGAGGGATCATGGCAATCGACACCACGTTGCGCCTGCTCGCCAGGGCCCGCGGCCTGACCACTGCCGACATCGCCTCCGCCATCCCGCGTGCTGGCGCGGCCACCGTGGCGGCCTGGTTGCGCGGTGACAAGACGCCCGGCAAGGATCAGCTAGACGCCCTTGCGCGCACGCTTGGTGTGCCGGCAGGTGCGTTGTTGTCGGAGCTCGCCAACACTCTCGACCCGGCCCGCACCAAGGGCGAACACGACCTGATGGCTGCTTATCGCGACCTCAACACCCGACAACAGGGCGCACTGCTGGAAGTCGCGCGAGGCATGGCCGGACACAAGCGCGGCAAGAAGTGACAGGTCACCAGGATTTGCTGTTGCGGGAGCGGCTTCAGCTGCGAGCTGTTGATTCATGCTCTGTCTTTTTGTAGGAGCGACGCAAGTCGCGATTTGGATGCCCGGTATAGCATCGTGACTTACGTCGCTCCTACAAGAGCAAGTGCCAAAGCAAATAGCAAAAGCTCGCGGCTGAAGCCGCTCCTGCAGTGGATCGACCCCTGACCGCACGGAAACCCCAATGGACAAACTCAAACGCAAGGCCTACGAAAAAGCGCTCGAACCGATGCAGGAGGAGCTGGTCGCGATGACACGCTGGCTGGCGCATACCGGCAAGCGGGTCGTGGTGTTGTTCGAGGGCCGTGACACCGCCGGCAAGGGCGGCGCCATCGGGGCGATCCGTGACCACGTCAATCCACGGCAATGTCGTGTCGTCGCGCTGCCCAAGCCAACCGAACGCGAAACCGCCCAGTGGTATTTCCAGCGTTACGTCCCGCACCTGCCGGCTTCGGGCGAGATCGTGCTGTTCGACCGCAGCTGGTACAACCGCGCCGGTGTAGAAAAGGTCATGGGGTTCGCCAGCCAGGCGCAGGTCGAGGCGTTCCTGCAGCAGGCGCCTGCGTACGAGAAGCTGCTGGTCGACGACGGCATCCACCTGTTCAAGTACTGGCTGTGCTGCGACCAGGACAAACAGGAGGAGCGCTTCGCCGAGCGCCTGGAGGATCCGCTCAAACGCTGGAAGCTCTCACCCATCGACCTGGAAGCGCGCAAGCAGTACGACGCCTACACGCGTGCCCGCGAAGCCATGCTCAAGGCGACCCATACCGATTGTGCTCCGTGGACGCTGGTCGATTTCAACGACCAGAAGCGCGGTCGGCTGACCTTGATCCGCGACCTGCTCGATCGGTTGCCAGATACACGCGTGCCGCCGGCAAAGATCGACTTCACTGCGTTGTCCGGAAAACCGGCCAATGAGCGTTACGGTGTACTCAAGCCAATCCCACGCTTCGACAGCAACGCTTAGACAGCACTGTGGCGACGAATGGATGGGAATACGACTAAAGTCACTCCATGCAGCATCCCGCCAGTGGAGTGATGACATCGCAAGCCTGACGCGAAACGACCGGGACACCTGATGTTCGAGATTGCAGCCGCCTGCCTGGTCATCACCGCCTTGCTGGCCTACGTCAACCACCGTTTCTTCGGCTTGCCGACGACGATCGGCGTGATGGCCGGTGCGCTGGTACTTTCACTGGGGCTGATCGCGTTGGACGCGGTGGGCCTGGGCACGTTGCACAACTACGAAACCGCGTTTCTAAAGTCGATCGATTTCTCGGATGTGCTGATGCAGGGCATGTTGTCGGTGCTGCTATTCGCTGGCGCACTACACGTCGACCTCAGCCGCCTGCGCGCCCACCGCTGGCAGATTGGCCTGCTGGCCGTCGTCGGCACCGCGTTGTCGACGGCCATCATTGGAGTCGCGGTGTGGTGGCTGCTGCCATTGTTTGGACTGGGCCTGCCGCTGACGTATTGCCTGGTGTTCGGGGCATTGATCTCGCCGACCGATCCGATCGCGGTCATCGGCATCCTCAAGTCCGCCGGCGCACCCGACAACGTCAGCATGGTGGTGTCCGGCGAATCGCTGTTCAACGACGGCGTCGGCATCGTGCTGTTCTCGTTGCTGCTGGGCGTGGCCACGCAGGGCGTGGTGCCTTCGTTTGGCGAGGGCGCGATGCTGCTGGCGCACGAAGCCGGCGGCGGGCTGCTGCTGGGCGCGGCGCTGGGCCTGGTGCTGTTTGGGCTGTTGCGCAGCATCAATGGCTACAAGGTCGAAGTCCTGCTGACCCTGGCCACCGTACTGGGTGGTTATGAACTCGCGCACAGCCTGCATGTGTCCGGGCCACTGGCGATGGTCGTGGCCGGCGTGATCATTGGCAACCAGGGTCGCGAGATGGCGATGTCGGACACCACCCGCAAGAACATCGACCTGTTCTGGGAGCTGCTCGACGAGATCCTCAATGCAGTGCTGTTCGTGCTGTTGGGGCTGGAGATCGTGGTGATCGCGTTTACCGGCAAGCTCTTCCTGGCTGCGCTGGGTGTCATCGCGATCACGCTGCTGGCACGCCTGCTGACCGTTGGCCTGCCAGTGGGTGTCATGAAGCGCTTGTTCCGGCTGCCAGACGGCTCTTGGAAAGTGCTGACCTGGGGCGGCCTGCGCGGCGGTATTTCGGTGGCATTGGCCCTGTCGTTACCCGTCGGTCCGCCTCGCGATCTGATCCTGTCGTTGACCTACATGGTCGTCGTTTTCTCGATCTTCGGGCAGGGCCTGACGATCCGGAAAGTGGTCCAACGCACGTACGCAGGCGTTGACGGCGGCCAGAAGGTCAGTGCGGCAAGCGACAAGAGTGGCTGAGGCCAGTACGGCCCAGGCTGGCATGGTCCAGGCTGGCGTGGCAGTCACGGCACCAACTTCAAGACAGCGCATTCAATCGACCAGGAAACCGTTTCCCGCCTCCGCGACATCGGCCGACTCACGCTCCACGCCGTCCACGCGCGCCATCGGTGGGCCATGTTGCAACCATCGTGCCAGCGTATCGATGGCAGCCGGGTCACCTGCTGCCAGTACTTCGACACGACCATCGTGCAGGTTGCACGCATAACCACACAGCCCCAGGCGAAGTGCCTGCTCGCGTGTGCTGGCGCGGAAGAAAACACCTTGCACCTTGCCGCTGACAAACAAGCGGGCCGCGTTGCTGGCGGCCCTGGTCATGCAATGCAGTCTCTGGATCGCGGTGCGCTGCAACCGGGCATGCGACAAACAAGCAAGCGACAACCGATCACCACACAATCCATCACTACTTGGCGACTGCCGTCATGTCGATCTTGCGCGGCGTCTGGCTGCCGCTACGCTGGACCATGAGCACGAGATGGTCGCCAGGTTTCAGTCCACCCATGACCTGCATGAAGTCCGCTGCGGCAGCGCCAGGCACCTTGGTGCCATTGGCCGAAAGTAGCGTATCGCCCACCATCAATCCTGCCGCCTGCGCCGGGGACGCTGGACCGACCTTGCTGACCACGACCGAAGTCAACGTGGGTTTGTCGTCGGGGCCGCCGGTCTGGACATCGGTGCTGAAACCGAAACTGACGCCACCACCTGCCATGGCTGCCAGCGGGAGCAGCAAACCCGCCAATAGCGGGACCAGGAAAACATGCTTGAAACGATTCATGGCAAAAGCCTGCGTGGAAGCGAGGTACCGTTGTGGGTACGGACGCGGGGATGGATCATCAAAGCAGCATGATCAGAGCAAGACGCCCAAAGCAGCATGCTCAAAGCAGCACGCCCAAAGCAGCACGATCAAAGCGGAGTGGTCAAAAGCAATGCCCAGGACCGGATGATCGCCGCCACGCACTTAACCTCGTCTGTCTCAGCCTTGGGCAGGCGCGGTTGTATCCGGGCCGCCTGCCGCGGTGATGGCCGCGTCGATGTCCTTGGCGGTGATCGGCCCAAGGAAGTGCTTGGCGACCTTGCCGTCAGGCGCGATCAGGTACGTCGTAGGCAGGCCACGCGGCGTGGCGAAGTCCTTGGGCGGGTCGTAGGTGTCGATGATCGCGACCGGATAGACCACCGGATGCTTCACCAGGAAGGCCTGCATCTCGGACGGCGTGATGTCTTCATACGCCAGGCCGATGACCTCGATATGCTCGCGCATGGCATCGAGTGCCGACAGGTCCGGCATTTCCTTCAGGCACGGCCCGCACCAGGTCGCCCAGAAATTGACCACCACCCAGTTGCCCCGGTGCGCAGCCAGGTCGTAGGCCTTGCCGTCGATGGTGGTGACCTGCAGCGAGGGTTGCTCAGGTTTGCCTGCTTTCACAGCGTCCGCACCAGACGGGTTGCCTACAGCGGTGGCGTTGGTAGCAGGCGTGGCAGCCGGCGAAGCGGCAGGTGTCGTTGACGGTGCCTCGGTCGGGCGCTTGCAGCCCGTTAGCGACAATATCGCGACGCAAATTGCCATAACGCAGTTGATGGACACTCCGGCTTTCATCATGGCGTACATCAGTTGTCCTTGGACAGGCTTTCATAGACGCTGGAAACGCGGCGTTTGAGCAGTTCACGCACTGGCTCGCGCAGTTGGTCGAGCTCGTTAACCGCAGCAATACCCAACGCATCGTCGCCGCACGGCAAGTGCGCCTCGGCGATCGGGATGCGCAGGCCACACGCCTCGTAGAGTTCGGCCATGGTGATGTCTTCGAGGTCGCGCGACAACAGCCACTCCCCGGATTCGGCGCGGCTGAGCAGGCCGATCGCTTCCAGTTCGGCCAGCATCTGTTGCACCAGGTCGTCGGTCAGCATCGGCTCGAGCTGCTGGATCTGATCACTATGCAGCCCGTGCCCAAGTTGCCGGTGCTCGCCGAAGCGACCCAGCATGCGCAGCAAACCGTACAGCTCGTAGCCGTCGGGCAGGCGCATCGACGCTGGCTGGTAACGAAACGCGGAGATCGATGATGCAAACGATGCACCCAGCAGTACCGACACCCAACTCAGGTAGATCCACAGCAGGAAGACAGGCGCAGCCGTGAAAATCGCCGGCGCCTTCAACTGGCTTACACCGAATAGCCTCGGGTCATTGATCGCATAAAGCTTCTCGTAAGTATTGAAACTGCCGATGTACAGGCCGACCCCCCACTTCACCAGCTCGAACATCACCACCGCCAGTACGGCACCCGCCAGCGCATGCCTCCAATGGATCGACCGGTGCGGCACCACGCGAAATATCGTCGCGAAGGCAGCCAGTTCGATCACCATCGGAGCCAACCGCAGCGCGAAACCTTCCACCAAGCGGCCGAACTCGGTTTCGAAAAGCGCCAGCGAGAAGAATTGCGTGACCAGCGCCAAGCTTGCGACCGATACGAGTGCACCCAGCGTCAACACCGTCCAATACACAAGCAACCTGCGGAACTTTGGCCGCGAGGTCTTGACCCGCCATATCCGGTTGAAACTCGATTCGATGCCGCCAATCGTGATCAACAACGAAATCACCAGTCCAATGACGCCGACGATGGTCAGTTTGCCAATGTTGCCGGATGTCGAGACCAGGAAGGCTTCCACGGCACGCGCGGAGCTGGGCACGAAATTGGAAAAAATATAGTCGCTGAGCTTCGCGCTCCACTCGCTGTAGATCGGAAATGCGGACAGCACCCCGAATACCACGATCGACAACGGCACCAGCGCGAAGACCGTGGTGTAAGACAGCGCTCCCGCCGCTTCGAACAGGCGGTCATCTAGGAACCGCCGCCACAGGAAGCGCAGGAATGAACGCCTGCGCGCCCGGTCGCGCAGGCGTTCACTCCAGTCGTTGAGCATGTCTAGCGGCTCCATCGTTCGCAGGTTAGCCCAAATGGCCTCTTCGCGAACCCAATGACTGCCGCCTGCCGTCCTCGACAAGGGCCGGTGCGCGGCAACACGATCCGCCACCCCACGCACCCCATCGCCTATGCTTGTCGGCAACGGAGGACACGATGAGCGACATCCTGGTGCTGTACTACAGCCGCGGCGGTTCGGTGGCCAAGCTCGCGCGACAGATCGCGCGCGGCGTCGGCGAAGTCGACGGCATGGCCGCACGGCTGCGCACGGTACCGCCCGTGGCCGCGACCACGAGCACGGCGGCGGCACCCGTCCCGGAGGATGGCGCTCCGTACGTGGAGCACCAGGACCTGACCGAATGCAGCGGCCTGCTGCTCGGCAGCCCCACCCGCTTTGGCAACATGGCCGCACCACTGAAATATTTCATCGACGGCCTTGGCGCGGAATGGGCCAGCGGTACGCTGGTCGGCAAGCCGGCTGGCGTGTTCACCTCGACCGCG
>RCMY010002024.1_pt1 | contig 18545 bp, 16 predicted proteins | sample 2041341 | NCBI WGS metagenome assembly RCMY01 (sample SAMN09708234, study PRJNA481090) | Marine sediment metagenome, whole genome shotgun sequencing project. | reverse complement strand
TCCGAGAGGTACTCCGGCGTGATGGTCTGGTCGATTTCTGCCCGGGTTTCGGCGAGTTCATCGATGGCTTCCTCGATCGAGTCGACCTGAGCCAGATCTTCGAGGAGCTGCTCGAGTTGCTCTGCCAATTGCAGATCGGCCTCGGTCGGGTCCGGTGCGGTTTGCAGATCGTCGAGGAGTTCTTCGATCTGGTCGATCTCGGCCGCTATCCGTTCACGGTCGGCGGCACGCTGGGCCCGAACGTCGTCCTGCGGGTTGGGCCAGAGCCCCAAACCGACGGTGAGCGCAGCCACCAGGCCGAACGCAGCCCAACGCCGGGTGGGGTGCGGCATCGGGATGGCGTCGCTCGGCTGCGATGTATGGGCCAAGGACGACGCACGAGCGTGAATCTCGGGACCAAACGGCAACTGCTGAACCGGTACCTCGAGCGCCGTGGTGAGCACGTCGTCGGCCGCGAGTCCTCGGTCGGCGGCACGGGCGGCGATTCGATCGGAAATCTTCACGCCGAACGCCACCGCCACGATGGAGCAGCCCGCGAGGACGACGACGCCGATCGCCGTCGGTTCGGGCCAGGCCCAGGGCTTCAGCCAGCCCACGAGAACCAGCGCCAGGGCTGTCAACAGCACGACGGGGGCCAGCAGAACACCGGTGGACACCGTCCAGGCCAGGCGCAGCCGGCGTCGAACACCGGCCAAGAATCCGGCGAGACGGCCGTCGATGCCGACGGGCGACCGGTCGGAATCGGGAGAAGCGGGAGAAGCGGGAGTCTTCATGCGTTACCTCTCGGTCTTTGCTGGGGCGCGAACTCGGCGCGTGGACAGAACGGTGATCAGTAGTGCGAGCGAAGCGCTGACGACGAGCGAGCGCATCCAGAAGGGGCGGGTACTGCCGCGGGGCCGCAGACGGTTGCCGAAACCCGATGAGCGGGACGAAACGTCGTCGCGGAAATCGGAGAGTGGCGTGTCGACCTGGGCGGTGTTGTCGGGGCGGGTGGCGTCGGCGACGGCGTAGGCGGGATTGAGATACAAGATCTCCTCCGGTGCATCGCCGTTGTCGCTCCACACGTCTTGGATCAATCGGTAGACGACGGCCGTACCGATCAGGAGGAACAGCACCATCCCGTAGGAGACCACGGTCGCGGTCTGGACACGTCGGAAGAAACTCGAAATGCCGATGCAGAAGAGACCGATGATAATGGCAACGACGAACACGGCGGCGATACCGCCTGCGATGTCGGTGAGTGTGACGCCGCCCAACAGGTAGGTGAGCCCGAGCATCGGCATCGTGGCGAAGATGAGCAGGAGCACGTACGCCTGCGCAGAGAAAACCTTGCCCAGCAGAATCGAGCGAGGGCGCAGCATCGTGACCTGCAGCGGCACCAGCGTTTGGCGTTCGCGTTCACCACAGATCGCTCCGGCGGTCAGGCCCGGCACGAGGAACAACACGAGCAGCAGCATGAGGATGATGAGCCACTCGAAGATGCTGCGGCCGATACTGGTCGCATCGACCGCCGAGAAGCCGGCGCCGGTGCTGTTCTTCTTCGACTCGTAGGTGAGATACACAGCGAAGCTCATCGACGACAGGTAGAGCGTGAGAATCACGGCGCCGCGCCACGTGCGAGCTCGTTCCTTGAGTTCGCGCGCCAGGACGGGATTCATACGTGGTGCACGAATCGATGACTCGGTCATTGCACGATGCCTTCGGTGATACGCATGAACAGGTCTTCCAGTCCGCCGCCGGTCTGGTTGAACTCGACCACTTCTCGGGCCTCATCGAGAACGAGACTCCGGAGGAGTGCCGCTTGTTCGGCATCGTCGGCCACGCTGAACGTTTCGCGAGATCCGTCGGAGAAGCGCACGGCGATGACGCGGGCGGCGCCGACCGCATCGATGATTTCGGCTGGAGGTCCGGAGGCGAGCAATCGGCCTGCCTCCATGATCGCGATCTCGGTACAGACCTGGTCGAGCTCGGCCAAGATGTGCGAGCTGATGATGATCGTCTTACCCATGCTCCGCAGCTCCGACAAGAGTTCGCGCAGCTCCACGCGGGCGCGTGGGTCGAGTCCGCTGGCCGGTTCATCGAGGATCAGCAGGTCGGGATCGTGGACGAGGGCTCGGGCGAGGCTGAGCCGCTGCTTCATACCTCGCGAGAGCGAGTTGACCATCGATCGACGTTTCGGGCCGAGGTCGACGAGCTCGAGCAGCCCGTCGACAAGGCCGGGCCACTGGCGCTTGGGAATGCCGTACGCGTGGGCGTAGAACTCGAGATACTCGTCGGCCCGGAGGTTGTCGTAGACCCCCAGCACGTCGGGCATGTATCCCATGGCTTTACGAACAGCACGCGGATCGCTGATCGGGTCCATGCCGAACACGCGCGCTTGGCCGGCGCTCGGTTTCAACAGCGTTGCCCAGACCGAGAACGTCGTGGACTTCCCGGCACCGTTGGGCCCGATGAGGCCGAACACCGAGCCGACCTCGACGCGCAGCGACAGATCTCGCACCGCGAAGAGGTCGCCATACCGTTTGGTGAGGCCCGAGACCTCGGCGGCGGGCACCGCAGCGTGCGTTGCTTCGGGGACGAAGGTCGGGTCGGTGAGCAGCGGCGGGGCTGCCGCTGCGGTGGCCGCTCCGTGGGTGAGCGGCGGTGGTGTCACGATTGGCGGTGGCGGTGGCGGTTGATTGGACTCGTTCATCCGACTGCCTCCACGGCTTTGGGCTCGAGGTAGACGGGCGAGGGCGGGAGTTCGGTGTCCTCGTCCAGTTGGCGGAGCGAAAGCACCCCCTGCTCAAAACGGTTGAAGAACTCTTCTTGCGTGATCGCAAAACGAACGTTGATCGCGCCTCCGAGGATCGCGGTCTTCGGAACAGCCACCAGCCCTTCGAGCAGTGCCTTGTCGGTCGCGGACAGCCATCGCTGCTCGGTGTGGTCCCACACCTGGATGACCTGGTACCCGCGACCGGCCTCGATGACGAGCCGGTCGGTGTCGACCTTGTCCCCGTCGGGGGTCGGCAGCCGAAACTGCAACACGCCGGTGAAGTCTTCGAAGCCCCCACCGAAGTCGGACAACGCTCCCTCTCGGTCGACCGCTTCGAACCGGGCTTGCTCACTTCCGCGGACGGTGCGGCGGACGATGGACTGACGGTTCAGCAACCCGTCGCCGGCAACGGCCTGTTGGCGGATCACGGCGGTCCGACCGGAGTCGATGATCTTGCCGCGAATGGTGGTGGCGGGCGCATCGATCGCATCGGACCAACCGACGACGGTCACCTCGCCTGGCGGTCGCGCTTCGGGCCCCGTGCGGCTGGTGTAGTCGTCCCAAAGCGACATGTTCACCGCCGGTACCTCCACCTCTCCGGTTCGGGAGTTGAGGAGCGGTCCGTCGCCGCGCTGGTCGAGCGAGATGAACCGTTGCCAGACGTTCCACTCGGCGCCACCCTCGTCGAAGATGTTCTGCGTGAGATTGTCGATGGCGAAGTCGGCGGTTTCGCCGGCTCCGATCTCGCCGATCAGCGTCGCTTGGGTCTGGGCGAAGACCGTGACCGCCTGGAGCGTCACCTCGAGGTTGTTGGTGATCGTGCCGGTGATCTGACCATCGTCGCTCCCGATGGCTTCGACCACGATCGCGTCGGCGTACTCGTCGAGGGTGCCGCGGGCACTCAACAGCCCGAACTGACCCGGTCCGAGCTCGGTAACCGCCTCGACGGCATCGTTGCGGATGCTGACGGAATAGTCGGACCGAGCGTTCTGGGGCGTTGCTCCCGTCCAGCCGACCGGGATGATGATGCCCTCGTCACCGCCGCTTCGAGAGTTCACCAAGACGTGCGTGGTGGCGTTTGCGCCGCCGTCGTGCACCTCGAGATAGGTCGCATGGGCCGACTGGTTGCTTTCTCGCAAGGATGATCCGGTGACGTACAGCAGGCCGGTGAACGCCAACGACCCAGCGGGCACCAGCAGCCAGAACAGCAGGGGGCGATCGAGGCGACGCAGCAAGAAATACCCCAGTGGCCCGACGACCAGCACGTACGCGGCGAGGAGCAACACCAGCCACCGGACGCTCGGCAGCTCGAACCCGGCCTCGTAGCTGAGCGACTGGTCGATGCGTTGTTCGGAGAATCGCTGGCCCTCTGACCCACCGCCGAAGGGATTCTGGGCCGCTCGGAAGGACGTGGGCGCCGTTGGCTGAAGGACCGAAGACCAGTTTCCCGCCGCCAGTTCTTGTTTGGTCAACACCACAGCGCCGCGACCAGCCGTCGCCCAGTCGTTGTTTTCCGGTTGCCATGCATCGGGCAGGGCCGGAAGGGGAGCGGTCTGCTCGTCGACCAACAGACGTCCGCCCCGGACGATCCAGGTTTGCAGTGTCTGCGCTTCGGTGGAGGCGAGCGACGCAAGGTCTTGCCGGTTCAGCGCGAGCATGTCGAACACGGCCAGCGCATCGGGACCCGCCCGTAGGAAGTCGACCTGCACGGGTATCAGGCGGGCCCCGCCTGTGCCTTCGACCGCAAGAGCTGTTTGGTCGGGCAACTCCCGCGCCGAAGCAAGCGAAGGAAACACGCCGACCGACTCGATGTCGCTTCGGTACGCGCCGACGACGGACATCTCGGCCAACGGTTCGTCGTCGACCACGAGGGCGATGTCGTAGGTGGTGTCTTCCCAGGTGTTGCTGGCCAGAACGGCCGTGAACGACTTGGTGCTGCCGCCCGGGATCTCGACGTCGACCCGGATGTCCTCCGAGAAACCGCCGCGCGTGTCGGACGTGAACTGGAGATACCCGGTGATGAGGCGCTTGGCCGAGACGGTTACCCGGAGTGGAACCGGCTGCCCCGGGTCGATGAGTCCATCCGCACCGATCGTGGTCCGGAGTTCGACCGATCCGTTGCTGGCCGACCCGGACTCGGACGGCGTCGTGGTATCGGTGGGCTGGTCGGTCGACGGCGGCTCGCCCGGAGCGGGGACCGGCGGGAGTTCCTGCGCTGACGCCGCGACGATGCCGAGCGTCGCCACGGTGACGATGACGGCAAGAAGCGCAGCGGCTCGGTAATGGGCATGAAGCGCAGCGGCTCGGTAATGGGCACGGAGCGAAGCGGCTCGGAAATGGGCGGGCGGGCGCACACCTCTTTGACGTCGGTTCGTGGCGATTGGTTCCCTCCCTGTCCACCGGTTCACGAGAACGCACATTCTCGCACCACGGCGACCGAGTTGTGGGGCACTGATGGATGGGTCACTGATGTTTGGGGTACTGAATTTTGGGGCACCGATGTATGGCGCAATCAGCCGGCGAGCGAGTAGACCGGCGGACGGTCGGTGCTGTGCACGGCGAGCCCTCGCGCCTCGAGATGATCGAGGTGGGAGCGCACCGACCTGGCCGCGGGCTTGTGGAGCGCCTGGTCGACGTCGGCGTACATCGTGAGCACCATCTCACCGATGGTTGCCGGCCCGGTGGCCATGACGCCCAGGATCTGGCGTTCGCGTTCTCGACGGTGCTCGAGGAGCGCCCGCACGAAGTCCTGGGGATCGGTGATCCGTGGGCCATGGGTGGGGTAGTACGTGGTCTCGGGCCGCCCGATCAACAATTCGAGGCTGGCGAAATAGTCGGCCATGTTGCCGTCCGGCGGCGGGACGATGGTCGTCGACCAACCCATGACGTGATCGCCGCTGAACAGCGACCGTTCCTCACGGAGGGAAAAGCACACGTGGTTGGAGATGTGCCCTGGCGTATGGAGGCATTCGACGGTCCAACCGTCTCCCTCGATGAGGTCGCCGTGTCCGACGGGCACGTCGGGCCTGAAGTCGGTGTCGGGCCGGTGCTTTTCCCGTTCGGCGGCCTGTTCCTCGGTCGATTTCCCCTCGGCGCCGTCTCCCGAGTCGGTCGCAGCTTCGGCGTCTACGGGGGGATGCAACAGCGGGTCGTCGAGAAAGCCGTCGTCGTCCGGCTCGTCCTCGCCGCGAGCGTTGGCCGGATGTGGCCCATAGCCGTAGGTTTTTGCGCCCGTGGCGTCGGCGACTGCGGCAGCAGCGGGGGAGTGATCTCCGTGCGTATGGGTGATGAGCAGGTGCGTTACCTCTTCTCCGTCGACCGCCCCGAGCACCGCCGCGACGTGCTCCTCGTCGCGTGGGCCGGGGTCGACAATCGCCACGCCGGATCCGTGGCCGATCAGGTACGTGCCGGTGCCGTGATAGGTGAACTTGCTCGGGTTCTTGGCGACGATGCGACGGATCAGCGGGGAGGACGTAGTGGCCACGCCGTATTCGACGTTCGACTCGGTCACGAAGGGAATTGCCATGCACGGAGTATCGCGGAATTCGCTCGCGGGGTGCGGCCGACGCCGCTATTTCGTCAATCTCCGAGATACTGGCGTCGATGGGGAGAGTTGTGAGCGACATCGCTGAGGATTCCACCGGATTCGATCGACCCGATGACTTGCCGGTCGCCTTCGTGGCGCCGGCGTACGGCCACGCGCCCGTCTCGCTGCCGCCGCCGACCGGCGAACCCGTGAAGCTGTATGGCTACGGGCAACCGACATCTGACCCGGATTGGGAGCGACTCGAGCCCGATACTCCGCTCGGTTGGGGCCTCGGAGCTGTGCTTTTGGGTATACCGGTCATCCTGGGCACTGCACTCGTTTTTGGGATATTTGCCCTCGCGATCTTGCTGGCGAGCGGCAGCACATTCGACGATGCGGCCACCTCGCCGTGGTTTCTGCTGCCCAGCCTGCTCGGTCAGCAGGCCGGCATGGGGCTGTGGCCCATCTTCGTCGCAAAGCGTTGGGGGGCGGGACCCAAACACGACCTACGGGTGCGTTTTGACCAAATCGGTTCTGACCTCAAGGTGGGAATCGGGGTCGGGTTCGGCGGCTTCGTCACTGCGGTTTGCGTCGGGCTGGTGGTCCGCGTGCTGCTGGGGCTCGATGACGCCGACGCCGCCAGCAACACCCAGATCGTCGACGACATCGTGAGCCGACCAGCGCTTGTCCTCCTCGTTCTCCTCGTCGTGGTCGGCGCACCGATCAGCGAGGAGCTGTTCTTCCGGGGCATGCTGCAGCGGGCGACGACCAGCAAGTGGGGGCCGATCGTCGGTGGCATCGTCACCACGGTGGCCTTCACCGCCATTCACTTCAACGGCGCCGGGCTGAAGCCGACGGTCGCATTGTTTGCCACGATCGGCACGGTTGCCGTGTTCTTCGCAATCCTGGTCCACAAGACGAAGTCGCTGCTCCCCGCGATCGTGGCGCACTGTCTTTTCAACGCCATCGGCATCACCGCCGCCCTGCTGGCGACCTAGCAACGCCGATCGGCGGCGGGCGGCGTTGGTGGGGCGAGTACCGTCAGTCGGCGTCGATCGCCGAGATGGTGCCGCGGACGCTTCCGGCCAGCGCCACAACGAGCGGGCCGAACTCGGCCTTCGTCGACACGTCGGCGTCGATCGAGAAGGCGACGGTGTCGCCGACGGCATCTTCGCCGGTGCACGGCATCTCGGTGACGGTGAGCGTGCCTGGGACCGGCCCGAATTCCGAGTGGTATCGGCGGCGTTCGCCCGCGTCGAACAAGGCGACGGAGGCTTCGCTCGGCGGCGCAGCGTCGGCTCGGACCTCGAGTTCGGCGGCGGCGTTCTCGATATCGGTGCCGACGTTCAGCAGGAACCCCGACTCTCGGGCGCCGCGATCGAGCCGTCCGAGTTCGACGCGTAGCACCGGGCTCCCGTCCTCGCCGGTGGTGCAAACCGCAGCGACATCGGCGTCGGGATCGAAGAAGGTCGTCGTGCCATTGGCCCGTACGAAACTCAGGTTCACGTCGTCGGCTTGATCAGATCCGCAACCAGCGGCCACAAGGCCGACCAGCACGGCTGCAGCCAGGGCTGTGCGTCGACTGGCGTTGCGTCGGCCCGAGCTCGACGAACTCATGTCGGCGATACACCGGTGACCGACCCGGTGCTGGCCAACAGGTAGGACGGTCCCTCGCCGCCCCCGTGCACCTCGATCGCCGTGCCGGTGACGTAGGAGGCCAGCGGCGACACGGCAAACAGCACCACGTTGGCGATGTCCTGGGGAACGGCGAACCGTTTCATCGCCAGCACGGCGGCGATGCGGTCGACCGTTTCGTCATCGCCGTAGAACGCTCGGGCATCGGGCGTGATGACCAGGCCGACGGTGAGCGATACGACCCGAATGGCGGGCCCCCATTCATGGGCAAGGGTTCGGGTGAGGTTGTCGAGGCCGGCTTTTGCGGCGCCGTACGCCACGCCCAGCGGATTTGCTCGGCTGCCGCTCACGCTCGAGATGTTGACGATGACCGCGGAGTCGCCGCTTCTCTGGCCATCGGGGGCCATCGCGGCGTACGCCGCCTGGGCGCACAAGAGCGGTCCGGTGAGGTTGAGACCCACGATCTTGTCGGTGAACCGGGCGGAAGCGGTGGCCGAGTCGGCCGGTGGCGCACCCCCGGCGTTGTTCACCAAGATGTCGAGCTTCCCATGCTGCTCGAGGGTCGTCGCGATGAGCTGTTCAACCGACTCTTGGGATCGCACATCCGCCGCCACGAAGCGGGCCTGACGGCCTTGTGCCTCGACCGGGGACTCGGGTGGATTGCGAGCGCACACGACCACCTCGGCGCCCGCGACGAGCAGCGACTCAGCGATCGTCCGGCCGAGGCCCTTGGTACCACCGGTGACCACGGCGACCTTGCCATCGAGGCGCAGGACTCCAGCCAAATCGGGCAGGGATGAGTCGTCCGTGGCAACAGGTTCGGTCATGTCGCCAGACAATAGCGTCCACCACCGGGTCCGGCGGTGCTTCTGGTGTTAGCGCGGGTACGGTTTCTGACATACCGTCAGAAACTCAACGGACGAGCAATTGGAGACCACCGGGTGGCAGACAAACGCATGACTGAGGACGAGGTCGTCGCCCAGCTCGAAGATGGGATGACCATCGGAATTGGTGGTTGGGGCTCTCGCCGCAAGCCAATGTCGTTGGTTCGCGCCATCGTGCGCAGCGATCTCAAGGACCTCACCATCGTCACGTATGGCGGGCCCGACGTCGGCATCCTCTGCGCCACGGGCAAGGCGAAGAAGATCGTGTACGGATTCGTTTCGCTCGACTCGATCGCTCTCGAACCACACTTCCGAATCGCCCGCCAGACCGCCTCGGTCGAAGCATCCGAACTCGACGAGGGCGCTTTCTACCTCGGGCTCATGGCCGCAGCGCACCGGGTGCCGTTCTACCCGACCCGCGTCGGTTTGGGATCCGACATGCTCGAGTACAACCCCGATATCCGCACGGTCACGTCGCCCTACGACGACGGCGAAGAGTTGGTGGCGATCCCCGCCATGAACCTCGACGTTGCGCTGCTGCACATGAACAGGGCCGATGCCGCAGGAAACGGCCAGTTCCTCGGCCCGGATCTGTATTTCGACGACCTGTTCGCCATGGCCGCCGAGAAGTGCTTCATGAGCACCGAGAAGATCGTGGCGACCGAGCAGCTGCTCGACGAGGGCACGATGCACACCCTCAAGATTCCCCGCACCTTCGTCAACGGGGTTGTCGAAGCGCCACGCGGCGCCCACTTCACCGAGTGCCCGCCCGACTATCCACGCGACGAGGCGTTCCAAAAAGAGTACGCAGCAACCGCCAAAGACCCCGAAGCCTGGGAGGCGTTCAAGCAGCGCTACCTCTTGGCCCCCTCGCATGAGGCCTACCTCGCGGAGATCGATGCCCGATGAGCACCACCGAAGCCACCATCGACGAAATCTGTGTGATCAACCTCGCCGAGGCATTTCGCGGCGATGGCGAAATCCTGTGCAACGCCATCGGTAATCTGCCGCTGTGCGCGGCCCGACTGGCGCGAGCCACCTTCGAGACCGATCTCGCCGTGACCGACGGCGTCGCCGTGTTGGCCGCCAACACCATGACCATCGGCGATCCCGACTCGAAGCCCGTCACCGAGTCGTACGTGCCGTACCGCACCATCTTCGACCTCGTGTGGTCGGGCCGGCGCCACGTGGTGATGGGCGCGAGCCAGATGGACATGTACGGCAATCAGAACTTCGCGGCCATCGGCGACTACGCCCAGCCCAAGGCCCAGCTGCTCGGCATGCGCGGTGCTCCCGGCAACCTCATCAACAACGTCACCAGTTATTGGATCCCGAACCACACCACTCGCGTCTTCTGCGAGAAGGTCGACGTGGTGTCGGGTCCGGGGTACGACCGCATGCGGGAACTGCCCGAGCAGTCCCGTCGTTTCCACGAGATTCGTCGTGTGGTCACGCCGCTCGCCGTGATGGACTTTGAAACCGACGACAACCGGATGCGCCTGCGTTCGGTACATCCCGGCCACACGGTCGACGAGGTCCTCGAGAACACCGGCTTCGCGTTGGTCGTTCCCGACGACGTAGCCGAATCGCGTCAGCCCACCACGGAAGAGTTGGCGCTGCTCCGTGACGTCATCGACCCGAGCGGGGTTCGCAAGGCCGAGTTCCCGAGCTGATGCCGAGCGACGACGCAAACAAACCCGCCATGGCCGCCGACACCCGGCTGCAGACCCGAATCACCGAGCTGTTCCAGGTCGACTACCCGATCGTGCAGACCGGCATGGGCTGGGTATCGGGTGCCCGACTCACCGCAGCCACATCCGCCGCCGGTGGCCTGGGCATCATCGCGTCGGCCACCATGACGTTTCCCGAGCTTGTCACCGCTATCGACGAGGTACAGGCCGCCACCGACAAGCCGTTCGGCGTCAACCTGCGCTCCGACGCCGCCGACGTCGACAAGCGTGTCGATCACATGATCGCCTCCGGGGTGAAAGTGGCGAGCTTCGCGCAGGCGCCCGGCGAAGCCACGGTGAAGAAACTCAAGGACGCCGGCCTCGTCGTCATGCCCACCATCGGGGCGCCGCGCCATGCCGAGAAGGTGGCTGCGTGGGGGGTCGACGCCGTGATCGCCCAAGGCGGAGAGGGTGGCGGACACACCGGGGTCATTCCGACGTCGCTGCTCATACCGAGCGTCGTCGACGCCGTCGACATTCCCGTCATCGCCGCCGGAGGATTCTTCGACGGTCGCGGCCTGGTGGCCGCACTGGCGTGGGGGGCCGAAGGAATCGCCATGGGCACCCGATTCCTGCTCACGCAAGAGAGCAACCCGCCCGATTCGGTCAAGTCGATCTACCTCAGTACCGGGCTCACCGGCACCGTTGTCACCAAGGCCATCGACGGTGCTCCCCAGCGCGTCATTCGTACCGAGGTCATCGACAAGCTCGAGAACGCCGGCCTCGCCGCGTTTCCCCGGGCCGCGTTGAACGCGCTGCGATTCCGGAAGATCAGCGGTACACCGTTGCGTGACTTGCTGGCCGAAGGGTGGAACATGAAGAAGAACGGCGACCTGCCGCTCAGCCAAATCGCGATGGCGGCCAATGCCGCGATGCTCACCCGCGCCTCGATGGTCGAGGGCAAGACCGAGGTGGGCATCTTGCCCACCGGCCAGGGTGTCGGCGTCATCGATGCCCTGCCCACCAGTGGCGACGTAGTGCGCAGTGTCATCGCCGAAGCCACCGCGACGCTCGATCGCATCCAGAAATAGGAATCACGACGTGGATCTCACCTTCACCGCTACCGAAGACGCGTTTCGTGACGAAGTGCGTACCTGGCTGCGCGACAACAAACCAACCGAGGCCTTCGCTCCGATGGACACCGAGGTGGGGTTCGAGCAGCACCGAGGTTGGGAGAAGCAACTCTTCGACGCCGGCTGGTCGGTCCCGAACTGGCCGACCGAGTACGGGGGCCGCGAGTGCAGCCTGGTCGAGTGGCTGATCTTCGAAGAGGAGTACTACCTGTCCGGCGTTCCCGGTCGGGTGAACACCAACGGCATCACGTTGCTCGGTCCGACGTTGTTCGAGTGGGGCACCCAGGCCCAGAAGGATCGCTTCTTTCCCAAGATGGCCTCGGGCGAAGAGATCTGGGCGCAGGGTTGGTCCGAACCGAATTCCGGCAGCGACCTCGCGTCGCTCAAGACCACCGCCGTGCGCGATGGCGATCACTACGTCCTGAACGGACAAAAAACCTGGTGTTCGCGAGGCGCCTGGGCCGACTGGATCTTCTGCATCGTCCGAACCGACCCGGAGTCACAGCGGCACTCCGGGTTGTCGTACCTGCTCGTGCCCGCCGACGCACCGGGCATGGAACGACGCCCGGTCGGTCGCCTCGATGGCGAGCCGGCATTCGCGGAATTGTTCTTCGATGACTGCCGCGTCGACACGGCGAATCTGCTGGGTGGAGAGGGCGAAGGCTGGTCCGTGGCCATGGCGACCGCCAGTTCCGAACGCGGCCTCAACCTTCGAGCCCCCGGTCGCTTCCTGGCCGCCGCCGAGCGGCTGTGCGATCTCTACCGGGGTCTCGATGTTGCGAACCTCGATCCCGGCTTGGCCGACGAGGTCGTCCGGGCGTACATCAGCGCGCAGGCGTACCGCTGGCGAACATTTCAGAAGGCGACCGAACTCATGCACGGCGGCACGATGGGTTCAGAGGCGAGCTACATGAAGGTGTTCTGGTCCGAGCTCGATGTCGAACTGCACGCAACCGCCTTGCGATTGTTGGGTGCGAGCGGCGAGCTCGTGAGCGAGTGGATGAGCGGCTATCTGTTCGCGCTGTCCGGCCCGATCTACGCCGGCACCAATGAAGTCCAGCGCAATATCATCGGCGAGCGCGTGCTCGGCCTCCCTCGAAAGTAGGCACCATGCATTTTGCCTTCACCGAAGATCAACTGCTGTTCCGCGACGCGGTGCGCGACCTGTTCGCGGGAGAGTGCCCGCCAGAGGCCGTGCGCGCCGCCTGGGACTCCGACGATGGGCGCGTGCCGGGCTTGTGGGACCAGCTGGCGGCGATGGGCGTGGTCGGACTCACCGCTCCAGAGTCGGCGGGTGGACTCGGCATGAACGAGCTCGATCTGGTGTTGCTGCTCGAAGCGTCCGGGTATGCCTGTTCGCCCGAGCCGCTTGCCGCCCATACCGCCGTCGCCCTGCCGTTGCTGGCCGAGGTGGCACCCGACCACGATCTGCTGCGCACCGGAGCGGCCGGCGAATCGACGATCGCCGTCGGGCTGGGCAATGGCGAATTCGTCCTCGGTGCAGCCGGTGCCGAGGCGATCATCGTTCCTCACGGCGCTGGTGTTGCTGTCGTACAGGCCGCCGACGCCACCATCGAATCGGTGCGATCGGTTGACGACAGTCGCCGACTCGCTCGCGTCACCTACGATTCGGCCGCTGCGTCACCGCTGACCGACGACCCCCAGGTTGTGGCCCGGGCCTTCGACCGGGGCGCGCTCGCCGCCGCCGCCCAGTGCCTCGGGGTATCCCAGTACCTGCTCGATGTCACGGTGGAGTACGTCAAAGAGCGCGAACAATTCGGCAAGCCGGTCGGTGTGAACCAGGCGATCAAGCATCACCTGGCAAATGTCGGCCTCGCGCTCGAGTTTGCTCGACCGCTCGTGTACCGGGCGGCGTGGGGCATGAGCGCCGGCGACGCTGATCCGTCGCCCGAGGTGTCGATGGCAAAGGCAATGGCCTCGGATGCCGTCGACGTCGCGTGCCGTCAGGCGCTGCAGTGCCACGGCGCCATCGGCTACACGATCGAGTACGACCTTCAGCTCTGGCTCAAGCGGGGCTGGGCCTTGGCCGCCGAGTGGGGGAGCGCCTCATGGCACCGTCGCCAAGTGGCGGGCGTCCTGCTGGGTTAGCGCGAAGCGAGGACCGAGGCGTTGGCGTAGCCGTCGGGCGTCGGGACGAGGTGTGAGCCGCGTTTGGCTTCGCACAATTCACAGGTCTGGGCATAACGCCCCAGTCGACCCTCACGCCGGTGTGCTTCGGTTTCACCGCACAAGCTGCAGCATTTCGTCGACATGGTCGTCTCCATTTTGGTTCGGTCCGCCCACCGGGTAACCCACCCCTTCGAGGAACGCATTTCCGGGTCCGGCCTGAGTGAAGGTGCCGAACCCGGAAATGCTTTTTCCCTGAACCTTTGTTGTCGACGTTGGCTTCGTGGCGATGAATGGGTCGTTGGGACCAATTTCGAAATCGGCTTCCTCCGGCGCCGAAGCCGTGGCCGATTGTTCGCGCCTGTCCGATGTTCGCCGTCGGGATCGGACGGTTCGGTAGAGTGCTGCGGTGCTCCGCCATCGCCTCGCCGTACTTTTCGTCGCCCTCGCGGTGTCGAGCGGTGCGGTGCTGCCGGCGAGCCACGCGTCGGCCCAGGAGTGCAGTTGCGCGCCGGGCGCGGGCACCGATTCGTCGTTGGTCTTTCGCGGCACGGCTGTCGGACGGGTCGGAAAGCTCCTGGAGGGCCCGGCTCCCCTCGACGAGTGGTCATTCGTGACCACCGAGGTCTACCGAGGCGAGATGAAGGTCGAGCAGTTCGTCGCCACCGCGGCCGAGGGCTGCGACCGCATCGACTTCGAGCGCGACCAGACCTATGTGGTGTTCGGCGAGCAGATCCCCAGTGCCGAGCTACCCGTCACCACGTTGCCGCTGTCGGTGATCCGGGCTGACGGATGCGCAACCACGACCGATCTGAAGGTCATCGCCGAGCTCGGCCTCGTCGCCGCGGCACCTGATGAACCCGCCGCAGCGATCGCCGGCGCAGGGATTTCCCGTCCTGCCTCCGATGACGACAACCTTCAACCGCTGACCGTGCTGATCTTCGGCGGGGGGTTCCTCCTCACGGCCTGGGTGGTCTACGTCCTGTGGCGCAAACCGGCCGCAGACGACCCGCCGCCGACATGACCAACGCCGAACCCGACGCGAACCCCGCTGCGAACGCTGACAGACGAGCTGTCGAACAAGCCGCCGGAGCGGCGGCCGCAGCGGAGCTCCGGTTGCTGCTCGCCGACCTGCACGGCACCGACGCCTCGACGGAGGCACTGACCGAACTCACCGCTGCCGTGCGGGCGGCTCGGGCCCAACTGGCCGACCAGCCCCGCAGAGATCGCCGAGCATCCTGGAGCGAGTTTTCGCTCTTCGCCGGGTCTCGCCAGGCGTTGGCGCTGCCGATGGCGACCCGCGTCGAGTCCGTCGATGGACACGACGTCATCGTCGGCGAAGCCATTGTCAACGTGATGTACGAGGGCCCGCCCGGGGCCGTGCACGGTGGCTACTTGGCCGGGTTGTTCGACGACCTGCTCGGACACACGCTTCGCCTGCACCCGGGCGCACGGGCGGTCACCGGCCGGCTCACCGTCCGGTACCGTAAGCCCACACCGCTCGACACACCGCTCCGGTTCGAGGCCCGGCTCGACAACGTGTCCGGCCGTCGACTGCAGTCGACGGTGCGATGCTTGGTGGATGGTGTGGTCACGGCCGAGGCGCAAGGCTTGTTCGTCGGCGTCACGCAGTTCGTCGTGTAGGCGTCGACGCCGCTTATGATCGAGTCGGTATGTCTGTAGATCGGCCGCATGTTCTTTTTCTCTGCACGGGCAACGCCGCCCGATCGGTGATGGCGAAGGTCATGTTCCGCGACCGCGTTGGTGACCGCTTCGAAGTGTCCGGCGCCGGCACGCTCGTGATCGACGGCCAGCCGATGAGCGAACGAACCCGCAACGCCCTCGGTCGCTTTGGCTTGGCCGACCCGGACCACCGCAGCCGTCAGCTCACCCCGAGCGCCGTGCGAGCAGCCGACCTCATCGTTGCGATGGAGCCAGATCACATCCGCTGGGCCCGCAAGCAACTGCCCGTCGCATTGCCGATCACCGGAACGCTCAAGCGGCTCGTGCGCGATCTGCCTTCGATCGAGGGGTCCCTCGATCAACGGGTCGCGGCGCTCGGCCTCGCCTCGGTGGAAGTGGGTGGGTGGGAAGAAGTCATCGATCCGGGCGGCGGCGATCAAGCGATCTTCGACGCGTGCGCCAAAGAGCTCGACCAATTGGTCGACGGTCTGATCGAGGCGCTGAACCAGTGACCCCGCCATCCCCTCCGCTCGGCGGAGGTACCGATCCGTCACATGGAGGGTTGGCCACCGAACACGACGATTTTCCCGAGTCCCAGTGGTCGTTGTCGGTACAGCGGGTCATGACCCTGCCTCGCCCGAAGTGGCGTGGCATCAGCCATCGCATCGCGTTCCCCATCTCGGTCATCGCCACCATCATGTTCGTGGCGACGCGGCCCACGGGCGGGTCCGCCATCGTTGCCCTCATCTTTGGATTCGGGTCTTCGTTCATGCTCGGGATCAGCGCCCTGGTGCACCTGAAGCGTTGGAAGCCGCGTCAGTATCAGACGCTGTTCAAACTCGATCACACCGGCATCTTCATGACGATCAGTTGCACGACCACACCGATCGCGGTGTATGCGCTCGATCCTCGTCAACGAAACGTCATGCTGGCCATCATGTGGACCGGCGTGATCTTGGGGATCGTCGTCGAATGGCTACCCGGCAATCCGCCCAAGGGCGTGGTGAATGCCGTCTTCATCTGTCTTGGTTGGATCCCCATTCTCATGGGCGCCTGGCTGTGGGACGGCTTGGGCGCGAGCGGCATGGCATGGCTGCTGGCCGGCGGCGCGTTCTATACCTTCGGCGCATTCGTCGTCGGCTCGATGTGGCCGAATCCGAGTCCCGAGGTGTTCGGCTACCACGAGATCTGGCACCTGTTCGTCATCTTTGGCATCACGCTGCACTGGGTGCTCGCGGTCAAGCTCGTTCCGTAATCCCATTCCCAACACGCGGTGCGCCGGGCAGCGGATGCGTGGTTTTTGCTCAGGCGAAGGATTTCTTCGCCGATGACACGAGAGACCGCTGATGCGGTCTGTCATCTACGGAGTGTCATGGACGAAGTCACCGGCGAGCCCACGCCACAAAAGCGCAAGAGCCTGCAGCTTCGCTTTGTCGCGACCGTGGCGGTACTCATGTTGGCCCTCACATCGGTGATCGTGGTCGTCACGGTACGCGGACAGAGCCAGTCCTCGCGTGCCGATCTGGAGACTCGTGTGGTGGCGACGGCGGAACTGGTCGCCATCGAGGCGGAGATTGCGTCAGCCCGCGGCGACACCCGTGCGATCCGTGCCATCGGCGAGTTTCTCCGTAACCAGGACGGTGTGGAGTCAGCCTTCGTTCTGGACGCGGACGGCAGCATCGTCGCGAACGACACGCAGAACTCCGAGCTGATCGGCACGGTGCTCGAAGATCCGTCCGGGGTGATTGCAGCATCGGTGCAAAGCATCGGGCAATCGAACGCGCCGACCGTGACGGAGTTCAACGGCAGCCTGTACACCGCACAGCCGATCGTCCTCGATGGCGAACACGTCCGCACGATCACGTTCATCACGTCGCTGGCGGAGGTCGGCCGTGAGGTGCGGTCGGTGCTCATCCGCGGCGTACTTCTGGGCGTCGTGTTCATCGTGCTCGGCGTGGTGGTCACCAGCGCGTTGATGAAGCGCGTGACTCGGCCACTCATCGAGCTGACCGAGGCGGCCGAACACCTGTCGCTGGTACGCCTCCCTGCGTTGGTGCAGCAGATGCGCGTCGACTCCGAGGAAGAGATCGACATCGAGCCGTTGCCCGACATCGAGGTGCACAGTGATGACGAGATCGGGCGTCTCGCCGAAGCGTTCAACTCGATTCAAGCGACCGCAGCTCAGGTGGCGACGGAGCAGGGCGAGCTTCTCAACCGCGGCATCAGCGACATTTTCGTGCAATTGGCCCGACGCAACCAGTCGCTGATCGATCGTCAGATCGAGGTGATCGATTCGCTCGAGGAGAGCGAACGTAGCCCCGATGCGTTGGCCGGCTTGTTCAAACTGGATCACCTCGCCGCCCGTATGCGTCGCAACGCCGAGAGTCTGCTGGTGCTCGCCGGCGAGAGCCAGACCAACGTGCGGGCCCGCCCGTCGTCGATGACCGACGTCATTCGTGTGGCGGTAGGCGAAGTCGAGCAGTATCACCGCGTCGAGGTCGTCGACGTTGCCCCGATCATGGTGAAGGGCGCCGCGGCGTCTGGGCTGGCGCACCTCCTGGCCGAGCTTCTCGACAATGCGCTTCGCAACTCGCCTGAGGCCACCCGGGTCAACGTGTCGGGCGATCGTCACGGCAACGGTCACTACGTGATCGAGATCGCTGACCAAGGCGTCGGTTTGAACTCCGAGCAGCTCGCCGAATACAACAAGCAGTTGGCGAACCCGCCCAAGATGGGTCTGTCCTTGGCGAAATCGCTCGGGTTCACGGTTGTGGGCCGTCTCGCGAAGCAGTTCGATGCCCGAGTCGTGCTTCGTCCGAGTGCCGGCGGCGGACTGTCGGCATTCATTCGAGTTCCGAAGAGCCATTTGACCAACGAACGGAAACGGCCCGACGGCGAGAGCGGAAAGCCAGCCGGGCGCGCCAAGCCGGCAAAGGCAAACAAGGCCACGTCGCGACCGTCGTCTGCGGAAGCAACGATCGATCCTCGGCCGCAGTCTCCGGCAGCATCCGCGCCGACCCCAGCGCCCGCCAAGCCCGCGCCAAGCGCCGCGCCCAGCGGATTGCCGGCCCGAGTTCCCAGCGCGGAACCGGCGGCCGCTGCTCCTGCTCCTGCTCCTGCTCCTGCTCCTGC
>RCMY010002221.1_pt1 | contig 18548 bp, 21 predicted proteins | sample 2041341 | NCBI WGS metagenome assembly RCMY01 (sample SAMN09708234, study PRJNA481090) | Marine sediment metagenome, whole genome shotgun sequencing project. | reverse complement strand
CGACGACCCAACCCGCGAAATCGTCGCCTACGCCGGGCTGATGCTCATGTATATGGCCATCCTCATGTACGGCACCTGGACGTTAGCTGGCGTGACCGAGGAGAAGGCCAACCGGGTCGTCGAAATTCTCGTGTCGACTATCCAGCCCTGGCAGCTATTGACTGGCAAGGTCCTCGGGATCGGCGCGTTGGCAATTGTCCAGTTCGCTGTGACGGTCGTCTACGGACTCGTACTGTCCCGCGTCACGGGGAGCGTCGATCTCGCCGACGTTCCCTTGGATTCAGCCGCCATGGTCATCCTCTGGTTTATTCTCGGGTTCACCATCTACTCCGTCATGTTCGCAACCGTCGGGGCCTTGGTGAGCCGAGCCGAAGACGCGTCGTCAGCCTCAACTCCCGTCACAATTGCCGCTGTTGGATCGTTCATGATCACGATTGCCACACTCAACGATCCGTCCGGCCTGACGGCCAAAATCGCCACGTTCGTCCCATTCACAGCTCCGTACGTGGTTCCGGTGAGGTTCGCCCTGGACGCCATCGCCTGGTGGGAGATCGTATTGGCAGCACTTTTAACGATCGCCTCTGCCTACCTGCTTATCCGAATTGCCGGACGAATCTATCGAGGGGCGCTCTTGTCGTATGGCGCCAGAGTCAAGCTTCGCGACGCCTGGTCTGGCTCGGGCGACGCCTAGTTTTCAATCCGTAGCGGGGGTAACCGGCCAAACGATCTTGGTCTGCCATTTGCTCGTGTCGGGCTCCACATTCGGATCCGTGAGGTAAAACTCCCACGATTCGCCGGCAGGGACCAGGTTGTGATCGGTCATCCATTGGACGACCTCACCGTAAGTTGTCTCCAGCGTGTCATACGAGCCGACATGGATCTCGGCACTTGGGAACGAATCCCGATCGTTGCTATCTCCGACTGCGTTACCAACGCGCACTCAACCAAGTGACCTCCTTGTCGTTCGTCACCTCCAGTATGCTGCAATTCGGATCCGGCGGCATGGCCGAACGTCACGGTTCCCACTAAATCGCTACGGAGGACTCCCATGACCGATCGACCCGTTGCCCTAATAGTCGGGGGTGGTTCTGGTCTTGGTGCCAGCGCCGCTCGTCTACTCGCCGCCGAAGGGTTTCGGGTGGGCGTCATGTCATCTTCCGGCAAAGGCGAACAACTCGGGCAGGACTTGGGCGGCTTTGGCTTCACGGGGTCGAACCTTGAAGTTGCTGACCTGACGGCCTTCATCGAAGCAGCCATGGAAAAGTGGGGACGTGTCGACGGCGTCGTCAACAGCGCCGGCCATGGACCAAAAGGTGACCTCCTCGAGATTTCCGATGAGGATTGGCATCTCGGGATGGACTACTACCTAATGAACGTCGTCCGGGTAGCTCGCCTCGTGACGCCAATCATGCAGCAACAAGGGATGGGATCGATCGTCAATATCTCGACCTTCGCAGCGTTTGAGCCCGATCCAGACTTCCCAACTTCGGCCGTTTTTCGTGCCGGTCTAGCTGACTTCACCAAGCTTTTCAGCGTCCGTTACGCAGCCGACCAGGTGCGGATGAACAACGTCCTTCCAGGTTTCATCGACAGTTTGCCTGAAAAGCAAGATCGAGTCGATCGCATTCCCGCCGGCCGCTACGGAGCGGCCGACGAGGTTGCAGCCCTCATCTCGTTCCTCATCTCGGACAAGTCCGCCTACATCACCGGCCAGAACATCCGCATCGATGGCGGCCTGACCCACGCAATCTGAGATAGCGGTTAGGGCTTGGGAGTCAGCAGCTCGAAGGTTTGGTTGAACCAGGTGACTTCGTAATCGTCGTCGATTTCTGCACGAAGCTCCTCGGGGACCTCGTCGGTTCGGAGCACGAGGAGGTCGAACTGGGAGCCAGGGTTCAGTGGGTCTGCCTCTTTGACCTGCACGGATCGCCGGTCGGTGTACAGGGTCATGGCCCTCGCCTTGAAGAACCCGATCACCGCTTCGGTGGCCGTCTCGTCGCGTACGGCTTCGAACATTTCGATGGCATCGGAGCGATACGGTCCCTCATTGACCAACGCGCTCAGTCGATCGGCCCGCTCAGCCTCGGCCAGGGCCTTGCCGGTGTTCAACCAAATGAACGGAGCAATCACGAGCACCACAACGACGCTCAGCACCCCGAGTTCAACGCGTCGCTCCCCGGCCAACAGGGCCGGAATCATCAGAAGGCCGAGGATGAGCAGCGGGACCGCGGTGGAGAAGTAGCGGCCGGATGGGATGAAAAAGCTGCCTCCCACAGCCATCACCGGCAGCAAGTAGGCAACGGTCGGCGCATGCTTTCGCCAGTCTGACCACAGTGCCAGAGTCCACCCTACAAACCCGAGAACCACGACAGCCCAGCCGATCGTTGGCAAATCGAATCCGAATATCTCGCCGATCCGCCTGGCAATGGTGGTGCCAAATCGCACGATGTTCATGAGGGAGTTCTCGGGATATCGCGGTACCAGAGTGCTCGGCAGGACTATCTGCAGGAGCAGCACGACCGCTGCGAAAGCCCCAAACGGCGTCAGCGCCCGCCATCGCGTTTCTTTGTCGGCGAGCACTCGATCGGCAAGTATCGCCACGCCGATCGCCACCACTAGAGCAAGTCCTTCTCGCCGGACAGAGAACGCCGCCGCCGCCAACGCTCCGGTACCCGCTCCCCGCCACCACGAAGACGCCCATCTACCGCGACTGCGGTCGATCGCAATGAGGCCACCAAACGCGAACACCATGTAAGGCAGTTCGCTGTGAAGAAGCTCCGTCCAATCGATATAGATCGGGCTCGTTCCAATCACCAGGACTCCAGCTACGGCTCTCCATGCGCCGGCTCGCTCAACGGAGTACAAATAGAACGCAAGCAGCATGACGACGAAGAGCACCAGGCTCACCAACTTGAGCCGGTCGACGTCCAGGCCAACTAGCCGGACCGGTATTGCGAGTATCAACGGCCAGCCCCACGGATACACCGGCGGCGAAAAATCGGTTCGGTAGGAATGCTCGATCATGTAAGCGTTGTCGGCGATGACATCGGCCACCGAGCTCCCCCCGACCAGGCTGGCCGCTTGCCGAAGGTAGAGAGTGAAATCATCACCCCAGTAATGACCCGACCGGTGGGTACGCCAGGCCAACCAGGCCAGTCCAAGGAGAACCAGACCCACGCCGAGTCTTCGCAGCAAGAGTTTCAGGGGAGTCACACCGCTACTTTATGGCCCTTTTGGCCACCCGTGGTCAACTGGTCTCTTTTGGACATGGTTTTCCAAGATGAATAAACCAACAAGTAGTTGGCAACGCTCGCTAACCAGTCCGACCGCTTTGGCGTCGACGCTCGACTAGAGAGGGGCCATCAGGCGGCTCGCCGGTAGGCCCCTGGGCGTACCCCCATCACACGGACGAAGGCGTTGCTGAAGGCGGCGTCGGTTCCGTAGCCGACCTTTCGAGCGACGGCGGTGACCGATAGCCCGTCGGACCGGAGCAGCCGAGTGGCCAGGTGGACCCGCCATCTGGTCAGATACTGCGACGGGGATTCGCCGACCAGCTTCTTAAAGCGTGCAAAGAACACGGATCGGGACAGCCCGACCGAACGGGCCAGTTCAATCGCCGTCCAGGGATGGTCGGGTTGGCTGTGAATCAGACCAAGGGCAGCGCTGATTTCAGGGTCGCGCAGTGCGCCAAGCCAACCAACCTCATTAGATGGCAACCGGGATATGTAGTCACGAATGACGTAGACAATGAGCACATCGGTGAGTCTGGCAACCACCGTGTCGCTACCGGGACCTGAGCGGTCTACCTCGGCGGCAATCAACTCGATGAGCGCCTCAACCACTCTCGACACGGCACCAGTGGTGTCCCGCACGTGAATCAGCGGCGGCAACATGGAAAACACCGGATGGGCTTCTCCCCGATCGAACTCGACCGTCCCACAGATCAGCGACGTCTCGGCGCCTTCGCCGTCGACGACGAGATGCCCCATTCCGGCCTCATCGAGGGTTGTCAGCTGGCCGATCGGGCGAGTTGGTCGGTTCGGTCGATCGGTGAGCAGGTGGTTGTCTCCGAACGGCATGAATACCACGTCGCCACGCTCAAGAATCACTTCCTCGCCAGTCCCTGCCAGCCGAGCATGAACCTGCCCAGCCACGACCGCATGGAATATTCCGTTAGCAGTCGGGCCCGATTCGACTCCCCACGGTGCGGCAAGCGACGCCCGAGAGAAGACCGACCCGCGCATCCGCACAGAATCAAGGATGTCAGTAAGAGCATCAGCCATGGGCGTACCGTTCCGCACGTCTCGATAGAGAAACAGGACGTTTGTCTATTTATACGTCCTAAACCTAAGGCTACGGTATTCATTGGACAGCGTCAATACCCTGGAGGACATTATGCGCAAAGCCCCGATCGCCGCAATCGCCAACTTCTTCTTGCCGGGCCTCGGCTACTTGATCATCGGAGCCAAACGAGGGCTGGCGGTGCTCTGGTTGGTCGGCGTGATCGGCCTGACCTATGTCGAGTTCGGCATCCAGGAGTCCGAGCCGACCCTCTATACGATCATGTTCGTATCCGTGTTGATCATGAACACCGCCTTTGCCGTCGATGCCTATCAACTAGCCAAAAACGAGTGAGGCCAGGCTGGAGCGAGTCGGGCCTGCAAAGTCCTTGCCTGCGCCGCCTCCACCCTGCATACTTCAACGATGCTGGCACCGGCACAGGTAGACAGCTTCAATGAGCACGGTCGCTGGCTTGCCAATCAGACCAATCCAGTCTGCGCCTGACCACTAATCAGTTGCCGGCCCGACCCTCTAGACGATCAGGTCTGGTCCGGTCGGGTAGGTTCGGCGGATATGAAGATCCGCAACGTCTCGATCGACGAGTTTCTCACGTGGCCGGACGATCGACCCACCGATGGCGACATGATACGCGATCTCAGTCCAACCCAGCCCATTCCGGGGCCCTGGCGACCACTCGAGTGTTCGCCTTCGGCCGGGAGGGAACCGATCAACCCGACCTCTATCGTTCGTTCATAGCGCAGACACTTCCGACGGAGTTACCTGCCGACGTCCACCTCCTCGAAACCCGCCTGAACGAGTCCAAGCATGCCGATGCCGCAACCCGGGCGGCGGAACTAGTCGCAGTCGGCTTCGGCGAGCTGATGGAAGGATTTCGAGAAGAACCCGGATCGCGGATCTGGGGGCATATCCTCGAAATTTAGGAATCGCGCTGGCGATCTACGTCGCATCATGCGAACATACGTTCGATGGCGCGAATCGGTAGGGCAACCCGAACAGAGGCGACAATCCTCCATGCCGACCTCGACGCGTTCTACGCCTCGGTCGAACAGCGCGACAACCCGGAGCTGCGCGGCAAGCCGGTACTGGTCGGTGGTGGCGTCATCCTGGCGGCCAGCTATGAAGCCAAACGGTTCGGGGTTAAGACGGCAATGAGCGAACGCAAGGCCAAGTCATTGTGCCCACAAGCGATCGTCGTGAACCCTCGTTTCAGCGCCTATTCGGAGGCCAGCCGGGCTGTTTTCGATGTGTTCGACGACACCTCGCCCATTGTTGAGGGGCTGTCAATCGACGAGGCGTTCATCGATGTCGGTGGTCTCGCCAAGATTGCTGGTAGTCCGGAACGAATCGCCGCCTGGCTCCGAGCGGAGGTAAAGGATCGAGTTGGACTCAACATCACCGTTGGCGTCGCACGAACCAAGTTCCTTGCCAAAGTTGCGAGCGCGGTCGGCAAACCAGATGGGTTGCTGGTGGTGCATCCAGATCAGGAGACCGAGTTTCTGTACCCGCTCCCCGTCCAAGCCCTATGGGGCGTCGGGAAAGTGACAGCCGAGAAGCTCAACAACTGCGGACTGCACACAGTGGGAGATGTTGCCCTGGTCAGCCCCGAAACACTCGTGTCGTTTCTTGGCAAGGCATCGGGACGCCACCTGTACGCTCTCGCCCATCACCAGGACCCTCGTCGAGTTGAGACCGGCAAACGACGGGGCTCGGTCGGCTCGCAGCAGGCGCTGGGGCGCTCGAACAAGACGCCGGATGAACTCGAATCGTTGCTCCTGGGGATTGTCGACCGGGTGATGCGCCGACTCCGCTCAGGACATCGGATCGGCCGAACCGTGGTCCTTCGCATGCGCTACGACGACTTCACGAGAGCGACCCGTTCGAGAAGCTTGCGATGGCCCACCGGGTCCACCGAACTGATTGCTGACGTAGCACTGGCCTTGCTGGCGGAGGCGGAACCGACCATACGAGAGAAGGGGGGCTTGACGCTGATCGGCCTATCTGTGGCCAACCTGTCGGACGACAAAGTCATGCAACTCTCCTTCCCGATCACCGTACGTCACCAAACTGGCGCCCTGGATCACGCCCTCGACGACCTTCGCGATCGATTCGGCACAAAGGCGGTGACCCGCGCTTCCCTGCTTGGGGCACGCACCGGCTTTGAGGTTCCCAAGCTCCCGGACTGACCAGCATCTGTGGTGTTAGCGGTAGGGCTAGGTTTGACTAGCCTGGCATGCGATGCCTGCGATAGCTTCCATTCTTGAGAACCCGGTCAACGCGCTCGCCGCGGTCGTCATATTGGCGGTGGCCGCCGCTTATATAGCCTCTCGCCTCGACATCCCGTCGATCGTGGCGTTGCTGGCAACCGGAGTTATCGTTGGCCCGGGCCTGCTGCTTCTCGATCCCGACGCTCTCGCCGGAGATCTGCTCACACCCTTCGTATCGCTTTCGGTGGGGCTGATCCTGTTTGAAGGCGGCTTGAGTCTCCGACTACATGAGGCTCGACGGAACCCACGGGTTCTCTGGCTGCTCATTACCGTTGGTGTCCTCATCACCTGGCTGATTGGGAGCGTGGCTGCCAGCGTTTTTCTCGGCGTTCCCACCTCAATCGCCGTGTTACTCGGCGCGATTCTGATCGTGTCGGGCCCGACCGTGATTGGGCCGATCCTCCATCACGTGCGACCCAGCCGGACCGTTTCGTCGATCCTGAAGTGGGAAAGCATCGTCATCGATCCCGTCGGAGCGATGCTGGCAGCCTTAACATTTGAAATCCTTTTGCTTGGTGCCGGCCGAGAGCCCGCCCAGCTCATCACTGGAGCATTGTTGTTCACTGCTGCGGGTCTCGGGGCTGGACTTATCGTGGCGGTCCCGGCCGCCTTCGTCATCGGGCGGCATCTCGTTCCCGAGCGACTCGTTCCGCTCGTGGGTATGTCAAGCGCCCTCCTTGCCTTCGCCATCGCCAATGGGATTGCCGCCGAAGCCGGGCTGCTCGCCACGCCAGTGCTGGGCTTCGCTCTCGCTAACAATCGCAAGCTCCGCACTGAACCGCTCATTGAGTTCTCAGAGATTCTTCAGACCCTGTTGGTTGGCGTCCTGTTCATCCTGTTGAGCGCTCGCCTTACCCGTGAACAACTCGGATCGATCTCGTGGGGAGTCGTCGGCGTCATCCTCGTGCTCGTGCTCGTCGCTCGGCCGTTGTCTGTGGCTATCGCCACCTGGCGCTCGGATCTCAGTAAGTCCGAGCGGATCTTTGTCGGCTCGGTCGCTCCGCGTGGCATCGTGGCGGCGGCCGTTGCATCAGTCTTTGCGCTTGAACTCGAGCATGCCGGCGTCCCAGGGGCGGAAATACTCACGCCGGTCACCTTCGCCGTCATTGTGGGGACCGTCATCATCTACGCCTTTAGTGCCGGTCCGATTGCCCACCGACTGGGCCTTGCCGAGAAGACCAGCCAGGGCGCATTGATTCTCGGCGCTGGGCCTGTAGAAGAAGCCGTCGGCAGAGTACTGTCGGAGGTCGGGGTGCCGGTGTTGTTCTCTTCCACGAATCATCGGGATGAGTCCCGGCTACGCCAGCAAGGCTTTCGCACCTATTACGGCAACCTGATCGGGCACGAACTCCCCTGGGAGTTGGAGCTGTCGGGGCTCGGTCGGTTGCTGGCGCTTACGCCCAACGACGAGGTAAACACCCTCGCCACCCGAGGGTTCGCCACCTTATTCGGCGCGGCAGAGACCTACCAGCTTTCCGCAGAAGATCCGGGACCGGGCGTCGGCAGTGTTGCTGCTGAGATTGGCGGCCGGCAGCTATTTGCGTCCGGACTCACGTATAACGAGCTACGGAACAGGCTGCAGCGCGGCGTCAAGATCCGGCAAACCGGTCTCAGTGACCAGTTCACCGTGGATGACTTGAATGACCAACTCGGAGAAGAAGGTACGGTCTTGTTTCTCGTTCGTGGAACCAACCTCATGATCGCCACCCATGACCAGCGCCCATCGCTGCTAGATCGGGCCCGCCCCGGCGACACGATTCTCTGGATTCCCGTCGAACCGGCCTAAATCTCCGAATCTCTTTCAGGTGAGGTTCAGGAAGAATCAGGCACTATGGAAGCATCGACGACCAAACCAACTCGCGTTGGCTTGGTAGCGGATACTTCTCCCCTCCCCCGGGGGGAGTTGGATGTTGGTCAACCCAAACTTGGGCACCGCATCAAGAAGGAGGTGTGAACTGCCTGGCAGGTCCACACCTCTTTTCTTTTGCCCGGCTGGCCATTGTCAGGACGGTCGCTCACCGCCAGGACGAGTTATTTTTGATCAAGCTAAAATAGATCGCTAGGCTACGCCACGATGGATGTCATCCAGGTCATAACCGAACCGCATCGGCGGGAACTCTTGCGGCTGACATGGGATCACGAACGGTCAGCAGGCGATCTCGCTGGTCGCTTTGACCTCACGTTCGGGGCCGTGTCGCAGCACCTGGCACGCTTGCGCGATGCAGGCTTCGTTACCGTTCGAGCCGAGGGAAATCACCGGTACTACCGGGCCGACCAAAACCAACTCGCCCCATTCGCCCCGATGCTGCTGGCAATGTGGTCAACCAAACTCGACCAGCTCGTCGCCGACATCGAGGCGTCCAATGACTGACCCGCTCGTAGTTGAACGCCAAACCACGGCCTCGGCGTCCTCGGTCTACGACTACTTGACGACATCTGCCCGTTGGGTGCTTTGGCAAGGTTCAGATGCCGAGTTAGACCCGCAACCAGGCGGAATATTTCGAATGACCATGCCTGACGGGCGAACCGCTCGCGGCCAGTACCTGGACCTACAACCGCATACAAGGGTCGTATTCACGTGGGGATGGGTCGATACCCCCGGCATCCCGCCAGGTTCCAGCACAGTGACTGTAGATCTGATTCCGAATGAGGACGGGACCTTGATCCGCCTTACCCACACCGGACTGGCTCATGACGAGGCAGCGATGCATCGGATGGGGTGGGACCACTACATCCCGCGCCTCGCCGCGGTAGCCGAAGGCCATCCTCCGGCACCCGACACGGGGCCTTCCTAGCCTTGCGGTCTATTTCACATTGGACTAAAATAGATTTATGCAGATGCGGACCAGCCGCACTACCACCTGGAGGAATCCAAATGAAGTTGGCATGTGATGCAGTTGTTCCCGGCCTTGGTTGCGATTTCGTCGCAACTGGCGAGTCGTCGGACCACGTTTGTGACGCGATGACGAACCACGGCGGAGAGGTCCACGCGAACCTGATGGACGGCAAGACCGCCGAAGAAATGATGCAGATGAAGGGCGAAATGGATGTTCACATTCGCCAGCTCATCGCCACCCACAACTAACCAAATAGTTAGATGACCCCGGCACCCCAGGTGTCGGGGTCGTTTGCGGCGTACGCACCCCGGGCCTCGGCCTCTATCCTCACGGGATGCTGACCGCATTGAACAACTGATGGGTGCGCTTTTCGGGTCGCTCAGCGCCCTGTTCATCGGGTTCTCAGATCTGTTTGGTCGACGCGTGGTTGGTGCCTCGAGCGCGACTACCGCGGCGGCGACGATGCAGTTCGTCGCCATATTCTCGTCATTGGCATCCATGGTCATCGTGGCGAGCGCGTTCGGCTGGCGCGACGTGATCATCGGAGCGTTGTCTGGGCTCGGTATGGGAGTCGGCTTATCGATGTACTACGGCGGGATTGCGAGGTCTTCATCGACAGTCGTCGCACCACTTGTAGGCGTCATGTCAGCAGTGATCCCCTATGGATACACCTTGTTAAGTGGCGCCCGACCCACGCCAATTGCCATTGGCGGTGCGGTGGTCGCCTTCGGCGGTTTGGCTCTGATAACCACCGGGAAAGCACGCGGGCGGGCCGCATTCGTCCGAACCGGACTGATCTGGGGACTTGGCTCCGGCCTTGGATACGGATTCGGGCTCAGCGTGATCATCGAAGCATCATCCACAAGTGGAGCGTGGCCAGCCGTGAGCCAACGTATTGTGGCTTTCCTGCTCATGGTGGTCGTGGCCCGAGGAGTCTCCGCACCGGTCGTGCCGCCTAGCGGGGTCAGGATCAGTGCCGTGACTGCCGGAGTATTCGCCGGTCTGACCACGATCTTCTATCTCATTGGCGTACAGGCCGACGCTCCACCCGCGGTGGTGACAGCGTCCATGTTCCCGGCCGCCAGCGTGGCCATTGGCCGCATATTCTTCGGTGATCCGGTCACCCGCACGCAAGCAGTGGGGATCGGCATCGTGCTACTGGGAGTAGCTGGCGTCGTGAGCGGCTAAGCAGGCCCAACGACAGAGCGCCCCAGGCCAATGTCCGGAGCGCTCTGTCTTTCTCAGGCGAACGCTGTCAGCTGAGGTAGCTCTGCATGAAGTACACCACAAATGCGGCAGTCACGATCCACATCCACACGTTCACGTCTGCCACCTTGCCGCGAGCGACTTTCACCAGGGTGTGCATGACGAAGCCAGCGCCGATGCCCACGGTGATGCTGTAGGTAAGCGGCATGAGAACGATGGCCAACAGCGCCGGGAATCCTTCTTCGAGATCCGCGAAGTCGATCTTGGTGATAAGCGACGCCATCAGGAAACCGACCAGGATTAGGACCGGCGCCGTGGCTTGGCTTGGAATGAGCGTTGCCAACGGCGATAGGAAGATGGAAACCAGAAAGAGTACTCCGACTACTACCGACGTCAGCCCGGTTCGGCCCCCTTCGGCGACTCCGGCCGAACTCTCGATGTAGCTCGTGTTCGAGCTGACCCCGGCCATGCCACCTAGGGCGGCCCCGACCGAATCAACGAAAAGCAGTTTGCCGACATCGGGTATTCGCCCGTCCTCGTCGATCAACTCTGCTTGCTCGGCGATGGCGGTGGCCGTGCCCATCGTATCGAAGAAGTCAGTCAGCATGAATGTGAAGATTGTGAGAATCGCCGCCAGGAATCCGAGCGTCTCGAATACGTTTCCAAGGTCGAACTGGCCGAGCGTCGAGAAGCTCGGAGCGGCCGACAACGAGGCGGGCATCGTGGCAACACCCATGATCAGACCGATGATGGTGGTAGCAACGATGCTGATGACGAGCGAACCCTTCACGCCTCTCGTGTATAGGAAGACCGTGATAACCAATCCGATCAGCGTGAGGACGGCGCCCTTTGAGTTGGGAAAGACAAACTCAACTGGGGTCCCCTCTCCCTGCTGGATAAGGCCGCCGTTGACAAACCCGATGAACAGAATGAACAATCCGATTCCCACGCCAATCGCGTATTTGAGGCTGGCAGGAACTGCGTCCATCACTTTCTCACGCAGTCCAAGCACCACCAGGACCGTGACGAGGATGCCCTCGAGGACGATGACGCCCATCGCCCCCTGCGGAGAGAGTCCCTGGCCGAATACGAGCCCGAAAGCCACCGCCGCGTTGATGCCGAGTCCGGCAGCCATGGCGAGTGGGTAGTTCGCTACGACGCCCATTGCGATGCACAAGATTCCAGCCACCAGAGCAGTACCAGCAGCGAGGGCAGCCGTGTCGAAGCCGATCTCACTGAGGATCGAAGGGTTCACGAAGATGATGTAAGCCATCACCAGGAATGTGGCGACACCGGCCCTAATCTCTGTGCCTACAGTAGAACCGCGCTCGCTGATTTTGAAGTAGGCGTCAAGTCCGGACGTCGTCGATGCCTTGGCTGTGTCAGCCATGTCTCCTCCTCTGCTGCCGCCACCGCAGCGGCAGCGTTTCCAGCGTAGTGATCGCCTGATGTCGACCCATGCCAAAAGTGACCAATTTCTGGGAATTGTGTGAGGCCCTGGCAGGGACGATGCCAAACTGTCCGTCATCCTGTCCGTCGATCGCGTACATTAAGAGTCCAGATCCCAGGAGTTAGATGGCCGATCCGGTCACTCCATCCAAGTCCGAGGCACACGCGACGCGCAAACGGCAGCGAAGTGACACCGTCCCGGTCCTACTTCGACCATTCGTCGACTTCGTGGCCAAAATCCAGGCCCGCCTTGAAACGAAGCTATTGGCAGGCTTCCTGGGCATCTCTGTACTGATGATGGCCCTCGGCGTCGTGGGTTTGCTAGCTGTGAATCGCATGGACAGTCAGGTCGATCGAATCTCGCGGCTTACCGAACAGACCGACGACGCCAACCACCTTCTATACAGCATCACCTCGCAGTCCCACTTCCGTACGATGGCTCTCCTCACCAACGATCCGGTGTGGACCGAGAAGATCGTCGTCGCCAAAGCGAGCTTCGTCACCCTGCTCGACCAAACCGAATCCATCGCGGTGGGTGACCACAGTGCGCTGTTCGCTTCACTTCGAACCATCAACGAACGGTACGCGGCTGCTGGGGTCCGGGTGGAGGCCATCCAAGCTGAAGATCGTGAGCAAGCGATTCTCGCTCATATCCAGTCAGAGCATGAGATAAGCCATGAACTCGAGGACATCCTTAAGGATTTCATCGTCGAATCAGAATCTGACGTGATTACCGAAATCGAGAATTTCTCTGGTGATCGACAATTCCTAACCGTTGCTCTGGCTGCGTTCTCGGCAATGAGCCTCTTCGGGGCTCTCGCCGTGGGAGCGATCATCTCGTGGACGGTCATCGGTCCCGTGCGCAAGATCGACCATGCGCTCGACACTATTGCGAGCGGCGACTTCACCGCCCGGGTCAACGTGTCCAATCGAGACGAGTTCGGGACGTTGTCCGAGAACGTGAATCGAGCGAGCGAACAACTAGAGACGCTCTATGGCCGTCTTGAGACCGTCAATCGCGACTTGCAGGCGACGGTCGATGAGCAGGTGGCGATGCTCGAGCACACGTCAGTATTGCGGCGTTATCTTTCACCGCAGGTGGCCGATGCCATCGTGGCCGGTCAATCCGGCATTGGTGAGTCTCGGCGCGAGGAGTTGACCATCGTCTTCGCTGATGTGCGCGGCTTCACCGCCCTCTCTGAACAAGCAGAGCCAGAAGAGATGATCGGCAGCCTCAACCAGTTTCTTTCTGCCATGACCGACGTGGTGTTTCGATACGAAGGAACTCTCGACAAATACATTGGCGACGCGTTGATGATTTTCTTCAACGACCCACTCCCCCAGGAAGATCATGCCGAGCGAGCGGTACGAATGGCCCTCGATATGCAGACTGAACTTGCTGACCTACGCTCACGGATGGGCGACGCGGCCCTGATGATGATCAGCGCCGGCATCGGCATATCCACCGGGTTCGTTACCGTAGGCAACGTCGGGTCGCCAACCCGAATGGACTACACGGTCATGGGCAATCATGTAAACCTGGCCTCACGTTTGGCCGACGACGCTGGACCCGGTGAAATCCTCATCTCCGAACGCACGTTGGCACTTCTGCCGCCCGGCCTGGTCACTTCCGAGTCGGCCGGTGAGCGGAATCTCAAAGGTGTCCAGCGTCCGATTGCCTTGTTCCGAGTGAGTGCGAGAACCGAAGAAGTCCAAGGGGTCTAGGAGATCTAGGTGCCGAGGTCAGCAACCGCCGGAAAGTCGACCTGAAATCTGGCGCCGCCCACCGGTGACTCACCAACCGCGAGTACTCCCCCGTAGCGATCCACTACTTCCTTGACGATCGACAGGCCGAGCCCGCTGCCGCCGTGTTCTCGATCCCGTGCCTCATCGAGTCGGGTGAAGCGACCCAACACTCGCTCCCGATCTGCTTCAGGAATGCCGGGTCCATCGTCGTCGATGACCAACGTGGCCATGCCATCCGCCTCCGTCAACGAAACCCGCACGCTCTTCGTTGCATAACGAACCGCGTTTTCGATGAGATTTCGGACCATACGGTCCAACCCGGCCCGGTCCCCGCTGACCTGAGCACCCGAAACGGCTGCCGTGTCGATTGTCACGTCGGTTGACTGTTGAAGTCGGTGGCTCTGTTCAAAGACGAGATCATCGAGATCGACCGCCGTGGTGAGCGCTGGAAGCTTATCTGCGTCGATCCGAGCGAGCATGAGCAAGTCTTCGATGAGCCGCTGCATCCGGAGAGCCTCATCTAGGACGTCGCTCGCGACCTCCGGCCAGTCTGCATCAGTCGGGTGGGCTTGGTTCACTTCGAGCGCCGACCGAATCACTGCCAGAGGGCTACGAAGCTCATGGGACGCGTCGGCTACAAACCGCCGTTGCTGTTCGGAGCTCCGTTCCAGTCGCCCGAGCATCTCGTTCATGGTGACCGCCAGCCGGCCAATTTCGTCGTCCGAGCCAGGCACGGGCACCCGCCGATCTAGTTCCCGGTCACCGATCGACGCAACCTGGCTGCGAATGTGTTCGACCGGACGGAGGGAACGCCCGATGATCACCCAGACGGTCAACCCGACGAATCCAGTCAGGATCGGAATGCCTACGAGGAGCATGGCACTGAGTAGAGCAACGGTTTCGGTGACCGATTCCAGGTTCGTCGCTGTGTAGACGGTGAATTCGCCTTCGGCGGTGCTTACCGTTCGGGCTGCCAACCGCAGCCGGCCGTCACCAATCGGCACCGAGTCGCTGGTGATCAGCCGCGTTTCGGATCCGGCTCGGATACCGGTGATCGCCGACTCGCCTTCGATGTTCTCACTGGAAGCAACCACGATCCCTTGCGAGTTGACGATTTGAACGAGGGCGTCGTCCTCGCCTGCCACCGCAAGCTGGACCGGGACGGAACCACCCTCGACGAGTGCGGCCACGTCGTCGGCTCTTGCCACCAATCCTGAATCGATCGCCGAAACCAACGCCGATCTCTGAAATGTGACCGCCGCCACCCCGGCGACTACTAGCGCGATACCAACCACGAGGGTCGCCGCGAACGTAGATCGGGCCCGCACAGTTGTTAAGCGACGGAGTGGATTAGCCACCATCGGTCGCCAATCGGTAGCCAGCGCCCCGAATCGTTTCGATTGAGGCCTTGTTGAAGGGCTCGTCGATTTTCTTACGCAGATGACGAACGTAGACCTCGACGATGTTGGGATCACCCTCGAACGCAAAGTCCCATACGTTCGAAAGGATCTCGGACTTCGGGACGACCTCTCCCTTGCGACGCAACAGGAACTCCAGAACGGAAAACTCCCGAGCGGTCAAGGTAACCGCGTCATCGCCCCGCCAACAGCGATGGGTGGCGGGGTCCAGTTTGAGGTCGCCCGCTTCGTATATGAGCTGCTGGGTGGCACCGCCCCTCCGCAGCAGGGCCCGGATCCTGGCGATGAGGACCACATAAGAGAAAGGTTTGGTGAGGTAATCGTCGGCGCCGGTGTCAAGCGCTTCGGCCTCGTCAAGTTCGCCGTCTTTGGCGGTAAGCATGAGCACCGGAGTCCAGTCGCCGCGTTCGCGCAATGTGCTGCACAGCTTGTAGCCGTTCATGCCTGGCAACATGATGTCCAAGACGATCACGTCATATTTGTTCTCTTGCGCAAACCAGTCCCCGTCGGTTCCGGTGAGTGCCACGTCGACCGCAAAGCCTTCCGCTTCGAGACCGCGACGCACCGCCGCAGCCAGTCTCTTCTCGTCCTCAACTACCAGCACCCGCATCGCCGTTCCTCATTCATGTGTCTAGCAACAGTGTGGCTTCTCGCACCTGAATGCGAGCTGAAAGGTACCTGAATCTCGGGCGAGCATTTACCTGAAGATTCGTTCAGGTCTCTTCAGCGCGGTTTCAGGGCCGCTCCGACATGATGCGTAAGTCGACATACAACTACCAATGCGAAGGAAGAACATGAACAGCGAATCGAAATTCAAAAAGCCCATCTATACCGGGGCAGTGGCCATCGGTCTAGCGCTGGGAACAATGGGCGTCGCCTCGGCGGCTTCCAGCCAGCCAGCGCCTCCCGCGCCAACTGACACGACCGTTGAGGCGGACACGACAGTCGATGCGGACGTACAAGAGCCGTCATACAACGGATCCGTTCAAGCACCAGTCGAAGATGAAACCCTCAGCGAAGCCGAAGAAGCCACGCAACTGGAGGGCCTGGCGACTATCACGCCCGAGGAAGCGGCCAACGCAGCGAACGCTGCTGTCGCCGGCGAAGTGACCGGCATCGAACTCGACGACGAGAACGGGTCCGTCGTCTACTCAGTCGGGATTCTCGATATCACCGGCGCTCAGATCGAAGTAGTCGTAGATGCTGGCGACGGAACCGTCCTCGACCAGCAAGCCGACGACGAGTCTGAGGACGAGTCCGCCATCGAAGCAGATGACGACGACGTCCAGCACGAGAACGAGCACGAAGGCGCTAACGACCCTGATGAAGGGAACGAGGGCTAACCACCCACCTCCCAGCAAGCAATGAAGAGAGGCGGGCTCCCCCAGCCCGCCTCTCTTTCGTTAACCTTCTGACGTGGCTCGCTAGCGCGGGATCCACATCGACATTGTGGTGCCGGTCGGGCCGGTTTGGGTGATCTCGAGGTCGCCGCCGTGAGCTCTCGCAAAGCTACGGGCGATCGAAAGGCCAAGACCACTGCCGTCGGAATCGGCCGACTTGGCGAATCGGTCGAAGACATGCGGGAGTAGATCCGGAGCGATGCCGCTCCCTGTGTCGACTACATCCACGACCGTCCGGTCAGTCTCCACGCGAATCAACAGGGTCAGGTGTCCGCCATCTGCCATTGCCCGCAGCGCGTTTACCACCAGATTCGTCACGGATTGACGAACACGGACCGGGTCCAATTCGATGGCCGGAACATCAGCCGGTATCTCGACCTGAATATCCACGCCAGAGGCTTGGGCCGTAGATGAGTACGACTCCGCTACCTCATTGACCAGCAACACCAGGTCACCTGTCTCCAACTGAAGATCCAATTTGCCGCCTTCGGACATCGAAAGGACACGCAAGTCTTCCAACAAGCGTTCCATCACTTCGATCTCATCAAGCAGGGAAGCCATCTGCTCGGGACCTCCGTCGCGAACGCCGTCGATCACCGCTTCGACCTCGCCACGGATGATTGCCAGCGGGGTCCGCAGCTCATGTCCCAGGTCAGACATCAGCCGCCTGCGCCGCTCGTCAGAGGTCTCGAGGCGTTCGGCCAAGGAGTTGAGTGAAGAACCAACCGCTCGCATGCTCGGCGAGGAGCGTACGTCGACTCGGGCTGCGTAATCCCCATCCGCCAACCGCCCGGCGGTATCGATGAGCGATCGAACCGGACGCCACGACCGTCGAAGTATGGCTCTAACAATCCTGAGCCCGATCACGAACAGGATGACGGTCCCGACCACGATCGGCCACCGCGAGCCGGAGGACGCTCCGCTCAACACTGTGGCGATGACTGTGCCGGCCAGCATCGCCACGAAGGCGATGAAGATCAAAAACATGATGGCGGCTCCGAATATTTTGCGACCGGCGCCCGACCATGCTTGGTGTCCTGGCCCACCGCGGGGCGGCCACTGTTCCCCTTCGGGCCACCAATTCGGACCGTGACCTCGGCTACGCATCGGCATACTTATACCCAACTCCATATACGGTCAGCAGATACTTGGGGCTGGCCGGGTCGGCTTCAAGCTTGCGGCGTAAGTTCTTGATGTGAGCATCGATCGCCCGCTCGTACGACTCGAACGCCACCCCGTGGATGGCGTCGAGCAGCTGAGACCTCGTGAACACCCGACCGGGCGAACGGGCGAAGTGCAGGAGCAGGTCGTATTCGGTTGGGGTTAGATCAACGGACCGACCGTCAACTGCAACCGATCGTTTTGCGGTATCGATGGTGAGTCCTGCCACACGCACGACCTCGGGAGCCTCAACTGAAGCGTCAACCCGTCGAAGGACTGCTCGAACGCGGGCGACGAGCTCTTTCGGGCTGAATGGTTTAACCAGATAGTCGTCGGCTCCGAGTTCCAGGCCGACAATCCGGTCGGACTCGTCTGCGCGAGCCGTGAGCATGATGATCGGAACGTCCGACGTCGTGCGTAGTGCACGGGTTACGTCAAGACCATCGAGGCCGGGCAACCCGAGGTCCAGGACAATCATGTCCGGCTGGTCACGCCGGGCGACAGTCAAAGCAGACGGTCCGTCCGCTGCTGTCAACACACTGAAGCCCGCCTGCTGCAGGTAATCGCGCAGCAGGCGGGTGATCTTCAGTTCGTCGTCGACTACGAGGACAGTCTTCATGATCTGTATTGTCGCCGATCAGTCTTCGATAGGCGGAACATGGTCGTCGACCTCTTCTCGGGCGTGCGCCATCCGGTGCCATTCCTCAAAGCGATCAGACCGTGAGGATGACTCAGCTTCTTCCCTAGATCCGTGTCGCTTCTGCC
>RCMY010002023.1_pt1 | contig 18549 bp, 14 predicted proteins | sample 2041341 | NCBI WGS metagenome assembly RCMY01 (sample SAMN09708234, study PRJNA481090) | Marine sediment metagenome, whole genome shotgun sequencing project. | reverse complement strand
GAAGTTGGCGGGGGCCGAATCCTGAAGGTCGATGCGACAACAGGCGACATCGAGGTGCTCGCCGACATCGAAGGCAGCATCGACAACCTGGCCTTCGATGCCAACGATCGGCTGTTCTTCGCTGCGGGGGCCGACAATCAGATCGTCAGGTTGAGCCCGGACGGCGAGATCGACGTGTTCGGCGAGATCTCGCTTGGGCTTCCGGGCGGCGTCGCCGTAAGCCCCAACGGCACGGTGTGGGTTGGCGACCTCTTCGCGATGCGAGGCTACGGCGATGGACCAGATCCGGTCGCATCGTTCTACGAACGCTCCTCCCCACCGGGTACAGCGTTTGGTGGCGCCAACAGCGTGTTTGCCTACGGCGACCTGTTGGTCACCTCCACGACGTTCGGCAACAACGTGCAGGTGTTGAACCCCGCGACTGGCGAAGTATCGGAGGACTTCCGTACCCTCGCCGGCCCCACCAACGCAATCATCCACGGTGACCTTCTGGTGGCATCCCAACTGGGTGCCACACCCGGATCATCAGGCAGCGTGGTCGACGCCCGAAGCGGTGACGTGCTCATCGATGGTCTGGTCTTTCCGGTTGGCCTGGCATCCGACGGTGACACGCTGTACGTCTCTGATTGGGCAACGGGAACCGTTACCGCCGTCAGTGATGCTGGGACCAGCGTAATCGCCAGCGGTTTGACCAGCCCCGAGGGTCTTGCCCTCGATGGCGACCGACTGCTGGTCGTAGAAGAGGGCTTGGATCAGGTCTCGGCTATCGATCTTGCCTCCGGCGCCGTCAGCCCGGTCATCGTTGGGCTGGACCTGGGCCCGCCACCGTTGGAAGGGTTCGCCCCGTTCGGCTCGGTCACCGGTGTGGCTGTCGGTCCCGATGGGGCCATCTATGTCACCCAGGACAACGAGGTGAACGCCGTGCTCAAGTTCGGGGGGGACGCTCCCCCAGACGCACCGGCCCCGACAATGGGCTTCATCGATACCTTGCTGGCCGACGGCCGGTTCACCACGTTGCTGGCCGCCATCGATGCGTCGTTCCTGACGCCACCGCCGGAGGGGCAGCTGTTCACATTGCTGGCGCCGACCGATGAGGCGTTTGCAGCCCTTCCGCCTGGCCTGCTCGATGATCTGCTGGCCGATCCAGGCTTTTTGACCGACGTTCTCGTCTATCACCTGATCGAAGGCGTTGTCCCAGCCGAAACTATGGTCACCCTTACTGAAGCCAGGTCGGCCTTGGGGGCGCCGATCGGGATCGAGGTAGTCGACGGCATGGTCGTTCTCAACGGCACCACCAACGTGATCGAGACCGACATCTTCACCACTCAAGGTGTCATCCATGTGCTCGATGGGGTGCTGGAGTTGCCGCCACCGCCGGAACCGTTGGGTTTCCTCATCGCCGACTTCGCTCGAGGTAGCACCGAAGTTCCGGACGCGGGTGACCCAAATGCTCTGTCGACCGCCTACGTGGACGTCTTCGAGGGTGATGGAACGACTGTGGAGGTCTGCGTGTTCGTGGAAACAACGATCCAGGATCCCACGGTGGCCCACATCCATCGTGGGGTGGCCGGCGTGGCCGGACCTGTGGTCGTCAACTTCGAGTTCACCGCTGAGTCATGGGAGGGGGACCAGCTGGACCCGGCGGTTCGTTACGCCGACGGGTGTGTGGACGTAGCGGCGGAGCTCGCTTCGGAGATCCTCGCCGGATCGGATGGTTTCTACGCCAACATCCACTCGGTCCGTTTCCCGGCCGGTGCCAACCGCGAGCAGCTCGTTGATCCTGACGGGCCAAACCCACGGGAGTTCACCGCCGCTCCGCTGCTGGGATCAAACGTAGTTCCTGGTCCGGGTGATCCGGACAGCGGCCGGGGTTGGGTCGATTTTTATCTGCCGGTCACTGAAACCGGCGAAATCTGCTACATCAGCGAGGTCTTCCGGGTAGACGACATCACCTCCGGGCACATCCACACCGGTGAAACCGGCGAGTCGGGAGAGGTCCTGGTTGACCTCGAGTATGGATCTCGGTTGGGACTCAGGACCCACCCGAGCGGGCAGGGCTTCTTCGTAACCGGTTGCGTCACTATCACCCCGGAAGCGCTGGGAATGATCCAGGCCAACCCGGCCGGCTTCTACACCCAGCTCCACAACGAGGAGTTCCCGGCCGGCGCGGTACGGGCCCAGATGGTTGCCGGGGTGGGCGAGATCATCCGCTTCGCCGACATGGCAGCACCCGGTGGACAGGCCAACGATCTGTTCGGTTTCGCCAACATGGCGTTGTTCCCGACCCAGGGTCTTTTGTGCTGGGACACTCCCAACGCCGGGATCGGGCAACCGACCGCGATGTCGATCAGCGATGCGGGAGGGGTGGTCGTCGAGTTCGATCTCGTCACCCATCCCATGCTCGGTGACGTCGTTGACCCGTTTGTGGAGTTCACCTCGTTCGGGTGCCAGACGGTGGCCACCGAGACCCTCCAAGGACTCGTGGACAGTCCGAACGACTACACCATGTCCATGGACTCCGCCGCCGGGGCAGGCGGCCTGATCGGTGTCGTCTTCGACCCCGAGTTTGGGCCGCCACCCCCCGATGAAGAACCACCGGCTCCGGGGTCGGGCATCGTGGCGTCGGTTGTGAAGGCACCTATCGTGCCCGACGGGAACGTGGCCGGGGCCGACACAGACTTCGTCATCACCTTGGACCGGTCGTTGGATCCGAATGTGGATGGCAGGTCGCTGGCCGCCGGTGACACGATCCGGATCACGTTGCCGGAAGATTTCATCAACAATGGGATCGACACGGGATCTCCGGGATCTCCGGGTTGCGTTCCCGGGCCATGCAATGTTGGTGTGCTGTTGCAGGGCTGGCCCCAGCATCCGATTGTGCCGCCAGCAGCCAAGTATTCCTTGGCCTTGGAGGGCACTCACACGTTTGTGTACACCGCTTTGGAGGATCTGGGACCGGTCGGACCGGAGAATCCGGGGATCAAGCAGATCCATTTGATTCTCGTTGGCTTCTCCAATCCCGCTGCCGGCGACTACGACATCGTGGTGGAGGCTCAAACTGGTGAAGGTGGCGCGGTGGAAACCGGCACTGGGACGATCACGATCCTGCCGGAAATTGCGCCGTCGATAAACATCACCAGTGCATTCAATAACGGAACCCCGATCACGATCTACCAGACCACGGCAGTCGGTCAACCCACTTCGTTGGCCTATGACTTCCTAATGTTCGACGCCACCGGCGGTCCGATGACCGGCGTGACGTTGGAGAACGGTGATCTCATGCGGAATGGAGCCAAGGTCGGTTCAGTGACCATCAGTTCCCCCGACGGCGCCACCGGACAGTCGGTGTCCGTGGCGGAACCGTCCATCGAGGTCCCCGCACCCGTGCTCAGCCTTCCCGCTGGTCGGCTCACGGCCGTGTTCACGGCCGGTTCCGCCGAGGGAGATTATCAGGTGACGTTTAGCCTCGACGGTGGAACGTCGGCCACGATGTTCGTGCAAGCCGTTGCTGCCCCACCTGCTCCTGCGGGCGTGGAGCTCCAGATTCTTGCCATCAATGACTTTCACGGAAATATCGCCACCACATCCAGCGCTTTCGGCGGCGTTGGCCGGGCGGACTTCCTGGCAGCCAACATGGCCGCTGCGGAGGCCGAGGCCGACAACTCGATCACCGTTTCGGCCGGTGACCTCATTGGGGCATCACCGTTGATTTCGGCACTGTTCCACGACGAACCCACAATCGAGGCTATGAACCTAATCGGTTTGGAAATCAACGGTGTTGGCAACCACGAATTCGACGAAGGTGCAGATGAGCTCCTCCGCATGCAGAACGGAGGAAGCCATCCGGTAGACGGCGACCTCGACGGCGATGGTTTCGAAGGAGCCGATTTTGAATTCTTAGCCGCCAACGTTGTAGACGATGCCACCGGCGAAACAGTCTTCGCGCCGTACACGGTGAAGACCTACGAGGGTGTCGACGTGGCATTCATCGGCATGACCTTGCAGGGAACACCCACGATCGTCACGCCCGCCGGCGTGGCAGGGCTCACGTTCAATGACGAGATCGACACGGTCAATGCCCTGATCCCCGAACTCCAAGCTGATGGCATCGAGTCCATCGTGGTCCTCCTTCACGAGGGAGGAATTGCGTCCGAAGGCGGCGGCGATGGTGACGGCTGCGGCACCCTGTCCGGTCCGCTCAACGACATCGTGATCGGTCTGGACGACGCTGTTGACCTGGTGATTGGCGGACACAATAACCAGCGGTTCGCCTGCTTGGATGTCGACGGCAAGGCGGTCACCATGGCGTACTGGGCCGGTCGCATGTTCACCGACATCGACGTGGTGCTCGATCCAGATTCGGGTGACATGACCGTGGTCTCGATCGACAACAAGGAGAACTTCCAGGACGGCGTAACCCCTGACGCCGATCTCACCACCCTTATCGACCGGTACGACGCCCTGTCAGCGCCGCTGGCCAACCGGGTCATCGGGTCGATAACCGCAGACATCACCGAGGAAAACAACGACGCTGGCGAGTCCGCCTTGGGCGACGTAATCGCCGATGCCCAACTGGCGGCCACATCGAGTGCCGGAACCGGCAACGCCGTTGTGGCCTTCATGAACCCCGGTGGGATACGAGACGACTTCTTTGCCGCCGATGTTGAAGGTGGAGAGGCGCCTGGCGAGGTGACCTTCGGAGAGGCATTCAGTGTCCAACCCTTCGGCAACAGTCTGGTGACCATGACCCTGACCGGTACGCAAATCCACACCTTGCTCACCCAACAATGGGTCGGCCAGGAGAATCCGCGAATCCTTCAGGTATCCGAAGGATTCAGCTACTCCTGGGACGCCGCTGCCGCCGACCAAGACAAGGTGGACGCCGCTTCAATTATGATCGACGGTGTTCTCGTGGACCCCACCAGTGAGTATCGGGTGACAGTCAACAGCTTCTTGTCTGACGGCGGCGATAACTTCACCGTGCTGAGCGACGGAACCAACCGCCTAGGTGGTGAAGTGGATCTCGACGCCCTCGTCACATACTTCGGGGCCAACACCCCAATCGCCCCTGGGCCCACTGATCGAATCACAGCGGTGGGCAGCGCCCCGGCCAGCGCCAAGCGCGGCCGATAGATATGTAGCGGCTGAGCCCGGGTGTACCCTGGTGCGCCACAGACGCCCGGTAGGCAGTCCAAGCTCAGCCTCAGACTAGAGCTCTTTGAGCGCCGGGTAGGCGAGTCTCGGTGACGGCAAACGGCCCCCGGAGGGACCAGCAATCATGCAGCCAGATCGCGCCGCAGGCTACCTGAGGTAGATAGCACACCGGTGGTTATGCACTGACCGGGTAGCTGTCGATCTGAATGTCGGCGGCCAATAGGTCGGGGGCACCAGCGACTGCCGCTCCCACGTGGGGAGTCTGCATGTGCGCATCGAGTTGCTCCTGTGATTCCCACATCTCGATTGACCGGAACGTGGTGGGGTCCTCGATGTCCACGTGGAAGGAATAGGAAAGGCAGCCCGGATCGTTGCGGGAGACGGCCGCCAGCTGAGCGAGCATGCCCGCCAAATCTTCCTGCTTTTCCGGCTTGCTTATCAGCGTGGCAATGGTGATGATCATGCTCGCACCCTAGGACCTCGATCATCGATGGTCCAAAGGTCTGGCGACTGTTGCTCCGCATCCGGCTCGGGTTCCACCGTGGAGTTGGCCGCCGGCCCGCCTTTTTCGCGCTGGCGCCACCATCGAATGGCGAGGAGCCCCACAGCCGCACCTAGCAGTACTAGTGCCGACACAATCAAACGGGTCAAGCCGCGGTCACCCGCAGTGGCGTATCCGGCGATCGCCTCGTCAGCGAGGCTGGCCGCATCCTCCACGTCGCCTCGCTCGAACAATTCTCGGGCCTCGCCATAGGGACGCTCGAAGTCCGTTCCCCACAGACCCACGCTCGCTACAACCCCGTAGTCAACGGTCACCGCAGCATCCGCTTGAGCAATCGTTGCTGCCGAGGCGGTGTAGGCCACAACCTGCGAGCGAACCTCCTGAAGATCCTCAAGGTCAACAGCGTCCTGGTACTGAAGCTCAGGTCCATCATGTATCTCCAGGTTCGCGTCGGCGGCAACAACTCGGAGTTCATCTCTGTCATCGAGAACTGCCACCGCTTCCTGAATCGCCTCATCGGCGCTAGAGAACTCCCAGTCACTCATGTGCCGGCGAATCCCAACAGGCGGAGCCCAAGAACCGCCGCGCTCCTTGAGAATTCCGTATTCGGTGCGAGCGAGGGCGCGTTGCTGCACGATCCCTTCCTGCGGTGGCGACACAACGTACTCGGTGAAGAGATCCTCCACGGTGGTGGACCCCTCCGTCTCCTGAGCCAGGTCCAAGAAGCGGCGCCAATTGTCCGTTGACCACTCCACCGATTCCGGCGGGCCTTCGCCGCGGTAGGCGATGGCATCACTGCCGGCGGCAGCGACGATCGCCGCCAGCCCGTCGATTCCGATCTCCTCGCTGAGGCTTCGCATCACGAACCAGGAGGCGTTGTAGCCGTATTCGTCGGTTCCCCGCGTGTTGTCGTCGATCACATAGGGCGGTGTCCACAGGTTCAGGTCGGTCTGGTAGCGGCTTGTAGTTCGAGGGCCCTTTGGTTTGCTGAGCTCCTCTCCGGTTGCTTCTAGCGAACGGGAAGCGAACTCCTCGGCCAATCCTTCGCCGATCCAGCGTTCACTGAAGAGCGCCCGATTGAACCAGGCGTGGGCCAGTTCGTGCAGGAGCGTTTCGGAGTCGAACTCCTCGCTCACCTCGATCAGTTGTTCGGACTTGATATACCAACCGGCATACCCCTGGAGGCCGGGATCGATCGATTCCACAATCTCCAATTCGTCATCGGGAAACGGAAGGTTCACCAGCGCCTGGAGCTCCACAAAACCGCTTTCTAGTTCTTCGGCAACGAAATCCGCCCACGCTTCGTCGCCGGGCCAGGCACGAATGGCGATCTGCGCGTCATCTCCCAACTTGATGTTCCGTGTTGAGAGAGCTGCATCGTTCCGGGCCACGATGAGCAAATAGAACTCATCAGGGTTTGGGATGTCCGTGGCCTCATAGACGTTGATGTCATCCTCCAGTCGCACCCTGTACGCGGAGCCGGTGATGGTGACGTCGAATGCCTTGGGGACCTCCACGCGAACGTTGACGGCGTCGGCATCGCCGATCCCATAGGCATCGAAGACCGCATACGCCGGGTTCACGCGAACGCCGGAAGTGAAGTCCCGAGCATCCCCGGACGGAAGAATGTAGCGAAGGGTGAACGTGGAGGAGGAGCGGTAAAAGAGGTTTCGGCCAAGACGGACTTCGAGGAGTTGGAAGCTGTACTCCGGCTCCGCTCCCGGGCGTTCGGTCTCAAGAGAGCGGCCGTCGCTGCGAGTGGCCGAGATCTGCGTGGCTTCGACCGGGATCGGAACGCTCAAGCCGTGGTAGTAGTACTGCGTTGTGACACCGTTTCGAGTCCGGTTGGGGGTGACGTTCGTGACGGTGAATACCACCTCGACGTCGATCAAGGCGTTGTCAGGATCAACTCGGAACGTCGTGGACGATGCGACCGCCAATCCGTCGACGGCGGCCGCCGGCTTGATCCCCATGAGTAGAGCCGAGCCGACGACGAGGAAGGCTGCCAGACTGAGCACAATGCGTTGTGTTGTGTCTACAAATACCGAATTCGGCCGCATTCCCTGTTTTCGGAAACATCATCCCGGGGCTGAAGGAATCAAAAAGTGAAGCCCTCGGGCGATCAGCCCCCGAGGACCCGTTTGAGCCATTTCGGCATCCCGGCTCCGGCTTCGGCAACGCATTGGCAACGGTCATCCACCCGCACGTCTCCGAGGATCTGGTCCACGTGGGCACCACAGCCCGCCCAGGACGGTTTACGACAGTCGCTACATGTTGTTCGTCGGCACATCTTCCTATTCTACACGAAACTTCGGCCATTTGTACGTACAATGGAATTGACCTGGCCAGAACGGCGACCAGCAGGGGACGAACAATGGCCGAGCTGCCACGCGGACGCCACTCGCCAGGAATGATCCCTGCGCTCTAGGCGTTGGGGCAGGGGTGACCAACGGACCATCCACCGAAACATCGTTCAACGCGCCAGCGACTTTGCCCGAATTGCTGGCGGAATACGAGCGGGCACTCGGCTACACCAATGATCTCTGGACCGATCTCTCCGAAGAAGAGGCTCACTGGCGCCCAGACGATGACGCCAGCGCAATCGGCTGGCACCTCGGTCATCAACCCGCAGTCGCCCACTTCATGGTCCGCAACCTCACCGCCGCCGAACCGCAGCTCGATCCGGTCCTGGATCGCTTGATGGATAGCGCCACGGCCACACCACTCCGAGGTGACCTCCCCGATCTGGGCCGCATTGCCACCTACCGCAGCGAGGTGGCCGATCGTGTCCGTTACCGAGTGGGCAACATCAATGACGGTAGTGTCAGCGCCCCGGCTCAGCTTCGAATGATTGCAACCACCATGCTGACCGCAATCATCAACCACGAATATCAGCACAGCAAGTGGATCAGCGAGGTCCGCCTCGACCAGTTTGGCCGTTCCCTTCCAGATTCGCCGGCGTCGGACCTTCTCATCGAGGTCGACGGCTACGTGATCTTGCGTTAAGCGGGAGACACTGGTTCTCCGCTCGATACCGTGGACGTATGACAACCTCCAACCTCACCGTTGCTGCGATCATGACCGCCGATCCAACCACGATCGACCGCAGCGCGCCATTGTCCGAGGCTTACCAACTGTTGCAGGACGCCTCCTTCCATCACGTGATCGTGACCGACAACGACGAGCCGATCGGCATGTTGTCAACCTCGGACATCCTGCGGCTGGTGTATGACGTAGATGGGACCAGTGACAAAGCGTTGCGGACCTACATGGATCACCAATTCACGATCGAGGATGCCATGACCACCGGTCTCAGGACGCTGAACCTCGGAGCCACCGTGAGAGACGCTGCCAAGTTGTTGTCAGACGGCACGTTCCACTCGGTGGTTGTGCTCGACAAAGCCAAGAACCTTGCCGGGATCGTCACCACTACCGACCTCGCCCGCTACATCGCTCATGGAAAGTCATAACCAAGGAGTAGCCAGGCAAAGTATTAGAACCCGTCGTGCCACTCGTCTTCGGGCTCGCCCCGGAACTCGGGGATGGGCTCACTGGCGTCACGCTCGGGGGCGTTGGCCCACGAGGCATCCGAGTGAGGGGTTTCTTCGGCCGGGGCTGTTGAATCCCGATTCGAGCGGGCAGGGCGAGGCGCTCCCTCACCAGCTTCGTCGTCGGGGCCGTAGCCGTAACACATCGATACGCCTTCTACATCGAAGGGTTTCCCCAACGACGCAATCGTGAATTTCGACCAGTCACCAGACTTCTTCAGCACGTCCACCTGACCACCGGCAGACAGCGCAGCTTCCAGCGATGCAGCCGGCGCCATGACGGCCCACTTTCCGGCCTTGGTCTTACGAAACTGGGCAGGGGGCAGCTCACTCATGGGCACAAGTATGGGTCGAACGGATTTCGTTCGACAACGGCTCGGTTCGCTGACCCTGCGGCCGATTGAAAGGGATGGATTATCGCGCTGGAGACCGACGGGGCGCCACTACGGCGGACCGGTTTGCGGCCCTGCTGCCATTGTTCGTCATTTGGACCGCCGGCCTGCTGGTGATCTCGTTCGTGCTCGTTCAACAACAGGTTCCGTCGGAAGATCTATTCATGGATGCCACCTTCGTTGGCGGCCAACGCTGGTATGTGGGGATGGTGGCGGCGCTGGGCATGGTGGCATGGACGGCCTCGGTCTGTTTCTGCCTGATCGCCAGCTGGGTCGCCGGTTTGGCCGATCGAAGAGGAGCAAAAGCAGCCTTCCGGGGCGGTGGTCTCCTGTTCGCTCTCCTTCTGCTTGATGATCTGTTCCTCTTCCACACAGATCTGCTTCCCCGAGAGCTGGGCACACCCAAAGAGGCCGTGCTTGGCTTCTACGTAATTTTGGGCGCTGCCTGGCTCCTCACCTCGTTGAAGGAATTGAAACGCACCCGTTTCGGCTTCTTGATGGGGGCCGCCGCCGCGTTCGCAGTGTCGCTCGGCGTGGATGTGCTTGTGTCCGGCACCGACGTCGGCTTCCGCGGAGCGGTGGAGGACAGTGCGAAGTTTCTGGGGATCTTGGCGTTGGCGTTGTGGGCCGCAACCTCAGCTGCGGACGTCATCCGATCCGTCGTTACCGAGGAACGCGATCGGCACGCACAACACGCGCCAACCAGCGGCACCGTCTAGGGCCACGGGCAGCGCTCAATGGCAGCGGTCGAGCCCGGTTGCCACAGGTTCAGGACGGCGAGATGAGAGCGTCCGGCAGGGGCTCCAGCTCGGGAAGAGCGGCGGGCCGAGCGTCCAGTATTTCGATGATCCGCCTGCCGAATTCCTCCGCCGTCACCGTGATGGCAATTTGGGCATCGGACTGCTCGGCATCATCGGTACGGATGATCAGGTGATATTTGTTGTCGCCGTGTGGCGCCCACTCCACCATCAGCGCGGTCTTCGCGCCGAGGTCCTTTTCGGCGGACGGGAGAACGGGACTCTTCAAGTCCAATGCACCGCCGGGGGTAGGTGTGTTGAGAATCCGGTAGAGCCTGGTGCCGAGAGATTGGGCGGTCCAGTCACGTTCTACGATCGCCCCGGCCAGACCGGTGTGGTGGCCATAGGCGAAGATCATGCCGTCGCTGTAGGACTCCACCCGCGCAATGCGGATACGGTCCGGTGACACGGTTTCCCCAGCATCGTCAACAACGACGGCAGGGGTGTCCAGCGGTGGGATCAGGTGAACTTCAGGCTCAGCCTTGACCTTCTTTTTCTTTCTAAACCCGAACATATACATTTTCGTATCGGCAGATTGCTGCCCACTCTGAAGGGTTCGGTCAAGTGATCGGAGCCACACCGGCAATGCGGGATGGACGACCGAATACCTCATCGAGCAGGGGGACGAAGTCATCGAGCGCCATGCTGGAATAACTCGGGTCGAAGCAGTTCTGGTCATAGTTTGCACAGAAATCGATACACACATCGAAATAGGGTGATGCGGCATAGCGGTCGCGGGCGTTGCGGTCGCCTCCCAAGTGGTGAAAGTAGTAGTAGCCCTGGAAGATGCCATGGTGTTTCACCACCCAGTGCGCCTCGTCATCAACATAAGGAGCCAGTAGTGAGGCCGCAGCGTCGCTGTGGTTCTCCGGAGCGAACGAGTCGGCTACGTCGTGCAGCAGCGCGGCAACCACCAGGTCCACCCGTTCGCCGTTGCGGTGAGCCCGGGTGGCCGATTGCAGGGAATGCTGGAGACGGTCGACCTGATATCCGAGCTTTGGGCCTTCCAGCGCTTTCAGCATCCCAACCAGGTTCGGGACCAAATTGCTTCGGGCATGAACTTCGAACAGGGGGGTGAGGAAGCGGTAGTCGTCTTCGCTGCCCTCCTCCATCCGGGTCCACGGCACGGTCCGCTCAGGAGAGCGGGGATCGGAGATTTCTTCGGTGCTCACGGCTCTAGATAACCACGTTTTCCAGGAACGCTTCATTCTTCTGGATTCGTTCGTAGCCCAAAGCGGTCATATCGATCGTGCGGAATTGACCGTAGGTGATGAGCTCACTTATACCGCGCCCAACGGCGGGTGCCTGTTGGAGCCCATGACCGGAGAACCCATTGGCGAAAATCAGGTTCGGCACCAGCGAACTGGGACCGATTACCAGGTTGTGGTCGAGCACGTTGTAGGCGTACTGACCTCCCCAAGAGGTGATCACCTTGACCTGGTCGAACTGAGGGACGTACTTCACCAACACCGGCCAGATGAGGTCCTCGAACTCGTTGCGACGGACGGCGAGATCGTCATACTCCACGGCGGTGTCCACCAACGGCACCGCACCGGTCATGTAGTGGTGTTGCTCTCTTCGGAAGTGAACACCCTCGGGGGTGATGATGAGCGGCACATTGTGAGCGATCTCGGTGGGACAGTCGAACATGAAGCTCGTGCGAGCGCGAGGTTCTACCGGGAGTTCCAGCCCTACCATGGCCGCAATCAACTTGGCGCGGGGTCCTGCGGCGTTCACAACATGCCCGCAGGAAACCGAACGGCCGGACTCCAGGCCGACCGAAGTGATGTGGCCACCGTCGCCTCGCACCAACTGGACCACACGGTCGGTGACGTAGGTGACACCGTTGTGCTCGGCCCGGCTGCGGAATCCCTGCAGCAGTGACCAGCCATCGAACGAGCCTTCGCGAAGACTACCCATGCGGGCGCCAACGAGCGTGCTGGGGTCCAGGAACGGAAACTCCTCGGCGATGTTGCCGGGAGCCAACATGCGCACCTGGGCTCCATGGACGCGTTGCAGTGTGCTGTCACGATCCAACCCCGCAAGATGATCGGTGTCCTCGGAAAGGAACAGGTAGCCCGTTCCCCGGAAATTGATCAGTGGCGCTTCCCCGTGGACCTGGGTGTTCTCATGGAAGTTGTCAATGAAGTCCATGCCGAATTGGCTGATCTGGATGTTCACCGGTTGGGAGAACTGCTCTCGGATGCTGTTCTGGGCCCGGGTGGTTTGGGCGTTCTCATAACTCGAGTCTGGCTCCACCACCAGGACCGAGCCGGTGAAGTTGGGGTCTTCGCTCAGGAAATAGGCGGCGGAGCTGCCCATGATCGCGCCCCCCACGATGACCACGTCATAGGTGCGCTGCAACTCAACGTCAGTCAACTCACATACCCCTGAAGCTGGTCGTTCTTGGTTGCCGCCGGGTCACGTTCGGCAACATCACCAAATCCGCCGCCCCCCGGCAGCTCGAGGATGAGGCGTCGATCGGCAGCGACGGTCTGCTTCCCCTTGCTGGCAAATGGTGAGCCGTCATCGAGGTAGACCTTGCCGGGCGCCCCATCCTCGCCACCGGCTCGGCCGCGAGCGGGGGTTTCCACACGGTCGAACATGGCCGAGAACTCGAAGAGGTAGCCATCGGTTGGCGCCAGTTCGATGATCTGGCCCAGACCACCCCGGAACTTGCCCGCTCCCCCACTGTTCTCGCGGATTTCCTTCCGCCAGATGATGATCGGCCCCACCTGTTCGGTGGCCTCGGTACTCATGGTTCGAACACCGGAGGGAAATGCAGTGGCGGTGAGTCCATCGAGTTGGGGCCGGGCCCCGGTCCCGCCACTGTTGAACATCAATAGTTCAATTGGAGGAAGCAATGCATCGGCGTGAGCTGATCGGGCGCTGGCCTGGAAGTTCCAGAGAGCGCCCGCTCCCTCGGCCGGGACCACGTGCGGCAGCGCCTGGGCGATCGCCCCGAAGCAGAGGTCGGTGACGAAGTGGCCGATCACGTGGCGAACCGCCACAGGATTTGGGTCCTGAGCGTTCAGGATCACGCCGGGCGGCGCACTGACCGTGAAGGGGTGGAGCGAAGCGAAATTGTTTGGCAACTCCGGCGCAAGGGCCACCAACATCCCGTAGGTGAAGTAGGCCTGGGCGTAGGTGAGGGGCACATTGACGCCATAGTTGCTCAGCGGCGACGTGCCCGTGAAGTCTGCATGCATCCCCTCGTCGGTCACGGTGAGCTCCACCGCCAGGGTGATCGTTTCGTTGTAGCCATCCACCTGCATCTCGTTGCGGTAGACCCCTTTGGGGACCTCGGCCAGGGCGGTCATGGTGGCCATACGGGTGCGATCAAAGATGAACGTTGCCAGCTCTTCGAGATCGGTCATATTGAACTCGTCCAACATGGCGAGGAGGCGGCGTCGTCCGGTTTCGTTGGAGGCCGCCAGCCCGTGGATGTCGCCGACTACCTGGTCAGCCTCGCGCACGTTGTTGCGCAAGATGTTGACCAAGTCGTGGTTGAGCTCACCGCGCTCCGCCCATTTCATGATGGGGATGCGGATGCCCTCCTCGTATACCTCACGAGCGTCGGGGCCATACCCCCGACCGCCGATATCGACCACATGGGCGGTGGAAGCGAAGAACCCGATGAGCTCCTCCCCCTTGAACACCGGGGTGGTCACCGTGATGTCATGCAGGTGACCCGTCCCCTTCCAGGGGTCATTGGTGACGTAGGCATCACCGGGGTAGATACGGCTGGGCCCGATGTCGTTGATGAAGTGCAGTACGGCGGCCGCCATGGTGTTGACGTGGCCAGGGGTGCCGGTGACGGCCTGGGCCACCATCCGGCCGCTCCGATCGAATACTCCGGCGGACAAATCGCCCGCTTCGCGTACCGATGTGCTGAATGCGGTGCGAACCAGTGTGAGCGCTTGTTCCTCGACAACCGAGATCAAGCGGTTCCACATGATCTGGAAGTGGACTTCGTCGGTCTTCATGATTGACCTCCGTTGTTGCGAGTTTCGTTGTTCCGGGTGATGAGAAGGGTGCCGTCGGTTTGCATCACGGCCACATGGTGAGACCCCAGCACCGTGGTGGTCTGTGACTCCACTACGATCGCCGGGCCCGAGATTGCCGATCCCGGACTCAGCGACGCACGCTCCACGATGGCGGCGTCGGTGAGGGAACCGAGGACCGGGTCGAACATGGGCCGACTGACTTCGGATACCACCACGCTTTGAGCTTGAAGGAGGGGGATCGCCGGGGGTCGCTGTTGAACCGATGCCACCCGAACGGACCAGCTGACCGCCTCGATCGTAAGATCGTTGATTGCTCTGCCAAAGAACTCCTCATAAGCCTTGCTGAATTCGCTGCTGAGGAGCTCGGCCGCAAATCCGTCGAACGGCCCGCTACCCAGGCGGACCGGGATCTCCCAGCCCTGCCCCTTGTAGCGCATGGACACCTGGCGTTCCACCGTGACGGGCAGATCGGTTCCCTGCCTCACGAACGACTCCGCTTCCACGGTCAAATCGGCGAGCAGCTGGTTGGCGCCTTCGGCATCGAATGCATCGGTTGTGGTGTAAAAACTCCGAACCGCCTCGTAGGCAAACGGGGCCTGAAGGAAGCCGATCGCCGACCCAACTCCCGCACCGGGGGGCACCAGCAGTTCGTTCAATCCCAACTTGTCCATCAGCCGGGTGGCATGCAAAGGCGCTCCGCCCCCGAAAGCAATCATGGTGAAACCGGCGAGGTCTTTGCCCTGCTCGACCGCATGGACCCGAGCCGCATTGGTCATGTTCTCATCAACCACCTCGGCTATGCCCACCGCGGCGGTGTCGGCATCCATCCCCAGTTTGGCGCCAACCGCATTGGTGATTGCGGCGGTGGCAGCAGCTGGAGAAAGGGTGATGGTCTTGGCACCGAAGGTGTCTGGGTGCAACCGACCTAGTTGAAGATTCGCATCGGTGACGGTGGGGTCGGTGCCGCCAAGGTTGTAGGCCGCCGGTCCGGGTTCGGATCCGGCACTGTGGGGACCAATTCGAATCTGCCCCAACCTGTCCACGCTGGCGATCGAACCACCGCCAGCGCCAATCTCGATCATCTCGATCACCGGAATGCTTATTGGCATGCCGCTGCCCTTCTTGAAACGCGTAGTCCTGGCCACCTCGAACGTCTTGGCCGTTTCGGGCGTGAAATTCTCGATGATGGCGATCTTTGCGGTGGTGCCGCCCATGTCATAGGACAGCACCCGGTCTCGATCGAATCGGGCGGCGAGCTCGGCGGCAAAAATGGCACCACCGGCCGGCCCGGATTCCACCAGACGAACCGGAAATGCCGCCGCCGTCTCCACGCTGATAAGACCGCCGCCGGAGTGGATGAGATAGAGCGGACAGGTGGCCCCACGGACCTTGAGTTCTTCTTGGAGGCGCACCAGGTATGAAGCCATCAGCGGCTGGACGTAGGCGTTTGCACAGACGGTGTTGAATCGTTCGAACTCCCGCATCTGTGGGGAGACTTCGGAACTGATCGAGACGGACACGTCGGGCATCCGCTCGACTAGCAGTTCCCGGAATCGACGTTCATGCGCACCGTCCCGATAACTGTGCAAAAAGCCAACCGCCACCGACTGGTAGCCGCCCTCGGCCAACCTCTCTATCACCGCACGGGCACCGTCATCATCGAAGGGAACCAGCACCTCGCCCGCCGCGTTCAGGCGCTCCGACACAACGAAGCGGTCCTTGCGTTCGATCAGCGGGGTTGGCAGCACAATGTTGAGGTCATACTGCTCGAAGCGGCTTTCGGTCCGAGTTTCGATCACGTCTCGGAACCCGGCAGTGGTGACCAGCGCGGTCTTGGCCCCGCGCCGCTCGATCAGTGCGTTGGTAGCAAGCGTGGTGCCGTGAACGATTTGTTCCACGTCTGCCAAGGAGACATTGTTCTCCGCCACCAATGCGGCGACCCCCGCCAGAATTCCCTGGTCTGGCCCATCGTGAGTGGTGAGCACCTTTGTGGAGGCATAACTCCCATCCAGTTGCTCCAAAACGATGTCGGTGAAGGTGCCGCCAACGTCGGCGCCGATTCGCAGTGCGGGCTTTCGATCTTGGTTTGGTGGGTTCATGGTCTACAGGTCCTCAACCTTGGGAAAGTTGGATGGCGGCATGATGTCCACGGTGGCCGAACGTTGCTGGGCGGTCATACCGCCGTCGATTTTGATCACGTCGCCCGTTATGTAGCCAGCGTCATCTGATGCCAGGAATAATGCGGCGCCGGTCATGTCGTAGGGTTCACCAACCCGTCCGAGCGGGACGTTCTCACCGCGGAGGGTCCGACCTTCGAGGTCGAGCCCGCTGGTATCGATCGAGCCTGGCATCAGGGCATTGACCCGGATGGCATACGGGCCGAGGTCCAACGCCATGGCTCGGGTGAGTGCCTCGATCCCACCTTTGGTGGCGTCATAAGCGGTGAACGCTCTATGGGCCTTGGTGGCACCACCCGAACTCATGTTGATGATCGAACCACCACCGGCTTTAGCCATGATCCTGGCGATCGGGTGTGACACCAGGAAATGCCCAGTGAGGTTGACGTCGATGATCCGCCGCCACCAGGCCTCGTCGGCTTCGAAGAAATGGAGCATCGGGCTGACGAGGCCGGCGTTGTTCACGAGTACGTCGATCCGGCCGTGAGCCGCCATGACCGATTCAACCATGGCATTCACCTGTTCGCTATTGGAAACGTCGGCAACGGCGCCCATTGCAGAGCCTCCCTCGGCGTTGATGAACTCGACCACCGTGGCGACGGCATCGGGGTTTACGTCGTTGATGGCCACGTGCGATCCGGCCTCGGCGAACCGTTCAGCGATCGCCCGTCCGATTCCCGAACCTGCTCCGGTGACCAGGACAACTTTTTCCTTCAGTGATTCATACATTTGTTTTTCTTGGATCCTTGTTAGATGGTTTCGAGAACATTGGCGATGCTTCGCAATGCCGCTTCATCGCGGCGGTAGTAGGTCCAACCCTTGCGGGGTGTGGCGATGATGAGACCGGCATCCACGAGGACTTTGAGGTGACGGGACCCAGCGGGCTGGCTGACCCCCAACTTCTCCACGATGAATTGGTTGCAGGCTCCGTGTTCCACCGGGTCGCCATGCTCCTGGACCGGGAAGTGCTCGGTCGGTTGCTTCAACCACTCCAGAATCTGAAGTCGGCGGGTACTCGCCAACGCTTTGAACACACTCTCGAGTCGCTCGAGCCCAACGTCTTCATCGATGGTTCGTGCGGCAACACTGTTCATAGCCATATAACTAGTTCGTTATCTCACAACTGTCAAGCAACATATTGCAACTCGCTGCCGTTTCACGGCGTGAGGCGTTTCGACTGGGACCGGGTAGGACAGGAGCGTGAAGTACAGCGACTGCCCAAGGATCACCGCCACGACCACCATCGACGCCACCGCCGCCGAAGTCTGGGCTCTAGTGTCCAACATTGCGCTCCCGGCCAAACACTCCAACGAACTGCAGTCCGCCGAGTGGATCGGGGGCGTGACCGAAGGATCGCTCGGCGCGCAGTTCAAAGGGCAGAACGAAAACGCCGCAATCGGCACCTGGGAAACCACGAGCACCGTAACCAAGTGGGAACCGGGTCGGGTATTCGAATGGTCGGTAGGCGACCCCAACCACCCGTCGGCATCCTGGCGATTCACCATCACCCCGCTGAATGCCGACGTTGAACTGGAGCAATGGTTTCAGATCGGCCCTGGCCCATCCGGTCTCAGTCCTGCCATCGCCGCCAAGCCGGACAAGGAGGAACGGATCCTCACCCGCCGCCTGGAGAATCAGCGGGTCAACATGCGGGCCAACCTCGCCGCCATCAAAGCTGAGCTGGAAAGCTGACAAAGACCCTGCCATTCCCCACCGACCACTGCCACTATCTCCCGGGGATGGTCCCCTCGGAGTCGGCCCAATTGCGGAGCGCATCGAAGGGATAGATGCCAGCGGTGTGCCCGTCGTTCCAGGTGGGGCTCAGACCCCATGCTCCGTGCATTTCGGCCGTGGCGATCTCGAGAGGGATTGGACTTCCGGGACGCGGCCAACTCTCTTCTCCGCGATCCCGCAGGCTGCGACACTCGGCGCACGGGCAGCGGAGCCGCAGTGCAACAAGATTGAATTCGGC
>RCMY010002022.1_pt1 | contig 18551 bp, 15 predicted proteins | sample 2041341 | NCBI WGS metagenome assembly RCMY01 (sample SAMN09708234, study PRJNA481090) | Marine sediment metagenome, whole genome shotgun sequencing project. | reverse complement strand
ATACGCGCCAAGTCACGCGGCTGGCCGGGGCCGCCCGATCCGCGCTCGCCGGGTACGTTGCCGGCTCGGCGTTGGTCGCCGCGATCAATGCTGCACTTGTCGGCGCGCTGGCGGTGCTGTCGGGTGTTCCGATGCCTGCGGTCTTTGCCGTCTGGGCGTTCTCGTGGAATTTCGTTCCCCAGGTCGGAGCGATCGTCGGTTGGACGCCTGTCCTGGTGCTCGCACTGGTTTTGAACCCGGTGGCGGGGCTCGCATGTCTTGCCTTCTTCATCGTCTATCAGGTGGTCGAGAACAACTTGATCCAGCCCACCATCGTCGGACACGCCGTCGACATCAGCGCCCTCGCCGCACTCGGTGCGGCCTTGACCGGCGCGGCGATTGCCGGTCTTGTCGGCGCAGTCCTGGCCATCCCAGTCGTTGGTGTCGTGCACGCTCTTCGAACCGAACTGGCGAGCGAGGACTTTCCTCGGGTCCGCGAACCGGGGCCCTCGGTCAGCGGGGTGTCGTGAAGGCGGTGCGCTCGATTCCCCAGCCGAACAGATCCGGTAGCTGGCCGATCACGACCGCCCCGGCCAACGCCGCCAGCAACAGCTTGACCAACAGCAGATTCACTTCACGTTCTGCGCCGTCTGGCAACGCCATCCCCGTTGCACCCACCTCGTCGGCCAGGGCGTCAATCTCCTCGACCGAGGCTCGGAGTTCGTCGGCGACCACGCCCAGTTCGCGTGCAAGTTCGCGAGTCGTCGGTGACAGACGGGCCGCATCGGTGGCCAGCGAGTCGAGGGAAGTCTCGGCCTCGCGCAGATCCTGCAGCAGAGGGTCGAGGTCATCACCCATCGAACGGTCCCCCACCCCGAGATCGGTCCGGTCGAAGCCGAGGTTGAACGGGAGTTCGTCGAGAAGAGTCTCGACGCTGTCCAGCGTCTGGTCGACCTGATCGAGACTGCGATCGAGTTCTTCCACCACCGGAGGAAGGGTCGCGGTCACGTCGGCGACGTCGCGGGCCACCTGACCCGTCGAATCGGAAACGGTCGCCGCGGAGTTCAAGGAAACGGCTGCCGCATCGAGTGCGTCGGCGGTGGCGTTCGCCGTATCGGTGGAGCTTCGCAACGAGTCTTCGACGGCGACCAGCGAATCCTGTGCCTGTCCCAACGATGATGAGGCACCCAGCTCGACCGATCCGATGACCGTCCATCCAACGATGGCTGCGGCGATCGCAATAAGGCAGGCCAATCCCGCCGTGAGCCGCCTCACGAGGCCGCTGCTTGCGTTGGAAGCGCTTGCGTTGGGAGAGAGCTCGGGATCATCCAGATGACGAGTAGCACCCGGTCGACATGCCCAAGCACGAAGTGGCGGAAACCATCGTTGTATCCAGCATGGGGCGGGTCCGCAATTTGGATCCGGGTCGCACGGGTGGGAGCATCCCGCCATGAGCCAGTTCCCGTTGTCACTCGGAGCCCACGTCGGTCAGCAGAACATGACCATGGATGAGATGCGGGCGTTGTGGCGTCGGCTCGACGGGGCCGGGTGCGACTGGATCTCGGCCTGGGACCATATCTACGAGGCGCCACCAGCCGGCGGCACCGTCCCGCACTTCGAGGCGGTCGCCACGCTGGGCGCGTTGGCGGCCGATACGACCAACGCCCGGTTGGGGTGCCTGGTGTTCTACGTCGGCTACCGCAACCCGGGCCTGCTCGCCAAGGCGGCCGTCACCATCGACCACATTTCGGGCGGTCGCTTCGAGCTCGGCATCGGCGGTGGTTGGCACGAAGCAGAGGCCAGGGCGTACGGCTACGACTTTCCGCCGGTCGGCACCAGGCTCGACATGCTCGACGAGGCAACCGAGCTCATCACCAGCCTGCTCTCCCAAGACCGCACCACCTTCACCGGCACCCATTTTCGGGCCGAGGACGCGTCCTGCCTCCCGCCGCCCGTCCGGGGCCACCTCCCGCTGTGGATCGGAGGTGTCGGAGAAAAGCGCACGCTGCGAACGGTGGCGGCGAAAGCCGACGGATGGAACGCCGCCTACATCCCCTCCGAGGAATTCGGTCGCCTCAACGGTGTGCTCGACAATTGGTGCGAGAAGCTCGATCGCGAGCCGGCCACGATCGAGCGCTCGATCAACCTCATGTTCATGATGGGCGCCGATCAGGCCGGCGCCGACCGGGCCGAGGAAGCAACGGTCGCCCAGTGGGGAGAGATGGCCGATCGGGTGAAGGGGGGCGCACTTGGCGGTACGCCCGAGCAAGCCATCGAGACGGTCAACCGCTACATCGACGCCGGCGCCGACATGGTCAACATCGCGCTGCGGGCCCCCTTCGATTCCGAAGCGCTCGAGGTCTACCTCACCGAAGTGATGCCCGCAGTCCGCGCCGCCAACGGCTCCTGAGGCCAACGTCGGCGGGGCCGTCGCGGATCCTGACAACGACGTGAAAGGTCCAAATGGTCCAGCTGCAACGGCCGAAACTCGTCCTTCGTACCCACCCCGGAGCATCGCTCGTGGGTGGATGACCCTCGTTCCCGTTTCAACGCTTTGAGTGCTGTTACAACTACTCCACGAGGTCGACGCCATCCGGCGTTGCCCACCATGAAGGACACCAATGCTGAAGCGAACCCTCACCGCATCCGTCGTCGTAGCTGCCCTGGCCATGGGCGCATCGTCGGCTGGAGCACTCGACCACCCCGGCCACCACCAAGCCGATCGCGGCAACGGGCCCGCAGCCAACGACATCGGCAAGGGACGCGGAAACCCCAAGGGCGCCAACGGAACCATCAAGATCGACGGCGCGACCTTCGACGGACACCCCAACAACGAGCCTCACATCGCCGGTTGCGATTTCCAGGTCGACTTCTACGGATTCGACGAAGGTGACACCGCCGAACTGAGCTTCTACCAGTGGCCGGGAACCGGCAACAAGAACCTGATCCAGAGCTACCCCAACATCAACGTCGGTGAAGACGGCGCAGGCGGCGGGATCGACATCGATGCCCAGCAACTCGTCGTCCTCGAGGGAGACATGGGGAAGGAACACCCCCGTCATGGCTTCCACATCCGGGCCGAAGCCACGATCGAATCTGGCACCAGGGTCTACACCAAGACCAAGGTCTTCTGGATGAGCGGCGACTGTGAGGACGACTACTCCTCGTCCAGCAGCATGATCTACAACTGAAAGCAAGCCTGACCCCCCTCGACCGATCCTCTCCTTAGCGTTATGCTAGCCAGACGGGAAGTTCGGCCGCGATCACTTTCGGCCGTGAGTGACGAGGGGAAAAGAATGAGCCAGATTGATACCGGTGCGGTGCTGACCGAACGGGTCGACAATGCGGCCGCGTGGTATGGACGAGACCTCCAAGATGACGACCGTTGGGTCGAGGAGCTTTCCGATGTCGAGGTCGCCGAACTACGTGCGGCGGTTACCCATGTCGAGGCGCAGGGTCTGACGATGCTCGAGATGGGTCGGAGCGATTTCGACCTCCCGACGTTGGCGCCTCGTCTCCAAGCGCTGGGTCGCGAACTCGACCGAGGGAGGGGCTTCTGGTTACTTCGAGGTCTGCCGGTCGATGCGATGACGAAGCAGGAAGCTGCCGTCGCCTATTGGGGCATCGGGCTTCATCTCGGCACGCCGGTCTCACAGAACGCACGCGGGCACCTGTTGGGCCACGTCACCGATGAGGGCAAGGACATCAAGGACCCCGGTTCCCGGGGGTATCAAACCCGTGTTCGGTTGCCGTATCACACCGACAGTTCCGACGCGGTCGGTCTGCTGTGCCTGCAACCTTCGATGAGCGGCGGTCTCAGTTCCGTCGCCTCCTCGACGACAGTGTTCAATGAGGTCCTGGAGCGTCGCCCGGATCTCGCACCGATGTGGTTCCAGCGGTGGTACTACGACCGCCGCAACGAGCACTCCGACGGTGAGAGCCCCTTCTACCGGACGCCGTTGGCGAACTGGGAAGACGGCCTGCTGTCGATTCGCTACGTGAGAAGCTTCCTGGACACCGCCCAGCGGCACCCGGAGGTCCCTCGGCGCACCGCAGAGGAGAAGGAATTCCTCGACCTCGTCGACGAGATCACCCACGAGCCGGGAATCGCGCTCCACATGGACTTCCAGCCCGGCGACATCCAATTCTTGTCCAATTACAGCGCCATGCATTCCCGAACGAGCTACGTGGACTGGCCCGAGCCTGAACGGCGTCGTCACCTCCTCCGGTTGTGGATCGCGCTCGACGACGGCCGCCCACTCCCCGACGACTTCGGACGTGGGGTATCGGTCGGGCCCAACGGCCTCGCCGTGCGCGGCGGGATCACACCCGTGCCCGGATTGGCCGAACCCGACGCCGGTACCCGGTTCTGACATGTCGAAGTGACAAAGCGAGAAGTGACAAAGCGACCGGCACGCGGCGCCGCCATGAACCGAGCTGCCACCGAGACGATCATGCAGGCGGCCGCCCTCCGCATCTTGGAGCGAGACGGCGTCCTGGCGGGGCTCAACCTCCGAGAGGTGGCGGACGAGGCCGGCGTCAACCGAGGCTTGGTCTACCACTACTTCGGATCACGACGAGAGCTACTGCGAGCAGCATTACGTGCTGACGTCAACGATCGGTTCGCCGAAATCGCGGCGCGCAGTCGGCTCGAATTCGTCGACCGGTTCGCCGGGTTCTTCCGATCCATGGTCAAGCACCGGGAGGCGGTCGGACTGGCGACGCTGTTGGCGCTCGATGGAGACCGAGCGTTACGGACGATGCCCCTGCGAGAACGAACCGTTGCCCGACTTCGAGAGGAACTCGATGCCGGACACCTCGCAGCCGACGATCTCGATGCCGTCCACGTCGCCGTCGTTTCGACCGTCTATGGCTATGTGATCTATCGGGATCATTTCGCGGCCGAGGTAGGCGTCGACGTCAGCGAACTCGACCGGCGATTCGAAACCGTTTTCCGCCAGATGCTGGCGGGGCTCCAGCCCCCACCTCGATGACCGACCGGCGTGGGTGAGAGCGATTCAGGACCAACGGTCGAAACGGACGATCTCCTCGACCGGTCGGCGCGTCACGGGCCCGAAGTTGCCGAGCGGGTAGCCGACCGGAATGAGGGCGTATGCCGCCATGGTCTCCGGTAGCTCGAGGATGGCTTCGAAGTCGTCCCGCCGATTGATGGCGTAGCTGGTCGGAACGGCACCGAGGCCCAGGGCCCGAGCAGCTAGCAGGAGGTTCTGCACACCGGGCCAAATCGACCCAGCCATCGAAGCAATGTCGTCCGGGCGTTCGTCGAACTCGAGGCACGCAACGATGAGGGCTGGATAAGTGCGCATGTGTTCGGCCAGATAGAGCACGGCATCGAGCATGCGAGCGCGAGATGCTTGATCGTGATGCGGGAGCTCCTCACCGCGATCGATCCGAGCCTGAACGAAATCGTGACTCACCTGATGATTCAGCTCGGCGATGGCCGCCTTCTGCGCAGGATCCCGCACGATGAGCCAGCGGCCCCTCTGTTGGTTTCCGCCGCTCGCCGCCTGATTGGCCGCGTCCACCAGCTTGAGGAGGTCGGCCTCGGGCACCTCTCGGGTGTCGAGCCGGCGCATGGCCCGGCAGTTGTACATCACGTCGAACAGGGTCATGGCCTCGGACATGGCTCCGACGCTAACCGAGCCACCTTCACACAGGGAATCGTTCGGTCTCAGGCGGGTTGCCAGTGGGTCTGGATGCAGATGCTTCCCGGGGGAGCCTCGATGCGAAGATCATCGGCGAGGCTGCGAGCCATCCACAGACCTCGGCCGCGAGGGGAGCTGGGTGAAGGCACGAGATACCCGGCGTAGGCGTCATCGAAGCCCGGCCCGTTGTCTCGAACCTGCACGAGCAGTTCGGTGCCGTCGATCCACGACACGATCGAGGCCATATCGGTCCGATCGAGAGCGTTCGCCACCAACTCGTTGACGACCAACACGAGATCGCCGCTTCGTGCGGCATCGAGCCCAGCTCGTGTTGCGACCTCGGTGGCAAAGCCTCGGGCAGATCGCAGATCGGCCGTGGTCGTCGCTGTTGCCGACACCGGTGGTCGACGCAGCGTCGGTTCGACCGATCGGAGGAAATCTGCCGGTTCCTGCCAATCGGGAGATGCGGTCGTGCCGCCCCCGTCGTCGATCAGTGGGTGCGTACATTTTGCGGTCTCGATGACCTCGGCGGGGAGCGTACGCCGATCGTGTACACACAGACTGTGGTAGCGATAGTCGGCGAGGGCCACGTTCGCCACCGCCTCGAACCGGCTCCAGTACCGGCCATTTTCGGCGGCGAGCCAGGTCGGCTGAGCCAACAGTCGCCACGGCTCGTCACGTTCCTTCAGCTCTTGCATACTGGCCACATAGGCCGCCATGGTGGCGTGAGGACCCCGCCACCACTGCTCGGCGTTTTCCAGGACCGCCGCATGCTTTACGGCTGATCCGACGTCGCGATGCAGAAGGTCGAGGGTGGACGGCGGGGCGACGATCATCACCGGTTCGGCTTGGTCGAGGCCCTCCTCGATGAAGGAACGCGAACGGTCGACCAGCGCCGAATCGGTGTCGATCACCAGCGCCTCGTGGACGAGGGGTCGCTCCGAGATCATCATCGCTTCGTCCTCATCCGATACTCGTCGGCCGCGCCATGGGCCGAACTGAGCGATCGGGGAAAGAGGCGGTCACGGGCGACATGACGCTGTTCTGCCCCGCCGCCGGCGGGTTCAATCATTTTGTTGTCGACCACGATCTGAGCATCTCTGCCGTCAGGGCCTGGGATCGATCGGCGTGTCGAGGCCGAGCGCGGCCTCGATGATCTCGGCGGCATCGAGGCACAGGTGATCGCTGAAGCGGGCTCCGGTGAGGAGGACCCCGACCGGAAGACCGTCGACCATTCCGGCCGGAACGCAGGCCGAGGGCAGGCCGAGGGCGTTTCCTGGCATGACACATCGGGCATGCATCAACGTCTCGACGCTTCGACCGGGCTGGGCGATGTCCCACCCATGCTCGAAGGGAAGCTGCGTCCACGTTGGCGACAACACCATGTCGTGCCGGCCGAAGAACGCCCCCCACCGGCGGGCCAGCGCCATCCGCTGCGTGAGGGCGGTTGCGTAGCCATCCAACGTCGTGTCGGCTCGGCCGGACTGGAAATCGTTGATGAAGGTGGCAGCGTCAGCCGAGAGCAACGGCTCGAGCATCGGCATCACGAGCGAGATGTCGTTGCCCAAGAGGTCGGCCCACATGGCGACGACCTCTTCGAAACCCGGAGGATCCTCCTCGACGACAACACAACCGGCAGACTCGAGGGCGGCAGCCGCGGATCGAGTGACGTCGGCGATTCGAGGGTCGAACTCGCCGCCGGGCGGTTCGGCCATCACCGCCACCCGAAGCGGCCGATCCAGGTGGGTCATTTCGGCGTTGATGCTGTTGGGGTCGCGGTGGTGGTACCCCCGCATGATGTCGAATCCGAGCCTGACGTCGCCGACTCGCCGAGCCATGGGACCCTCGGCCACCATCAATTGGAAACTGATGGGCTCGTCTTCGAATGGAATCGTGACGGCGTGAGGAACCACGCCGGTGGTCGGCTTGATCGAAGCGATACCGCAGCAGGTGGCGGGGTTGCGGAGCGACCCGCCGATGTCGTTGCCGAGCCCGATCGGCGACATCCCGCTGGCGAGAGCGGCGGCTTCACCGCCGGACGAACCGCCGGTGGTTCGTCCGGCATTCCAGGGATTACGAGTGAGCCCGTGCAGTGCGTTGTCGGTGTGGAGACGAAGCGCCATCTCCGGAAGATTGGTTCGTCCGATCGGAATCGCGCCGGCGGCGAGGACTCGCTCCACGATTGGAGCGTTGACCTGCGACAGTGCCTCGGCCAGCGCAGGCAGACCTTGCGTCGTTGCCATGCCGGCCACGTCGATGTTCTCCTTGATCGTGATCGGCACCCCTCCCAGCGGTCCAACGTCTTCTCCCGCTGCCACCCGGCGATCCACGTCGGCGGCTGCCGCGAGCGCGGCGTCGCCCATCACGGCGACCACCGCATTCAACGAGGGGTTCACTTCCTCGATCCGTGTGAGGTGTGCCTGGACCACCTCGACTGACGAGAACGTACCGTCGGCGATACCCCGACCAAGGTCGCTTGCACTCGAACGCCACAACTCGGTCATCTCGACTCCTCCATCTGCGCCGTTTTTTCTATCGGCGACTGTTGCCGACGTTAGTGTCGAAATCGGAGCGTGTCATCGGCGCAGCCAGCGGTCGAGCAGTTTCGTGAGGCGGGGCATGAGGATCCAGCTGAGGATGGCGACGCTGAAGATGTTCCCGATGAGTAGGCCCAGCAGATACGGAACGTCGGGGATGAGCCAGGCACGTACCTCGTTCAACACGAGGAGGGTCGGGTAGAGCGCCAACAACACGACGGAGGCTTGCTTCCAGGTCTTCACCCTCGCCTCCCCCAGGCTGAACCACCCTCCGAAACCGCCAACCACGTTCACCTGGCGCTCACCCTCGATGTGGTGGTCGAGACGAGCGAGGACCACTTCCCGAGCCTCCGATGCGAGCCACACATCGAGTTGCTCGCGGGATCGGAAGGAGAAGACGATCACCGTCTCGTCCTGAACACCGTCGACCGGTGGGAACAACTGTGCTCTCAGAAACCCATCGAATGCCTCGATCGAATCGATGATCTCGACGAAATCTCGCTCGAACGCGTCGGCGTGGCCGGGCCGAACTCGAAACGAAGCCACCGCGGTGACCGGATCGTCGCCCGCACCCATCGCCAGGCGCTGAACTCGAGCGTCGCCGTCGGTCAGCTGTGAGCCCTCGGCGAGTAGCGCGGCTCGCACCGGCGACTCGAGCCATGCATCGAGGAACGACTGGTCGGCGAACTGATAGACGATCACCCACTCATCAGGGTGTTGCGGTCCCGGCGGTTGCAGATCGCTCCCGACATGACCCGGTGCTCGCGCCGCCGTGTCGGTGATGCGCCGCAACCAACGCTCGAAGTCGCGTTCGAACCCGGCACGCGCCGTGCGGGACACGATGACGGTCGGGATGTCTCGCTCGGTGATGGCAGGCGCTCCTCGATCGGTCAACGGGAATATCGGCTCGTAGTGTACGTGCGCCCGTTCGGATGGAAGAGTTCTGGGGACAGCATCGTCCGAGCAGCATCGTCCGAGCAGCTTTGGCCCAACGGTCTGTCGCAGGCACCATCGGTGAGCAACAGGTCCGTTGGGCCGGAACGGTTCGAGCGGGGACCGGAGTGCCTTGCCCGGTCAGCGTCAGTTCTTGAAGTCCTTCGGGAACTGGGCAATCAATCCGCCGCTCAGCATGTCGCCCATCTCCACCATGTGGGCCTCTGCTTCTCCGTAGTGTGCGATCGCCTCGGTGTACTTCCCGGTGAGCAGATCGGTGGCGTAGACCAGCGTCTGGTCGATATGGGATTCCATCATCTGTTCCATATCGCTCTTCGACCAGTTGGTCGGGTTCGCCGTTGCCAGGAAGTCGCCGATTGCCCTCGCGTTGGCGTACTCGGCGTCCACCGCCGCGCTTTGGGCGGCGGAATCGCCGGCCCTGGCCGCCGTCAATATGGCGGCAACCCCGGTGATGTGGTCCTTCAACAGCGCAGTGAGCGCATCGCCGGCAGCGTCACCGTAGAACGGCTTGATCGCGTTGCCGATGTCCTCCTGGTTGGCCAGAAGGCGGTCGACCGTTGCCTGATATCCGGGAGAATCGTCGGCGAATGCCGCGATCGTTGCGTAGGTCCACTCCATGTGCTGCTGCCACAGGGTTTGCATTCCCTGGTACATGGCGTTCTCCGACGCGGTTCGGCGGCGATTCGACTCCGACTTGTCGTGCTCCCCATGCAAGGAGTAATCGGACGACGCCGCGGCGTCAGCCACAGCTTCTACCGCCGCCGCTGCTGGCGCAGTGGCGACGGCTGGCGCTTCTGCCTGCTCGCCGGCACCGGGCTGGGTCGATCCGCATGCGGCCGCCAGCAAGCTGACCGAGAGGACGACAGCGCCGAGCGGTGCCGGCAATCGGCGTGCTGAACGAAAATTGGTGTTCATCATTGGACAAGTTCCCTTCCCTACGTGGTGCGCCGGATCGGATCTCGGCGCCTGCCATCCGGAAGCCGAGTCGTTCGTCGAAGCTCGATGTCCGCTCGGGGGATGGTCACGGTAGGTAGGTGTGCGACAACGAGCGGTTCTTACCGAGTTCTTTCAACTTTCCTTTGCAACCCGTTGCCGACAGGGGGACACTGGATGGTGCCGGCACACAGAAAGTGATGGATGAGTGGGCATGCCCGAGCGAATCGACACGGGGGTTTCCGCATCGGGGGTTTCCGCATCAGGCGTGTCGAACGCGAGGTGCGGCCGACAGGTCTGGCCGGAGCTGATGCTCGACGCCGGACCGGCTCGCGACGAGGCGGTGCACCGCCTTCACACCTTGATGATCAAGGCGGCGAGACACCAGGTGACCTACATGTACCCAACGATGCCGGCCATCGGCGGCGTCCGGGTCGACGACATCGTCAGTCAGGCCGCTGACGACGCAACGGTGGCGGCACTTGGCAAGCTGTCGGATTTCGAAGGCCGCAGTCGCTTCACCACCTGGGCGTACAAGTTCGGTATCTTGCACGCCTCCAACGAGGTGCGACGCAACATGTGGAAGCACCGCGAGATCGATCTCGAGGGACTACGCGAGCCGGTCGGCACGGCTGCTTCGCCGGAACAACACGTGGAAAACCTCGAGTTGGTGCAAGCGGTAACCCACGCCATCAATACCGTGCTGACCCCTCATCAGCGCCAGGTGGCCATGGCGTTGTTGGTCGAGGACATTCCGATCGACGTTTTGGCCGAGCGAATGGGATCAACTCGCAATGCGTTGTACAAGACGCTTTTCGACGCACGCCGCCGACTGCGAATCAGGCTGACGGCTACGGGCTTCCTGGCCGAGCCAACCACCGTGGAGGTGCGCTCATGACCTTTGATCAGCAACCGTTCATCAATGCGGAGCAGGCGGAACGTCTCGTCAGAGATGGCGGGATCTGGATGTCTTGCGACGACTGCTTCGATCACCTCGACGAGTACATCGACATGCCTAGGACCAACGACACCGACTGGTTACCGGCAATGACCTCGCATCTGTCGACCTGCCAAGCGTGTCGCGAAGAGGTCGAGTCGTTGCTCGTGCTCATCGACAGCGATTCCTGAAGATCCGCCGGACAAGACATCAGAACGTCAGAAGATCAGTGATGCAATGCCGGCGTACTGGCCAACGAACGTGATCGCCCAGATCACGTTCGCCGCGACCAGCCACCGGGTCATATCGATTCGCAGTCCGGTCACGGCGAGGATGTAGCTGGTGAGAATGCCGCCGAGGATCCACGAACTCAAAACGAAGCCGACCACCGATCCGGCAACGAGCTGGCGTCGGAGCCTGCTCTCCCTGGTGCGCGCCTCCATCGTCTGCACCATGTGCATCACCCGTGACGGCTCGTTGTCCGAGCGTGATCGCACCACCAGCATCGAAACTCCGGTGCCGATGACCCAATAGGCGGGCGCAACGAGCGAGAGCGTGGGCCATGGGCCCAGGCGGGCGGTCGAGAACACGACGGGGGCGGCGAAGAACACCTCGTCCCAGACAGCCGCCGAGAGCACGGCGAGAAAACCCACGAACGCTCGGGCCGCACGCGGTACCGGTCGACGGGTGGTCATGGTCCGATTGTTAGTCATCGTTGGGTGCCGAACCGTGATCGGCGGTCCGTTCTGTCCGATGTGTGAATCGAGGAAGTTCGTCCAGCGCAGCTCATGTAAGGTCCATGCTTGTCGATGAATATATATGGATCGAATCAACTGGAAGGGTTTTTCGGTCCTCGCCTCTTCGACCGTTGGGTTCGGTGCACTCTTCGGCGAGACCGGCCTGGGTTTCGGATTCGTCATCGCCTGTGTCATGGCGATCGTCGCGATCATCGTCGGACGTCATCGCCACCGGCCTGAGCACGGTGGCGTCTGGCTGCTGATCGCCGGATCGCTGGCATTGTTCCTCATCGGGGGAATTGTCGCCGAATTCACCACCGCGTCATCGGCGGGATCGTCGGCGGTCTATCCCGGCTGGCAAGAACCGTTCGATCTGACCGCCTACGCGTTGGCGCTGGCCGCGCTGTGGGCGATGGGTCGCGCTCGCCAAGTCCATCGAGATCGAACCATCACGCTCGATGCCTTGATCACGGTGCTCGGGATTGGATCGTTGTCGTGGGTCCTGATCATGAGCGAATACATGGTGGCACCGGGGCTGACCACCTGGGGCAAGGCAACCGGTGTGACGTTCTCGTTGGTCACGCTGGCGTTGGGATTCGGCACCATGCGGCTCGCGATCGGGCCCGGAACTCGCCCACCGGCCTACTATCTCCTGGCCGGGGCGGCCGCTGGTGGACTCATCGCCGAGCTTCTGGTCGAGGTCGAACTCCTGGGTCGATCGCCCCTCGACATGGCCGGGGCGTGGAGCACCGTCGCCAGCGCAGTGTCCTTCGTGCTGCTCGGCGCCGCTGCGCTACACCCGTCGATGAGGGAGATGACCGAGGCCCCGCTGGATCCCACACCGATCGTCACGGCGCGTCGCCTGCTCCTGATGGGTTGCGCAGTGCTGATTGCGCCGGGTCTCCTCCTCGTGGAAGGAATACGCGCCGACGAGTTCAGCATCCGGACCCTGATTGGCATGTGGGCGCTCACCTCCATGATCGTGATGGCGCGAATAGCGGCCCTGGCCCTTGCCCGCGAGCGAGTTGCGCAACTCGACCGCGTTGTTGCCTCGACCGAGAGTGGGTTCCTCACCGCGCCAACTGAGGACGAGTTGGTCCGAATCGTGCTCGGATCGGTCGGTGCGATCGTGCCACGACTGCATGGCGTCGCCTTCCACCGATGGATCGATGACGATTGGCACCTCATACAGTATGTCGGCCACGGCGTGGAGCAGGTACTCGACGCACGTCCTCGCCCGAACATCGCCGACCCGACAGAATCCCACGGACCGATGTGGCAGATCGATGTCCACATCGACGGGGCCGGCAGTCCTCCCAGTGTGTTGTCGGTGGCGTCCACCCACGAGCCATCGATGTTGCACAAGGCCCGACTCGCTGACATCGTCGGCAGCATGGCCCAGGCGGCGGAAGCCATGCTCCTCCGAGAGCTGATGAGTCGCGACAAATTCGAACGCCGCTTTCGCGTCCTGGTCGAGAATTCCGCCGACATCATCTTCGTGCTCGATGAGGCCGGAATGACTCGCTTCGTCACCTCCGCCGGGCCGCGCTTGCTCGGATTCCCGGAGAATGAACTATTGGGAACCAGGTTCTCGACCCTGGTGGCGACCGCGTCCGACCCATCGATCGACTCGCTCCTCCGGGGTGAGAGCATCGTGTCGCACCAGCTCGAGTTGCGTTGCCAGAACAACACCCTCCTCTGGTTCGAGATCCGGTCCTCGGACATGACCAACGAGCCCGAAGTGGCCGGCGTGGTGATCACTGCGAGAGAGATCTCGGCCCAGAAGGAAGCCGAGTTGGGTCTGCGTCGGAGCGAGGCTCGGTTCCGTTCCCTGGTGAAGCACGCCAGCGATTTGGTCGCCATCCTCGACTCTGACGGCCGAATGACCTGGTTGTCGCCGTCGGTCAGTGAGGTGCTGGGATTCACCCATCGCGAAATTGCGGACCATCCGATCGGGGATCTCGTCCACGTCGACGACCGCTCGAAACTCGACGAACGTCTGGCTGCGGTCACCCCACCCAGCGGCGGGAAGGGTCCGTTCGAACTGCGAGTCCGCGACAGCGACGACGAGTGGCTGACGCTCGTCTGCACGCTGACCGATCTGCGCAACGATCCGAGCGTCGAGGGTTTGGTACTCAACGCCCACGACATCACCGGACGCAAGCGCCTGGAGGAGACGCTCCGCCACCAGGTTCGCCACGACGATCTGACCGGCGTGCCCAACCGGGTGCTGTTCCGCACCCGGATCGACCAGGCAATTGCATCGACCGACAGCACGCTTGCCGCCGTGGTCGTGCTCGACCTCGACGATTTCAAGACGGTCAACGACGGTCTCGGACATTCGATGGGCGACGAGGTGCTCAAGGTCATTGCGACGAGGCTGCAACAACACCTCCGTTCCAGTGACACCGCTGCTCGATTGGGCGGAGACGAGTTCGCCGTCCTGCTCACCGGGGATCATTCCCGCTCCAAGGCCATAGCCACCTGCAACCGACTCCTGCAAACGCTGCAGGAACCCATCGAGATCGATGGTCGCCAGATCGTCCTCAGCGCATCGGCGGGCATCGTCTTCGCCGACGATCTGGAACGAGCGGATCCAGAGACGATGCTCCGTAGCGCCGACGTCGCGATGTACGGCGCCAAAAATCGCGGCAAGGGACGGGTCACGGTGTTCGACCAGTCGATGCATCAGGGTGCCTTCGACCGACTGGACCTGAAGGCCGACCTCGCCGGTGCTGCCGCTCGCGATGAGCTCGCGTTGCACTATCAACCCTTCGTCGACCTCGCCTCGGGCTCGGTGATCGGCTACGAGGCCTTGATGAGGTGGCACCATCCTGAGCGGGGCACGATCAGCCCGGCCACATTCATTCCGTTGGCCGAGGAGACCGGCCTGATCGTACCCATCGGGCGTTGGCTCCTCGACGTTGCGTTTGCGCAGTTGAAGGCCTGGCAGTCGCTCGACTCGTCGACCGCAACCCTGTCGATGAGTGTCAACCTCTCGGGTCGCCAACTCGAAGACGACGACATCGTGGATGACATCACACGAGCGCTCGCGCTGGCCGATCTCGACCCATCGACGGTCATCATCGAACTGACAGAGAGCATCGCCGTCGAGGAATCCCCGGCGCTCGTCGAAAAGTTGGATCGCATCCGGGCGCTCGGAGTCGGTTTGCATGCCGACGATTTCGGCGCCGGCTTCGCGTCGTATGCAGCGTTGCAATCCTTGCCGTTCACCGGGGTCAAGATCGATCGGTCGCTCGTGGCGGGTCTCGACGGCACCTCACCGGAACGGGCAAGGGCGCAGATTCGTTCGATCATCGACATGGCGAAGGGAACGGGAATGCACGTCATCGCCGAAGGAGTGGAAACAGCAGATCAGGTGAACGAGCTCCGCGCTCTCGACTGTGACACCGCCCAGGGGTTCCATTTCGCCCGACCGGCCCCACCCGATACCGCCGCCGAACCGCTTCATGCCGCGATGCAAGTCAAAAAGCCGTCCTGCGACGATCGGCTGGCCAGCTGAAACAGTTGCCAGCCATATGCAGCTACAAGCTTGTGGTGGGAACTTGGCGACACCTTGGCATCGTGTTTCCCCATGGATCTCGATCTGGCCGCACTGCTCACCTCGCGCTTCTGCGATGATGATGACTCGACGGTGGGCTTCTACGATCGCTCGCAGCGGCGGTTCGATATCGTCGGCCAGCACGAGTTCCTCGATCTGGCGGCTGGTACGGCGGCGACGCTCGGCCGGGAGGGCGTAGCAGCTGGCGACATCCTCGGGATCGTCGCCTCGAGTCCCGAGGCCCTATGGCGAGGCTTCCTGGGAGCGTTTCTCGCCGGGGCCGTGCCCCTGATGGTTCCGGTCCGACCATCGCTCGACAGCGACGATGTGATCCAACAACGACTTGCCGAGGTCGTTCAGGCTGTCCCGTCGGTCAGGTTCGTGGTGCAGCATGGCCCGACCGGTCCGTGCGTTTCACCGCCAGGGAACTGGATCGCCCTCGACCTCGACACGTCGCCGGAGAACGCGTTGGGTCGACTGGAGTCTCTCACCGGAGCACCCGACCGTCCTCTACACCTCCAACTCACGAGCGGATCGACCGGCGTTCCCAAACCCGTTGTCATGACCCATCGCAATGTCGTCACCGCCACCCTGGCGATGAACAAACGGGTCGAAGCGCTTCCGAGGGATCACGTGGTCTCCTGGCTCCCGCTCTATCACGACATGGGCCTCATGGGGAAAGCAATGCTTTCGCTGGTGAGCGGTGCCCATCTTCGATTGCTGAGCCCGTTCGACTTCCTGTCCGATCCGTCTCACTGGCTCGACGCCATCACTGTCTCCCCCGGTGCGATCACCGCGGCGCCGAACTTTGCCCTGGCCTATGCCACCCGTCGGGTCTCCGACACGGCACTCGCCCGACTCGACCTCGGAGCCTGGAAGAAATGTTACTGCGGGGCCGAACCGGTCGATCCGGTCACCGTCGCCGCGTTCATCGACCGGTTCGCTCCCGCCGGACTCGAACCGACGATCGTCCACCCGACCTATGGTCTCGCCGAAGCCACGTTGATGGTGACGATGCCACGAACCGGTGACGCCCCGAAACAGTTGGCAGTGGCTCGCGACGACATCTCCGAGGGGGGCCCGATCGAGGTTTTCGACCTGGACCGGATGGACGACGACCGCGTGCGGCCCGACCCCTCGCGCCCGGCCTTCGCCTGCCTCGGCACCCCCGCCGACGGCATTGGAGTGGAGATCGTCGATCCCGAGGGAACGGTCGTTGACACCGACCACTACTGCGGACAGGTCGTCGTCTCGGGGTCGGCCGTGTCCCCAGGCTATCTGCGTCCCGACGGATCGATCGAACCGTTCACCGGACAACGCTGCTTCACCGGCGATCTCGGGTTCTTTCACCACGGGGAGCTGTATTTGGTCGAACGGTTGAAGAACATCATCATCGTGAACGGGCAGAACCATTCCGCCGGAGCGCTCGAGCAGTCACTGGCCGCCAACACCACGGCGCCCCTCGACAGCTGCGTCGTGCTACAGCGAAGTCCGATCGACACAACAACCGGTGTCACCGCAATCGTCGAAGCGCCGAGGGGTAGCGACCCTCTGGAGCTGCTGGCATCGGTGAAGGACGCGATCCGGGCCGAAGATCTCCCGATCAATGATGTCTGCATCGTCAAGCGAGGGGTCGTGCCCCGAACGACCAGCGGGAAGAAGCAGCACGCCAAGCTTCGTCTGGACCTCGCCAATGATGCCGTACGACCGCTGGCGCAGTCGGGCTCATCGCTGGTTACGCCCATCGACATCGACATCGATCGTGAGGACGAGACCGCCAGCGTGTTCCGGATCATCGAGGACCATGCGCAGCGTGGGTCCTGGGATGGCCAGCGGGTCGACGCCAACGATCTCCTCGTTGCCGACCTGGGAATCGACTCCCTCGCACTCATCGAGATCTCGCTCGACATCGAATCCCGGATCGGCCGCGGGATCGGCCAGGAGCAGCTGGCGGACATGTCCACCGCCGGTGATGTCGCTCGGCTGGTCGCCACCAGTTCGCAGCCATCGGTTCGGATCTCGGACCTGTTGCATCGACTGGTCAACGACGTTCCCCAGGTCTACCGACAGGTGACCGCGCAAAAGGGTCGACAGCTGCTGATCGATGGCCGCTGGATCAGCGACTTCGCCAGTCTGAATTACCTTGGGCTCGATCTGTGTCGCGACGTGATCGACTCGGTGGCGCCCGCGCTCGACCAGTGGGGCGTTCACCCGAGTTGGACGCGAGCGGTTGCATCGCCCGAGCCCTACAACGCGCTCGAACGTGATCTGGCGGAGGTGTGCGGCGCCGACGATGTCATGGTGTTCTCCACCATCACGCTCCTGCATTTCGGGGTGTTGCCCAAGCTCGCGACGGCCAACGACTCCCTCATCGTCGATCACCGCGCCCACAACTCCATTCACGAAGCGGCAGAACTCGCGGCCGCCAGGGGTGCCTCGCTCGCCGCCTTCGACCATCAACGGCTCGAGACGCTCGACGAGGCGCTACGTCACGCCCGAGGCCGACCGGTGATCGCCCTCAACGGCGTCTACTCGATGACCGGCGAGGTGCCGGATCTGGCGGCGATTCATGAACGAGCGGTTGCGCATGGCGCCATCCTCTACATCGACGACGCCCACGGCTTCGGGATCTTCGGCGAAGGCCCGACAGCCGACAATCCCTACGGCAACGGTGGCGGCGGCGTCGTCCGCCATGCGGACCTCGGCTACGACAACATCGTCTACGTCGCAGGCATGTCCAAGGCCTTCTCGTCGATGGCGGCGTTCGTGACGTGTCGGGATCGCGCCGAACGCCAACTGTTCGAGACCGCTTCCACGTCGATCTTCTCCGGTCCGATCCCGGTCGCGTCGCTGGCGTCGGCTCGTGCCGGCCTGGCGGTGAATCAAACCGAAGGCGACCACCGGCGGGCGGTTCTGCGAGGCCTGACCGGTCGACTCGTTGCCGGGGCCTCCCAACGCGGTTATCGAATCGAGAACGACCTCCTGTTCCCGGTGGTGAATCTGGGAACTGGCGGTGTCGAGCGGACGATCCGGGCGTCGCAGATCATGTGGGATCACGGCGTGTTGTTCACGCCTTCGATCTTCCCCGCCGCCCCGCTGGAACGTGGCGGATTCCGGCTCAGTGTCACCTATGACAACACTGCGGCCGAGCTCGAGTGTCTCTTCAACGGACTCGACGCCGTTGCCGACGAGCTCGGCGCTCCGCCGACACCGGCGCGTGAACAACAACCCGCGCCCTCCCAGTAG
>RCMY010002020.1_pt1 | contig 18552 bp, 14 predicted proteins | sample 2041341 | NCBI WGS metagenome assembly RCMY01 (sample SAMN09708234, study PRJNA481090) | Marine sediment metagenome, whole genome shotgun sequencing project. | reverse complement strand
CTGATTGAGCACCCAACGCTGGGGGTGCTGTCACCGGTACTTTTTGCTTTGGCCATAGCCGTTTCGTGCATAGCCAGTCTTGCGGTTTGGCGCGTATCCAGTCTTCAAACAGTGCAGTAACCTGGCGCGCCATCTGCATAGCCTGGGTGGTCGCGTCTGCGTGCACATCGTCTGCCTTAATCGCCGGATGAAACGTCACCCGATAATGCGCATTTCGCAAACGCTCGACCCGCACGGGTACGAGTTCGCAGCCATAGCGCAGTGCTAACTTCGCCGGCAACAGTGTAGTCGACATGTCCTCGCCAAAGAAGGGCAACGGTTTGCCGCTGTCGATGCGGCGGTCCATCACCATGCCGATTGACTTGCCCTGCTCGAGTGCACGAAACAGAGTGCGCATACTCGCATCGCGCGCCAACAGTTCGCAGCCCAGCGTTTCTCGCTGTTTTACCAACAGTCTTTCAAACCAGGGATTTGCAGGCGGTGAATACAAGGCCACAAACGGTGCGCCTGCTTTGACGATGGCGGCACCTATCAATTCCCAGTTTGCCAGATGCGCAGTCGCAATCACCATTGGACTAGTCGGGTTGCGAAAGGTTTCTATATCACCGAGATTGACTACCTCCATACGGGCGCTGGCCTCGCTGTGGCAAATTGTTTCAAGATGAGCATATTCGGCGAACACGGCGCCAGCGTTACCCCAAACCTCCGCCGTCAGTGAATCGAGTTGTGCGGCAGATTTATCCGGCAAAGCCTGGCGCAAGTTGGCCTTAACAATGGCGCTTTTCTTCTTGAACCTGGGGCCGAGCCAGCGTCCGAAGCGGCATCCCAGCGCGGCGGCTTTATCCACCGACAGTAAACGCAGCAATCCAAAAATGCTGCCGATAAACAGTAAGTCGAGCAACCATAGCAGGCGCGATACCATATTCGACTGCGCGGCGCTTTTGCGCACTGAGTTGCCGAAAATAAATTTTGCCAAAAAACCGACTCCGCAAATAGCAGAAAATAATGTTATCCCACTCGGCTGCTACTGCGCTAGCGTGCGCTGTATGCCGTCGGCAAGCGCCACAGTCGGTTGCCAGTTCAGCGTCGCTTGCAAGTCAACGCTATCGCAGACCCAATCGGAATGGCGCAGCTCGCGCAGCTTGGCCGGCGTTAGCATGGGTGCGTAACGCAGTAGCTGGGCTGCAGCGTTGTTGACGTTGGCAACACCGTCTAGCAGCCATGTAGGCACTGTCAACAGCCGAATCGAACGGCTGCAGTCTTGCTCTATTGCCTGAGCGACAGCGTGCCAGTCATAACCATTCGGCGTGCCGTCATCCAGGGTGTAGATGCTATTAGTAGCTTGCTGCCTCTTTAACCAGGCGACAATCGCATCACACAAATCATCGACAAACAGCAGTGAAAAACGCGCCTCAGCTGTACCCGCCAGCGGCAATAACCCGCGTGCTGCCAGACGAAACAGTGGCAGTAGCTCTTTGTCGCCCGGACCATACACTGCTGGTGGCCGCAGCACGGTCCAGGCAACGCGGTTGGCCTCTTCTTGCAGCACTTGTTCGCCACGCCGTTTACTGGTGGCATAGAAAGACAGTTGCGGTTCGCGTGCCGCCAATGATGACATCAGCAGCAATGCAGGTGGTTCGGCTGCGCTCTCCAGTACCTCAAGCAAATGCCTGACAGCGTCGACATTGACGCCATCAAATTGCTGCTGCGTTGCGCCGCGAACGCTGCCGGCAAGATGCACAACCGCCGTCGCGTTCTCTGTCAGGCGCGCCAGACTGCCATGGTCATCAAGTGAACCCTGAACCAGTTCTACGCCCTGCTGTTGCAAGCCTTGGGCGGCAGCGGGTGAGCGCACCAACGCACGGATGTGATAACCGGCTGCCAATAAGTGACGACACAAGTTGCGACCTATAAAACCGGTCGCGCCGGTAACGGCAACTATGCTTTGCATATTTTTATTGGGTAGGCTTTCTGATCGTAGGGTGCGCTGTGCGCACCTATCTCCGCTATGCGCACACAGCGTACCCTACAGACCTGCTACCTGGCTTAGACGCAGGCGGCTTCTTTGACCAGACTCATAGACACGGCAAATAACTCGTCGAGATCATTACTGTCGATGAAGTCCTGACGCGCGCGTGAGCGTGACAGTTTGCCCGAGGAAGTGCGCGGCAGCGTGTGCAGCGGCACCAGCTCGACGTAACAGTCTATGCCCAACTCAATGCGAACCGTGCCGGTTAGCCTGTCGATCAGGTCAATGCGCTTGTCCGGGTCGTATTCCCGGCATTGTGCTACCAGCACACAAGACTCGCCACCGTTCGGGTTAGGCACTGAGAAAGCCAAAGCGTCGCCAATGCGCACTTCGGCTTGCTGCTCGGCAAGATATTCGAGGTCTTGTGGCCAGATGTTTCTGCCGTTGATAATAATCAGATCTTTCTTACGGCCCGTGATGTAGATGCTGCCATCAACAAAATAGCCCACATCGCCAGTGTTCAGCCAAGCGTCCGGCGACAGCGACGCGCGCGTTTCGGCTGGCGCGTTAAAATAGCCCGAAGTTACACTCGGACCGCGCAGAAAAATCGTACCGCAGCAGCGTTCTTTCAGCACACGGCCATCATCGTCACGAATCTCTACGTCATATTCAGGCAGCGCTTTGCCGCAATTGACAAATGAGCGAATCCGGCTCGGATGAGTAGCAGCCGTCGTTGGAATCGCTTCGCTATGGCTGGACAAATGCTTGCCGTCGACGCTGTCGGTCGAGTAGCTGCCAAATAGTGGCGCAAAACTGACGGCTAGTGAACACTCGGCCATGCCGTAGCAGGCGAGGAAAGCGCGATTATCAAACCCGGCGGGTGCCAGCGCTTTGGCGAACCGATCGAGAGTGGGAGGGCGAATCATCTCGGCACCGATGCCGGCAATACGCCAGTGACTCAGGTCGTATTTGGTCGCTTCGCCTTCATTTAAACGGCGCGCGCACAACTCATAGCCGAAAGAAGGGCTGAAAGAGATGGTGGCCTTGGTTTGCGACATCAAATTCAGCCATTGCCGCGGTCTGATCGCAAAATCATGCGGGTCGAGGTAATCAACCGACGTTTGTGTCGCCAGTGGCACCAGCACCAGACCAACCAGGCCCATGTCGTGATAAAACGGCAGCCACGAGAAAAAGCGGTCGCCGCTGGTGACTTTGATACCTTCGCGACTGATGCCAGCAAGATTGCTCATCACCGTGCGCTGTTCTATCACTACGCCGCGAGGGAAGCGCGTGCTGCCTGACGTATATTGAATATAAGCTATGTCATCGGGCGCTATAACGGGTAGATCGCCGTCCTGCTCAGGCAACTGATCAAAATTTTCCGGCGCGCCGATCATGCGCAAATCCAGCCCTGCGCCGGCTTCTTGCAGAAACTGCAGATACTCGTTTGGTGACATCGCTGCGCTGGCTTGCTGGTTCTCGAGAAAGCCGCGCAATTGCCGCACGTAGGTTTTGTGGCTGCCGAGGTTAAACGAAGCAGGCAACGCTACCGGGATCAGACCGGCGTACATGCTGGCAAAGAAAAAGCGCAGAAAATCAGGGCTGGTTTTCGCAATCAGAGCGACTCGGTCGCCGCGCTGCAGCCCAAGGCCAAGCATTTTGCGCGCCAATGATTGAGCGGACCGGCGCAGCTCTCGATAAGGCAGCGAAGCGGACAGCTGGCCTCTGCGAGTATAAAAATTGGCACCCGTTTCGCCCTGCGCTGCGTAATCGAGCGCTTCGGTCAAGGTAGTGAAATCGGCTGCGCGGAAGACAAGTTGATGTGCTTTGGGAGTTGGAATGATTTGCAAACTGATTTCCTGAGTTCAGCACTGTGTTGACTTTGGGCGTGAGAGCCGGAAGGCATACATTAGTGCTTGGCAAATGGAACTACTAACAAGACATCGCTGCGGTCTGTCTCATCCGAGGTAGCGTTAGATGTCTTGACAACTTTAAAGCAAGCGCTGATTGCGCCGCTAAAGATGGTATGGATCTACCATAGCGCCGCAGGTGCGTATTATTGATAGAGCCACAGACAAAGGCAATATACTATAGGCACAAATAACGAATATTTAAGGATAATTGATTAATTTATGATCATTTGTTGATTGCGTGTTCAAATTCCGCTAAAACTCTTGATCTTTTTCTTAATGAAACCGTAATAAGCATATGCAATCAAAAAGCTTTTTCAATTTCGGTCAGCGGCATTTTGAGCGCGGGCTTTGGTCGCCGATGGCTATTTATTACGTTAATTTTGGCGTAAATATGCGCACCAGTGACAAAATAGTGCACGTATTAGCCAGTTCGACAGGCAACAAGTTTATCGCAAACGCGAAGAGTGCATACCATGACTGAGCCACCAAGCAAAACCACAATGCGGGCCATTGTACTGGCTGGCGATCGCGGCCCTGACGATCCATTGGTGGCGCGTTTCGACGCCGGCGGCTGCAAGGCCTTTCTGCAAGTTGGTGGGCAGGCGATGCTGGCCAGGGTGATCAGCGCGCTGCAGCAAGCGAGTCTTATCAAAGGCATCACCATTGCCGGACCACCGCAGCAACAGTTGGCGAGCAACCGTGAAGTCAGCGCGTTAGTGGAAGAGCAGGCCGTCGAGTGGCAAGCTCCGCTGGCGACGCCCAGTAGCAGCGCTTATCAGGCGCTGTCTGCCATAGCTACCGATCAGCCGGTATTACTCACGACAGCCGACCATCCACTGTTGACCGCCGCTATGGTCGATCACTTTTGCGCTGCAAGTTTGGAGCAGGGAGCGGATGTATATGTGGGATTGGCTCGATATGAGCGGGTGCGTGCAGTCGTGCCGCATATGCGTAAAACGGTGCTGCGCTTTAAAGACGGCGAGTATTGTGGCTGTAATTTGTTCGCTTTCATGACCCCAAATGGCCGCCGGGCCGCGCAGCAGTGGCAGCAGGTAGAGCAGCAACGCAAGAGCCCGCTGCGGGTTGTGCGGTTGCTGGGTTGGAAGGCGGTTTGTCGGTACGCGCTGGGGCAGCTAACGCTCGACGACGCGCTGGCGGGCTTGTCGAAACGACTCGGATTACGTGTCAGCGCGGTGCTGATGCGAGACGGGCACGCCGCTATCGACGTTGATTCAATCGAAGACTATGAAATTGTGCAGCAACTAATTACCGCGCGCTAGGCAGTTGCCGCGTTTTTAGGCTGCTGCGCTATTTCGAGCCGCATATCGCGCAGGTGTGCGAATGCGCGAGTTGCCGGGCTGTACTCATGTACAGCGATGTCCAGCTGCCAATGCTGTGCCAGGCGTTGCACCGTGTAGAGATAGTATTGCGCCAGCTCGTTTGCACTATTACCGTTGGAGGAGCTGGACGGAATACCAAACACGGTAGCTGGGCCGCTGCGGGTCGCGATGCTGTTTTGCGATGCACGATGCCTGTGGCCGTGTAATACCAGTTCGGCTCCATGTTTTTCGACCACGGCGCAAAACTTGTCGCCGTCGGTTAAGCGTTTGCGCCACTTCTCCGTGCCGGGTATTGGTGGATGATGAATCAGCACCACCCGAAAAAATCCCGCCTTAGCGGTTTCTTCCAATAACTGCTCGAATTTTGCGAGCTGTTGTGTGCCGAGCGTGCCGGTTGCGAACAGTGGCAGGCTGGCACAGGCGCTGGAAAGGCCAATAAAGGCGACGGGGCCGCGTATTCGTAAACTGGGGAACACTGAGTCTGGCTGGCTGGAGGCAGCATCAGATGTCATAAACGCCTGCCACTGCTGCCAGCTCTTCTGCCAACCGGAATTCAGATAGGCGTCGTGATTGCCTGGTATTACCGTGATATCTGTCGCCTCACCCAACGACTCCAACCATTGCCGCACCTGCAGGAATTCGGCCGGCATAGCGATATGCGTCAGGTCGCCTGTAACCGCAATGTGGTCGGGCGCGCTGCGTTTGAGATCTTGTTGTAGTGCGTCGAGTACCGCGCGGTCGTGTATGTCGCGGCGGCGTTTGTGCCACGACAAATAGCCCAGCAAACGCTTATTGGCCAGCTGACGCCAGCGCACCTCATCCAGTGAGGAAAGGTGCAGGTCAGATATTTGCGCGAATGTGAAGGTATCTGCCGAAGCTTGTTCTGCAGCTGAGGTGCTCACACTAATTGTGTTCGACTACGGCTGCTACCGGGGGCGGCAGGCTTGTTACCCGTTCGGGCTGCGGCGCCGCGGTCTGTTTTGGCGGCGCCGATATGCGCTGAATTTTCGCCCCCAGTTGGCTTAGTTTGTCTTCAATATGTTCATAGCCGCGGTCCAGGTGATAGACGCGGTCCATCAGTGTTTCACCGCTCGCGCACAGCCCGGCAATAACCAGGCTGGCAGAGGCGCGTAAATCGGTTGCCATTACCGGGGCACCATGCAGTTTTTTAACACCGCGCACTAGGGCGGTATTACCCTGCAGACGAATGTCGGCGCCCATGCGCTGTAGCTCCGGTACATGCATAAACCGGTTCTCGAAAATCGTTTCCTTAACGCAGGCGCTGCCTTGCGCGATGCAATTTAAGGCGACGAATTGGGCCTGCATATCGGTGGGAAAGGCGGGGTAGGGCGCGGTGGTTACGTTTACCGGCAGCGGTCGTTGCTGCTGCATATCAAGCGAAATCCAATCTGCGCCGCTGTCAATCGAGGCTCCGCTTGCGTGGAGCTGTTCCAGCACCGCTTCAAGCAGCAGCGCGCTGGTATTGTGTAGCCGCACTGTACCGCCGGTAGCGGCGGCCGCCACGAGAAAAGTGCCGGTTTCGATGCGGTCGGGCTGAATACTGTAGTTCGCTGAATGCAGCTTTTCCACACCCTCGATCGTAATTTTAGTGCTGCCGGCACCGCTTATGCGGGCACCCATGGCGGTCAGGCAATTGGCCAGATCAACCACTTCGGGTTCGCACGCGGCGTTTATTAAGTGGGTTGTGCCCTGTGCCAGCGTGGCTGCCATCATCAGGTTTTCGGTGCCGGTTACTGACACGGTATCGAAAAATATTTCTGCGCCGCGCAAACGGGTTGCTTTGGCATTGATATAGCCATCGATAATGCTGATTTCGGCTCCCATTGCCTCCAGGCCCTTCACATGCAAGTCGACCGGCCGTGAACCGATAGCGCAGCCGCCGGGCAAAGACACTTCGGCATGGCCGAAACGAGCCACTAGCGGACCCAACATTAAAATTGATGCGCGCATGGTTTTCACCAGCTCGTAGGGCGCGTGCACACAGCTAATCTCGTCATTATGCAGGTGCAACTCGTTGGGCTTGGAATACTCCACTCGCGCGCCAAGATGACGCAGTAATTTTATCGTGGTGTCGACGTCTTTCAAGCGTGGCACGTTGCTGATTCGCAGTGGCTCAGCACTGAGCAGAGTCGCCGCGAGTATCGGCAGGGCGGCGTTCTTAGCGCCGGAAATAGCCACATCGCCATGCAGCGGGCCAGTGCCGGTTATTTTGAGTTTATCCATGCGTTAATTTATTAGTTGGCTACAGAATATGAATTGCAGGGTAATGCTGCATAGGCAGCAATAATTTGGTCTATTTGTTCCTGGCTATGGGCCGCACTGACGCTGCAGCGCAGCAAACTACTGGTGTTAGGCGAAGCCGGTGGCACTACGAGATTGACGCAAACGCCGTGTTCCATCAGTTGCTGCCAGCTCGCGATGGCTGCGCCGCGGTGTTCGAAAATGGCGGCGACCACCGGGCCAACTTCAGGGCTAATACACATGCCTAAACTTTTTAGCCCGCTATGCAGTCGCTCGGCGTTGTGCCAAAGCTGGGCGCGCAGTTCGGGCCGTTGCTGAATGACTTTCAACGCCGCACGGGTAGATGCGATCACGGCAGGTGAAGAAGAGGCCGTGAATATATACGAGCGAATCGCATAGCGCACAGTTTCCAGCTCGGCATGATTGCTAACGCAATAGCCGCCAATCGAGCCCAGGCTCTTGCTGAATGTGCCGACGATAAAGTCAACGTCGGCCTCAACGCCGGCTTGTTCGGCTACACCGCGACCTGTAGCTCCGGTGATGCCAAGCGAGTGAGCCTCGTCAACCATTAGATAGCCACCGTAGTTGCGCTTCACATCGACAATCGCGTTCAGCGGTGCCTGATCGCCGAGCATGCTGTAAATGCCTTCGACGATAATCAAGGCATTGGCGGCGCGTTCGCCCAGGCGTCGCATGCGCTTTTCCAGGTCGGCAGCGTCGTTGTGTTTGAAGCGAATCACTTCCGCGCCGCCCAGGCGCACGCCGTCGTAAATGCTGGCGTGGCTGTCGGCGTCCAGCAATATAACGTCGCCACGACCAGCCAGCGTAGACCCCATGCCCATGGTGGCAGCGTAGCCGGTAGAGAATACAATGGCGTTGCTCTTGTCGAAAAACGCCGCCAGCTCTTGCTCCAACGCCAGGTGACCGGCGAACGTCCCGCTGGCCATGCGCGAGCCGGTGGTACCTGTACCCTGTTCTGCCAGCGCCTGCTGTGCGGCGGCGATACAGTCAGGATTGAGGCTCATACCGAGATAGTTATTGGTGCCGGCAAGAATCACGCGTCGGCCGTTGACGATGCCTTCGGTGGCGGAAATCAGTTTTTCGGTCGCCGCGCCGAATGGTTGCACCGCAGTCGCCTGCAGATCGGCGCGTAATTTCGCCAGTGGCTCAAATTTGTCGAACAGGCTCACGACGCGTCAAGCTCCGCCAGCTGTTGCGCCATTTCCTTTGCCGTGTTCATGTCGGGCAGCAGGTTTAGCGGTACCGACATGTCAAAATGGTCCTCGATTTGTTCGACTAATTCCATCACCTGCAGTGACGACAAGCCCAACTCCGCGACCAATTTTGTATCGTCGGTGACCTGCTTTCCCTGTTTGGCAAACGGTTGCAAAATTTCAATGATAAATGTTTTATACGTTACAAAATCGGTCATATGATACTGGTTTCAAAGGTAGATGCTGTGCAAGCCGGGAGAATATTCACGACCAGACAAAAAGGGCCAAGTATACTGGCACAACGCCGTTAGGACTACATGACGGCCAAGGTACGCTACAAATTTGCCTTTCCTGTGGAATAATTCCGGAACAAACATGCTCAAAAATGACAAAAAAAGGCAAGTGTGGGTGATTGCAGGCTATCGGGCCGGAGAGCATAGCCAACTCATTGCATTAGCCGACGCATTGGGCCTGCCATATGAGCTAAAAAAGCTCGATTACCGCAGTCTGGAATTTCGCACCAATATTTTTCGCGGCAGCGATTTGCGCGGTATTCGTACGGCGCAGTCGACGCCATTGCAACCACCCTGGCCAGATCTGGTGCTTGAAGCCGGCATGCGCAATGAACCGGTGGGCCGCTGGATTCGCGATCAGTCGGGCGGGCGCACAAAGATTGTGCATGTCGGCCGCCCCTGGGCCGACCCCGAACGTTTCGATCTGGTGATTACTACGCCGCAATACCGTTTGCCGCAACGCCCCAATGTGCTGCAAAATATGCTGACGATGCACAGCGTCAGCGCGGCCAGGATGGCAGCTGCAGCCGAACACTGGCAGCAAACGTTGGCCAGTTTGCCGCAACCTCGTATCGCCGTTATCGTTGGCGGTCACAGCGGGCCGTACACTTTCGGCGCACGTGCCGCTGCGCGGTTGGCGCGGCAGGCGAGTCAATTAGCGCAGGCACGCGGCGGCTCGTTGTTGCTTACCAGTAGCGCACGCACTGCACCGGCCGCGCTGCGCGCACTCGACGAGGGTACCGCGGCTGTGCCGCGCCATTTTTATCGCTGGCGCGAGGCCGATGAACAGAACCCATATTTTGCATACCTGGCATTAGCCGACGAGCTAATCGTCACGGCCGATAGCATTTCCATGCTCACCGAGGCCTGCGCCACCGGTAAGCCGGTGTACATGTTTGATCCAGGTGTAGGACCGCAAGCGATGCGGCGAGACGCGGCCGCGGTTGCCGGCGCTAACGACTTCGATCTGTCGACGTTTTGTTACCGAGGCTTGATACGCTGGGGACCGCGCAGGTTGAGTCGAGATATTACCCTGGTCCACGACCGCCTGCTGGCGACAGGCAATGCCGTATGGCTGGGCGACAAGTTTCCCGTTGCAGCTCCGCCACCACTGCAGGATATTGATCGTGCCGTGCGGCGTGTGCGGCAGGTAGTGACTGAGTAGTGGCCACCCAGCGCGAAAAATTCTGCGCGGGGATAAAGTCTGCTTGACGCTGGCCGCGGGCAAAGTGCACAATTTATTGATGAGCAACCGGCACAATTTATTGGCAGACCCTCGGCGCAAACGCGCATCCGACAGGCAGGCATCGCAGCGTTGCTGCGGTATGTGGACGGCGACCGCACCCGAATGGCGACGAGCAGTTGCAGCGGCCACAGCATACCGACTCGTCGGCACAGCGTGAGCCACGGCGAAAGCACTGGCTGGTTTAAGCTCTGGCGACAACAATTTACCACCGTGAACGGCATGGGCTGGGTGATTGCCCTCATGCTGGGCAGCGTCTTTGTCGCGCCGATGGGCGTTGATGTTGTCTGCGCCGGTGCTCTGTTGCTGGCAATGTCGAACCGCCCCGACATGGCAAACGATGTTCGACGCCTTGCCCGCGACCCTTTGTTATGGTGCGTTGCTGCCCTGTTGCTCTATCTGGGTGCCAGCGTTCTGTGGTCGCCACAGGCCAACTGGGCCAATGTCGGTCAAGCTTGGTTGCGTATACTCTTTATTCTGTTGTTGCTCCTGGCTGTGGCAATTGCAATTCGTGAGCTGCCTGGTTTCGAATCTCGCATCTGCCGCGTTGTGACGCTGAGTGCATTGGTCTGCGCGATCATCGCTATTGCCTGGTTTTATATTGCACCACCTACGCATGATGGGCGCCTGCCCGGCCTGTTTCGTTTCGATAACGCCGGTCGCGCCGGCAGGATATTCTGTGTCGCATTGCTCTTTATTGTATGCGTACTGCTTGAAAACAGGGGCCGCTGGCGGATCGTGGCAAGCTGCGCGCTGCTTGCGGTCGGCAGCGCGCTGTTGCTCACCGATACCCGTTCAGCCTGGTTGGCTGGCGGCCTCGGTTTGTTGGTTTATGGTCTGGCTGCTTTCCGGAATTCACCACGGCAGTTCGTAATGCTGTTGGTACTATGTTGTCTGGCCGGCTGCGTCCTGCTTGCTGTCTGGATAGCTGGTAGTGCGGATGCAGCGGAGGTAGTGTTTCCCAGAGGCGACAGCTTTCGCCTCGGAATCTGGAGCGCCCAGCTGCGCGATGTTGTTGCCGGAAATCCCTGGTATGGTTTGGGCCAGTTGGACGATCACTGGGTAGTGGTGGAAGGCATCCGCTTCCGCAGCGCGCACAATATGTATATATCGGTGCTGGGTCACATTGGCATACCCGGTCTGCTGTTGTTTTGCAGCGTGCTCGTCTGGGCCGGTATCCGCTTGCTATTGCACCTCGAATTATCCCACGCCAGGCTTGGCTTGAGTCTGTTAATCGCCGGCGCCGCCATGTTTATATTCAGTGGCGACAGACTGGTGGATAAGGTGGGCGTTGTTTGGTTCGTGCTCTGGTTGCCGGTGGGTCTCGCTTTCGCTGTGGGCGTCCCGGCATCGCAACCGGACCGGCCGCAGCGAGAGGGTGGTGCCGAAAGCATCCCGCGCCGAGATGTCCGCAATCACCCCGAAGCTGTTACAGCCCGCGGCTGATTGATTGGCATAGAGCGCCTTGCTATCATTTGGTCGCGTAAAATGCGCAACAGAACAAGCCGGTGGGATGATTTCAATTTGGAGCTGATGTGGTGCGATTAAAAATTCCGGGCTTGCCCGATCTAAAAAGCGCCGCTGACAGTCGCCGGGTGCCTTATTCCAGGGATAACCCGAGTCCGCGTTATCTGCAACTCGGTGAGATGTATGCGTCTATGCATCAGGACGGCCGCCCGGAGACAGACCACAGTGCGAAGAAAACTTTCGCCGGTGGATCTCTGGCTCCGCATATTGATGCCATTGCGCGCCTCGTCGCCGAAACGGGGGCGCGCTCACTGCTTGATTATGGTTCAGGCAAAGGTTTGCTGTACCAGGATGCTGCCGACCAACCGGGCACGCGCTACAAAACGCTGGCCGCGTGGAAAGATGTGCGGGTGACCTGCTACGACCCTGGCTACGCACCCTATGCCGCACCGGTTGACGGCGTTTTTGACGCCGTCATTTCCACCGACGTTGTCGAACATATCCCCGAAGACGACATTCCCTGGCTGCTGGATGAACTGTTCGGATACGCAAATAAGTTTGTCTATGTTGTTGCCGCCTGTAGTCCCGCCAATAAAATAATGCCGGATGGTACCAACGCGCACTGCACTGTTCGCCGACCTCAGTGGTGGGCAGAACAGATGCGCAGCGCTTCGCTGCGCAGGCCGGAGCCCAAGTGGGTTCTCTGCACGCAGAAAAAAAGTTATTTTGCTTTTGAAAAACGCCGGCGGATTCATAAACGCGGCATGCGCACGCGTTTTTTTCACAGTCATGCGGCACGGGCGGTGGATTGAGCCGCCGCTATGGTAAAGACGAATTTGAAAGACGCAACGTTCAAGTATCTTAATGCCGATGTGATGGCAAGCATAGACCCGCTCGAGTTTCGCCGGCAACGCCCCTACCCGTGGATTAATCCCAAAGGTTTTCTTACCGGGGAGGGCATTAGCGAACTGCTGCACTGCATGCCCGAATTGTCCATGTTCACTCCCCACTTCGATCAGACGCGCAAGTACGGTCAGGCCAATCATGATCGGAACGTACTCGAGTATGAAGACGGCATGCAACTGCCGGAGAGCTGGCAGCGTTTCATAGGAGAACTTAGAGGTGACGCCTACCGCCGGTTTATCTGCACTTTACTGGGAATACCCACAGTCGGTTTCCGCTTTCAATGGCACTACACGCCAACGGGTGGGGAAGTGCCGCCTCACTGTGACTCTGTGGAGAAAATTGGCACGCAAATTTTCTACATGAACTCCGCCGCAGACTGGAACCCGGACTGGGGAGGCGAGACGCGCATTCTCGACGATGAGGGCAGGTTCCACAGGCAAAGTAATCCATCCATTGATGATTTTCCCCGTCAATACCCGGCGGACATCAGTGAGAACAGCAGCCTCATATTCCGCCGCAAACGCAATTCCTGGCACGGCATGAGAAGTATTAATTGTCCCGCCGGCGCGCTCCGTAAAGTATTTATTGTGGTCTTCGAAGAACGCCGGCCAGTACGAAAGGCGGTCAAAAAAGTCGGTCGATTGGTACGCGGCAAACCGCTCGTCACCAGAAACGAACGCTTGGTTTACTAAGGAACGTTCACAAAATAACTTGCCGTTCTTGCTTGTCTTTTTGTCCGTCTTCTTCGTTGTGATAACAGTTACATAGTTCGACTATGTGCCTGTTACCACGCCTTGAAGACAAACAAAAAACCGGCGCAATATCGTCATGTTATTTCGTTCCCATTCCTAAACAAGCCTTGGAACACATCTCCTAAATGAACGCTTTGTTCGTTGCAGCACACTAGTCACTAACTGCAGGTAAGCTGGCGTTATCGTCCACGACCTGTGCTTGCCCGCTATCCAGCCTATAAACGCAATCCGCGACCTCCACCAGCGCAGTCTGATGAGAAATCGCCAGAATGGTCAACTCGCCACGCAGTTTTGCTATCGTTTCGCATATGGCCTGCTCGCTGGCGGGGTCTAGCGCGCTGGTGGCCTCATCCAAAATAAGCAGGCTTGGTTTGTGCACCAACGCGCGCGCAATCACAATGCGCTGCCGCTGCCCGCCGGATAATTTGCCGCCGCGCTCACCGACTACAGTATGCATGCCGAGTTCCTGCTGGCTGACGAATTGCCAGGCATCGGCCGCGCGCAGCGCGCGTTCGGTGTCGGTGTCGGTCAACTCAGGGTCGCCCAGCGTCACATTGTGGGCGATTGTATCGTGTAACAGCACGGTGTCCTGCGGCACGTAGCCGATCATGCGGCGCCACGTTTTTAGGTCTAAAGCCTGCAGCGGTGTCGAATCAACTAAAATAGTGCCCGCCTGAGGCTGCATTAGGCCAATAACCAAATCCACCAGAGTCGTTTTACCGGCACCCGATGGGCCTACCAAAGTGGTAAGCGCACCGGCTTTTATGTGCAATGACAAATCGTCAAAAATAGTACGTTTGTCGTGTGCAAATCGAACGGCCTGAAATTGAATGCCATTGCGCAGGCTCGGTATCTTGCCTGCACCCAGTTGCTCCTGGGCAGCGTCAGCCTCTTTGATCGCCTGCTTGATAGACCAATAGGCACTTTCACAAATCACCATTTTTTGAATCTGTTTCTGCACCTTGCCGAATAAGGCAAGCATTTTGCCAAGCGTCATAACCAGCACCATCACGGTTGCCAGCGGCATTTCAAGTTGCACCAGTGCTACAAATATGCCCAGCGCGATAATAATCGCAAACATCTCTTCCTGGGCGGCATTGAGCATAGCGCTGCTAAACACCTGCTTCTGCAGGGATTTGTTCAAGCGGCCAGTTTCCATGGCCAGCACGCTGTCGGCTAGGTGCTCGCGGGCCATCGCCTTCAGCGGTTTCACTGATTGCAAGGTGTCGGTCAAACCGGCCATCAGCGAGGTGAGAAGATTGGTTTGCTTTTTACCGGCCCGGCGCGCCATGCGCACCAGAAAATGGGAAATACCCATCACCACAACACCAGCTAGCAGGCTAACAAGACTGGCCTTCCACGACACCGCAAAGGCGATGCCGCCGTAAATCAATGCCTGAATGAAAAAAGTGATCGCCGTGGCGCCGTTGACGAATGCGTCGGAGGCTCGCTGCGCCTCGGTCGCCAACCCATTGGTCAGCTTGCCGATCGGCTGATGCAGAAAATAATCCCAGCGGCTGCGCAAGATGGAGTGCAGCATTTGCAGGCGCAAGTCGGTCGCAATGCGGGCTGCGGTATAGCCGACTTTTTTTTGTGCAACCAGCAGCAACAGGCTTTTCACGGTTACGCCAAGCACGATGATGATTAACATCGCGCTAATGCTGGGATCAATATCAAAGCGACTAAGCGACTCGGTAACAGACTGTTCGAACGCATTCTGCTGATCTGGATCGCCGCCGCTGGCCGTATTGGCATCATTTTTGATGGCAATATTGAGCATGGGTAACAGTGCCGAAAGACCGATACCTTCGGCAATACCGGCAAGCAGCAGCGCCACCAGCATGACGAAAGTCTGCCAGGGATAGGTTCGGAAAAAACTCAGCATTAACTGCATGATGGCTAGCGTTCGCGGGTTAGTAGATAAGCGCTGGCCGCAACCACAATAAAGATCGGCGCTAACACACTAAAGGCGACGTTGAATTCAAGCATTAAGCCAACAGTTTGAATAATTTGCGTACCAAGATAAAAAAGTATGCCGATAATAGCGCCCACGGCGATTTGCCGTCCCAGACTGCCGCGTGGGGATTCCATTCCAGCGCCAAGCGCGGTAGCAAGCAGTACCATGGCACCGGCGGCAAATGGAATGCTGGCCTTGGTCCAGAATGCCAGTTCGTAAGTGTGCGCCTTTTGCCCGCGTGAACGCAGATATTGCACGTATTCGCTGAGGCCTGACAGCGACATGCCGGCGGTGGATAATGACAGGGCGGGCAGCTCCTCGCGAGTCCAGAACGGCCCCATGCTCAGTTGATCCATATGCCGCGTCGTTAGCTGGCCCTCTTTGACTGCTTTATATTCCAGATCGAATAGAGTCCACTGGCGATCATCGTGGACCTCGGCGCGCTTGGCGTGAATTGCCACGCGCAGTTCACCGTTGGAGTCAAACTGGTAGAGATCTATGTTCTCAGGGATTTGACCGAGGCGAAATTCGCGCACGTTCAGATAGTTGAGGCCATCGGTTGACCACAGCCCGCGGCCTTGCAACAGGTTGGCGTTGCCGCTGCGCATTACGTTACGTGTGGCTTCGGCTTTTTGGTGCAAGGGCGCCGCAACAAATTCGATGAGCAAGCCAAGCGTCAACATCAGCAGTAGTGTGGGCACGGTGATCGCGGTGACGATGCGCCGCAAGCCCATACCCGCCGCGCGCAGTATGACCAGTTCACTGTGTTTAGCCAGTGATGCCAAGCCTAACAGCGTGCCAAGCAGGGTAATGGCAGGCGCTAAATCCAGCGCGCGTTGCGGCAGCGTGAAGGCCATAAAGAGCAACACCTGGGGCAGTTGGTAGTCGGAGCTAATGTGTTCAAGCTCACCGACAAAGGCCACTAATCCGAATATGGCGATCAGCACAACCAGCACGACCAACCAGGCTTTGCATAGCGTCATGGCAATGTAGCGGTCGATAATTAGCACTATCTACTACCCTCTCTACCTGCGCAATTTTGGAATAATAAGTAGCGCGGCCAGTAACACTAGAGGAAACAGATACGCCGACCATAGGCCGGGCACTGCGCTCACCTGCTCTTGCTCAATCGCATTACGCAGCGCACCGATAATGCCGAGTAGCAGCGCGTACACGACGATAGCGCTAAAAAAAACACCAAAGCGAGATTGGCGTGGTTGTGAGCGGCTAAGCGGCACGGCCAGTAACGCCAGCAGTATGGTCGCCAGCGGCGTTGATACCCGCCACTGATATTCAGCAATATCCTTAGGCTGGTCCGACAGGGCCAGGCTGGTTGTGGGTTCTGCTTTGCGTTTGTAGTTACTGAGTTTTTCCGCTTCCGGAATGTGGGTGATCAGTTCATTGAAAGCCATGCTACCGTCACGTTGTCCGTCGCGGTTGAGTACATAAAGGTGGCCTCGCAAAAATCGCACCTGGCGATCCTCACCCTCCAGCGTTTCCGGAAGATAGGCCTCTTCAGCCAGTATAACTTCTGATTTTGCACTGTGGTCGGCTTGCATAAATACGTCTTGCAGGCGTTTTTGTTCGCGGTCTATGCTGCGCGAGTAGAGTACATAGCCGCTGTCTGGTAACTCGATAAAGCGGTCGGCTTTCAATTTTGTGATATCGAAGTCGTCGACCAGTTGCGACTCCAGTCGATAGCTTTCGCCGTAGGCCCAGGGGCGACCAAAGATAGACAGCATGGCGACCAGCACGGCGAATACCAGCGCCAGCTTGACGACCGCTGCCATAATGCGTAGTTCACTGACACCGGCTGCCAGCATGGCGGTCATTTCTGAGTCCTGGTGCAGGCGGCCGATCGCGGCGACAATCGACAGGTACAGCGCGGAAGGCAGTAACGTTTCACACGCAATTAACGTGTTCAATAGGATTAGCCGTAGAGCGGTGAGCGGCTCAATAACGCCGTCGGCTGCCTGGGTGAGCTGTATCGCCGCCGTATAGGCAATAAAGACCACAATCAATAGCCCAAAGCCAAGCATAAACGGGCGCAGTATTTCCTGCGTTAGGTAGCGGTCGATGATCAAGGGCGGAGTAGTAGGCCGAGTATTAGTTTGGTCACGTGGCGATTATTGTACCGGAGTATGACGTGTTGCGTTGGCGCAGTTACTCTTATCAAACATAAATTCTGGCCCGCTTACAAACTGCGTAACTCATTGCTGTTTGCTTCGCGACAGCGGGGCAGAATTTCTGCGCTGCAGGCTCTCACTATGCGCTGGCAAAAATACTGCGTTGTTTAATCGATTGCGTTAAGCTCCAGCGCTGATTCAGGCTGATATTTTTGGGGCATAAAATAAGCAGCAGCAACACCAAAATGCAAGCTGGCTCGGCAGACATATGGCTACTCTTGGGCTACAAGGCAGGCGATAACAATCAGCTGCTGGCGCTGGCTGAGGCTATGGCCCAGCCGTTTGCAAGCAAACAGCTGCACTACACGCCCTATGAGTTGTTGAGCAATCGCTTGTTACAGGTGACTTTGGCCGGTGTAGATCGCCAGCGTTCAAGCCAACTCAAGCCACCGTGGCCGCGTTTGGTCATCACGGCCGGGCGGCGCAATGAACCGGTAGCGCGCTGGATTCAGCAACAATCGGCAGGTCAAACGCGTATTGTGCATGTCGGCCGGCCGTGGGCCAGGCTGGACGCATTCGATCTAATCCTCACTACGCCGCAGTATTTTTTGCCCTCGCAAGACAACGTAATGCACTTGTCTCTACCGCTGCATCGTCTGACCCCTGCCAAGCTGCGGGCAGCGGCGGCCGAGTGGCTGCCGCAATTTGCGCATTTGCAACGGCCGTATACGGTTCTATTGGTGGGCGGCAACAGCGGTCCGTTCGTGTTCACACCGGCTAAGGGCAAGGCTTTGGGCATATTGGCTAACAGACACGTCAGCAGCTGCGGTGGTTCCCTGCTGGTCGCCGATAGTGCACGCACGCCGATTTCGATGTTTGCTGCTTTGCAACAGCAGCTTCACGTACCGACTTTTATTCATCGCTGGAGTGCTACAGCCGAGCATAATCCCTACATGGCATTGCTGGGCTTGGCTGATCAGCTAATCGTGACCGGTGAGAGTATGTCTATGCTGGCCGAAGCCTGTAGCACCAATAAACCCGTGTTTATTTTTGATCCTGCCGATAGCGACCAGCGATGGTGGCGTTACATTCGCAATTTTCATCATAAAC
>RCMY010002019.1_pt1 | contig 18559 bp, 30 predicted proteins | sample 2041341 | NCBI WGS metagenome assembly RCMY01 (sample SAMN09708234, study PRJNA481090) | Marine sediment metagenome, whole genome shotgun sequencing project. | reverse complement strand
GGTCGGTGTCCTCGGGCTCGCTCGGCGTGGGCTCGGTCGGCTCGGCGTCGGCCGGCGCCGGTGCTGCCGCCGTCACGAGGACGACGCCGGGCCCGTCCGAACTTCGGTCGAAGACGTCGCCGGGCCCGTCCTTGGACGAGACGCGCCCTGCGACGCCAGGACATCCGGCGGCGAACGTGGTCGGGTTGCCGCGGGCCTCCTGTGTCGTCGGAACCCCCTCGGCGTCGATGATCGCGCGGGCACGGTCGGTGTTGTTGGTGAACACCCCGTCGAGCCCGAGCTCAAGAGCTCGGCGGAGGTCCGACTCGCTGTTCACCGTCCAGGTCTGCACCTCGTAGCCGTTGGCGTGGAAGCGGTCCGCGTAGCCCGGATCGACGTCGAAGACCTGCAGGTTCGGGATCAGGATGTCGATGTAGTCCGGCGCCTGCCCGACGCGCGACATCACCTCGACGAGCCGCCCCTGCTCGGAGGGATCCACGGACACGCCGTAGTTGAGATATCCGGTGGGCAGCGTCGGAGCCAGCTCCTTCACGTACTGCAGCTTCGGCGCGAAGAAGCTCTGCACGACGATCGTGGAGGTCCGCCGGTCGCCCGTGTCCACCAGCCCCTTGCGCGTCAGCACCGCGACGAGCTCGTCCTCCATGGTCCGGTCGACGTAGCCCGCCGCACCCTCGATGACCGTGACCGGCCCGTCGGGACGGGCTGCCGGGATCTCGGTGCCGACGGGCGGCTTGGCCTCCACGTGGAATCGGGACAACGGGTTGATCCGCAGATAGCAGTCGAGCTGCTCCTCGAAGGGCACCACGGCCGCGGGCCCGAATGTGCCGTCGCCGTACCACGACCCGAAGTCGAACGCGCGAAGCTCCGCGAGCGTGTGGCTCGACACGGCGCCCTGTCCGTCGGACGTCCGGTCGATCGTCTGGTCGTGGATGCAGACGAGCACGTCGTCAGCGGTCAGCTGCAGGTCGCACTCGAGCATGTCCGTGTCAAACAGCACCGCCAGGTCGTACGCCGCGAACGTGTGCTCCGGCCGGTCCGCCGACGCCCCGCGGTGCGAGATGACGATCTGCTCCCCCAACGGCGTCGCCGGCGCCTGCGCGGCCGCCGGGACCGAGCCGGCAACGACGGCTGCGAGCGCCAACGGCAACGCCCCCGCATGACGCATGCGAGGGCGAGGCCGAGACAACAACGCGATCAGCGCTTGGAGAACTGCGGGGCCTTGCGGGCCTTCTTGAGACCGAACTTCTTGCGCTCGACCTTGCGGTCGTCACGCGTGAGGAGGCCGGCCGACTTGAGCGGACCGCGCCACTCCTCGGTGTTCTCCTCGTTCAGCATGCGGGCGATGCCGAGGCGCAGCGCGCCGGCCTGGCCCGTCGTGCCGCCGCCCTTGATGTTGGCGACGACGTCCCACTGGCCCTCCTGGTCGAGGACCTGGAACGGCTGGTTGACGATGTAGCGCAGCTTCTCGGTGCGGAAGTAGTCGTCGAACTCGCGCCCGTTGATGGTCATCTTGCCGCTGCCACGGGTGACGCGGACTCGGGCAACGGACGACTTTCGGCGTCCGACGAAGATCTTGGTGCTCATGCAGCTAGTCCTGTACGTGACCCGTACGGGCCGGTGAGGTCGGTCAGACGTGCGAAGGGAACGGCTTGGGCGACTGGGCGGCGTGCGGGTGCACCGCGCCCGAGTAGACCTTGAGCTTGCCCGCCATGGCGCGACCGAGCTTGTTCTTGGGGAGCATGCCGGTGATGGCCTGCTCGAGGACCTTCTCAGGTGCCTTCGCCATCATCGCGGCGAACGGGACGGACGTGAGACCGCCCGGGAAGCCGGAGTGACGGTGGTAGACCTTCTGCGCACCCTTGTCGCCCGCGAGGCGGACCTTGTCGGCGTTGATCACGATGACGTGATCGCCGAGGTCGAGGTGGGGGGCGAAGGTGGGCTTGTGCTTGCCGCGCAGCACGGTGGCCACGCGGGTCGCCAGGCGACCGAGGATCGCGTCCTCGGCGTCGATCACGAACCAGTCGCGCTCGATGTCGGTGCCGCTGGGGCTGAAGGTACGCATGCGTCGTCTCGCAGGTTGGATGGCGCCGGAGGTCACGATGATGTCGCGACGCAGCACGCTCGGCTTGGCGGTGGGACCGCGCTTGCTCGCGTGCCACTCGTGCGGGCGCTGGAAAACGCGCGACTGAGCCGCGCGAGACGCGAACTGTACCTGCGCTGCGCGGGACGGGTCAACCGGAGACCGGACGTGTGCGCCCGACGGTGCACCGGCGCCGCGTCGTTCGCGGTCACGTCGGCTCCGTCGGCGGCGGCGCGTCGTCGTGATCGGGGTAGCCCACGGACATCAACGTGAGGCCGTGCGGGGGCCCGATGGGCGGCGTGTTGTCACGGCTCCGTTGCGCGAGAACCTCGCCCAACCATGCGCCAGGACGCTCTCCGCGACCGATCACGACCAGGCACCCGGTCACCGACCGCACCATCTGATGACAGAAGGCGGGCCCGCGGAGGTGCACCTCGACGCGCCAGTCGGACACCCGCTCGACGCGGATGTCCGTGATCCTGCGGGTCATGTGCCCGAACTGTGGTCGGCGACAGAACGACGAGAAGTCGTGCTCGCCGACGAGCACCTGCGCCGCTTCGTGCATCGCGGCGACGTCGAGCGCGGGGCTCGAGACGTGCCAGGCCGTCTGATGGTCGAGCGGTCGGAGCAGCCGAGCGTCCGCGATTCGGTAGCGGTACGCGCGCTCGTTCGCCGAGTGGCGGGCATCGAAGGAGTCGTCGACCTCGACGACGCGCCAGATGGTGATCGCATCGCCGATGTTGCGATCGACGGCGTGGCGCAGCGCCTCGAGGCTCTTCACCCGGCCGACGAGGCGCGGGTCCTGCGCGATGTCCACGTGCACGACCTGGCCGAGCGCATGGACCCCGGCATCGGTCCGCCCAGCACAGACGGTCTCGACCTCTTCCTGGAGGACACGGGAGAGCTGGTCCTCGAGGGCGGCCTGCACCGTGGGGACGTAGTCACCGTGGGTGGAACCGTCCTTGCGCACAACGCGCTGACGGGCGAACCCCCGGAAGGGCCGCCCGTCATACGCGAGATCGATGCGGAGTCGCAGGGTCAGCTGCTCGACTCGTCCGAGCCGTCATCCGAGCTGTCGTCGGAGCTGTCGCTCGACGTGGCGTCGGTGACGGTCTCGACGACGTCTCCAGCAGCCTCGGTGACCGTCTCGACGACGTCTCCAGCAGCCTCGGTGACGGTCTCGACGACGTCACCTGCGGTGTCGGCGACGACCGCAGCGGCCTCACCGGCACGCTTGCGAGCGCGGCCGAACAGGCCACGCTTGCGATCAGCCTTGCCCTCTTCGATGACCTCGGCTGCGGACTCGCCGGAGCCGCGCTCCGTGAGCTCGATCAGGGCCATGGGAGCGTTGTCGCCCGGACGCGGTCCGAGCTTCAGGACGCGGGTGTAGCCACCGTTGCGGTCCGTGAAGCGCGGCGCGACCTCAGCGAAGAGGTGGTGCACGACATCACGGTCACGCAGCTTGGAGATCGCCGCACGACGCGCAGCGAGGTCGCCCTGCTTGCCCTTCGTGATCAGCTTCTCGGCGTAGGGCTGCAGCGTCTTCGCCTTGGCCAGGGTCGTCGTGATCCGGCCGTGCCGGAACAGGTCTGATGCCTGCTGCGCGAGCATCAGGCCTTGGTGCTTGGGACCGGCTCCGAGGCGGGCGCCCTTCTTCGGGGTGACCATCGTGGTCCTCGCTCATGATCGTGCCCAGCAGGTGCGGGGCGGGGTGGGCTCGCGGGCCAGCCGCGAGGCGGCCCGTGATGAAGTTTGGTGATGCTGGGGATGCGGCGACCGGTGTGGCGCGGCGCCGGGCGACTGCTCGCCCGGCGCGTCACGTCACTCCGACAGGGCGAGACCAAGCTCTGCGAGCTTGTCCTTGACCTCGTCGATCGACTTGGAGCCGAAGTTGCGGATCTCGAGCAGGTCCTGCTCGGTCTTCTTGACGAGCTCGCCGACCGTCGCGCAACCTTCGCGCTTGAGGCAGTTGTACGAACGCACCGACAGATCCAGGTCCTCGATGGGGAGGGCGAGGTCCGGCGACAGCGCCTCGAACGCGTCGTCCGGGCCGACGACGATGCCACCGGGGCCGCCCTCGGTGAACTCAGCGAACTGCTCGAAGAGGACCTTCAGGGTCTCACCGGCCGAGGACAGCGCCTGGGCGGGGGTGAGCGAACCGTCGGTCTCGATGTCGAGGATGAGCTTGTCGTAGTTGGTCATCTGCTCGACGCGGGCCGACTCGACGCGGTACGCGACACGACGGATCGGGGAGAAGATGGCGTCGATCGGGATGACGCCGATCGGGTCGTTCTGACGCTTGTTCTGATCCGCCGTGCGGTAGCCGCGGCCGCGCTCGACGGTCAGGTACATCTCGAGGTGGCCCTCGGCGTTGAGCGTCGCGATGTGGAGGTCCTCGTTGACGACCTCGACCTGCGACGGCGCGAAGATGTTCTCGGCGGTCAGGACACCGGGGCCGTCACCACCGAGGAAGATCTCGACGGGCTCGTCCGAGGAGGAGCGAACGACGAGGTCCTTGATGTTGAGGATGATGTCGGTGACGTCTTCCTTCACACCCTCGATGGCGCTGAACTCGTGCAGCACCGAGCCGCCCTCGGGGCCAGCAGCCTTCGCGGAGGTGAACCGGATGCGCGTGACGCCGGCACCCGGGATGGAGGACAGCAGCGTGCGACGCAGGGCGTTGCCGAGCGTGTAGCCGAAGCCGGGCTCGAGGGGGTCGATGATGAAGCGGGACCGGAGGCCCTCTTCGGTGATCTGCTCGTCGAGACGCGGGCGGTACGCCGTGAAGGGCGAACCCGAAGCGGTCTCACCGAGCGAGATCGCCTCGTCGTCGTAGAATCCGTAGTCGGACATGTGGTGTTCCTGTGGGGTGGTTGCGACGACAACATCCTGCCGTCACGCGCCGCCATCGTTCCCAGGGCCATCGGCGGAGCGTTGCGTCTCCACGTCCCGCTGACCTGGGGCGGGCGTGGCCGTCGCATCGAGTGACACGACGAGAACTTGGGCGGTCTGCGCGACAGGGTCGCGCAGACCAGACAGCATCACTTCGAGTAGAGCTCGACGATCAGCTGCTCGTTGACCGGCGTGTCGATCTGCGCCCGGATGGGACGGTCGATGACCTCGATCTTGAACTCGTCGGCCGAGGAGCGCAGCCATGCCGGCACGTCACGCTGACCCCAGACCTCGAGGGATCCGAGGACGGCCTGGCTCTCGCGGGAGACCTTGCGCTCCCGGATCGCGACGACGTCGCCCGGCTTGACCTTGTACGACGGGATGTTGACGACCCCACCGTTGACGGTCACGTGCTTGTGCGAGACGAGCTGGCGCGACTCGCGACGCGTCCGCGCGAAGCCACCGCGGTAGACGAGGTTGTCCAGACGCAGCTCGAGGCTGATCAGGAGCTGGTCACCCGTCCGGCCCTCGGCGCGCGTGGCCTCGGTGTAGTAGCGACGGAACTGCTTCTCGAGCACGCCGTAGTAGTACCGAGCCTTCTGCTTCTCGGTGAGCTGCAGGAGGTACTCGGACTCCTTGATGCGGCGACGGCCGTGCTCGCCCGGCGGGTACGGGCGCTTCTCGAAGTTCTTGTCGTTGCCCTTGAGGTCGACGCCGAGACGGCGCGAGACCCTGGTGGCAGGTCCGGTGTAGCGAGCCATGAAGTGATTCCTCGTTGCGGCCCCGTCAGGGAGCCGAGTTCCTCGTCACCGACTGCCGTGTTGGCGGTCGGTTGCAACGGTTGATGACGAAACGTCAGCTGCGACGCTTCTTGGGGGGACGGCAGCCGTTGTGCGGGACCGGGGTGATGTCCTTGATGGACAGCACCTCGATACCGGCTGCGGCGAGGGTCCGGATGGCGGTCTCACGACCAGCGCCGGGGCCCTTGCAGTAGATGTCGACCTTGCGCACGCCGTTGTCGATGGCGGCCTTGGAGGCAGCCTCGGCAGCGATCTGCGCGGCGAACGGCGTGGACTTGCGGCTGCCCTTGAAGCCGGCGTTTCCGCCTGAGCTCCAGGACAGGGCGTTGCCCGACTGGTCGGTGAAGGTGATGACGGTGTTGTTGAAGGTGGCGCGGATGTGGACCTGCGCGTGCAGGACGTTCTTCCGCTCCTTCTTCTTGCGGGGCTTCTGTGCCATGACTCAGTCCTCTCTCAGCCCTTGCGGACGGGCTTCCGGATTCCGCCGACGGCACGACGGGGCCCCTTGCGGGTACGGGCGTTGGTGTGGGTGCGCTGACCGTTGACGGGCAGACCGAGGCGGTGACGGATGCCCTGGTAGCTGCCGATCTCGATCTTGCGCTTGATGTTGTTCGCGACCTCACGGCGGAGGTCACCTTCGACGCGGAACTGCTCGTCGACGAACCGACGGATGCGCGTGATCTCCTCGTCGGTGAGGTCACGGACACGCGTGTCGGGGTTGATCTCGGACTCGGAGAGCAACTGCGCGGAGCGCGTCGGTCCGATGCCGTAGATGTAGGTCAGGGCGATGATCACGCGCTTGTCGCGCGGGATGTCGACTCCGGAGATTCGAGCCATGGTGAAAGATTCCCTTCGTCAGCCCTGGCGCTGCTTGTGGCGCGGATTCGTGCAGATGACCATGACGCGCCCGCGACGTCGGATGATCCGACACTTGTCGCACATGCGCTTGACCGAAGGCTTGACCTTCATGTCCGCTCTCCTCCTGAGAAACGAGGCCCGGCGAATGCCGGATGTCCTCGTGGTTCGGTTCGCCAGAAACGCGGGCGGATGCCCGCGCTGGGCGGTTGTTGCTGCTGCTGCTCGAACTCGCAGGCTGGTTGCCGACGAGCGTCCATCCAGTGGGGGTGGACGAGGTGCTGGGCTTCCCCTGCCGTGCACCTGGGTCCTCCGCGGTACCTCGAGGGCGTCGCGTCGGACCAGTCGCGCCGGGCGGACCCGGCGTGGGTACTGCTTCTTCGGTTGTCCCGGACGCGGGGTACCTCGGCTCGGGGAGCTGTCGAGGCGCCGGGTTCGCGTCCGGCTCGGTGCAGTGTGCCCTGTCCGCGTCGGGGACGCGGCCTCACGCCCTCTCGGACGTGCGGTGACGGCTCACTACTTGTAGCGGTAGGTGATCCGGCCGCGGGTGAGGTCATAGGTCGAGAGCTCCACGACCACCTTGTCACCGAGCTGGATGCGGATGTAGTGCATCCGCATCTTCCCGGAGATGTGGGCGAGGACCTTGTGGCCGTTCTCGAGCTCCACGCGGAACGTGGTGTTCGGCAGGGCCTCGACGACGGTGCCCTCCACCTGGATGGAGTCTTCCTTGTTGCTCAAGCGGACATCTCTGGTCGTGCTGATGGGACACGCCACTCGTGTGGCGGGCGCGAGCCCGGACGTGCGCCGTGAAGGCGTTCGTGTGCGAGCAGGCATGGCCCCGCCGCAAGGGCGAGGCCGTCGCGCACGGTACCTGAGTCGGCGGCGGGCTTGCAACCGGCGCGCAGCCCGGCTGGCTCAAGTGCCTCGGCGCCCGGCCGACTGGACAGTTGAGCGAGCATCGACGGGGAACGGCTTGAGGGAGAACGACGCAGTCGACGCCGTGCGCCGCCGCACGTACCTCGTGCTGCTCGCCGTCGTCTGCAGCTTCCTCCCTCCGCTCGCGCTGACCGCGTCATCGCCGCGGATGCGCGACGTCTACCTCGTGACGTTCATGGTCGAGGGTGGCCTCCTGCTGGGAGCGATCTCGCGCCGTCTCCCCCAGCGCGTGATCGAGGTCGGGGTGTACACCACCGGGGTGATCGCCTTCACGGCCCTCTTCTGGACCGAGGTGCGTGTCGCCGACCCGACGGATCTCCCGACGATCACATCGCTCGCCTTCCGAGCATCCCGGGCAACGACGCTGCTGATCCTGGGTGGGTTCCTCATGCTCGGCCATCGGCGAGGACTCACCGCGGCCGTCGGGGTGATCGGGCTCTTCATCGCCGTCCCCCTGCTGACGCACGCCGGCTCGCTCAGCCTTCTCGATCTGGTCGACAACCAGGAGGTCCGCCTTGCGATGTTCAGCGCGGCGGCCGTGACGGCCATGGCGTGGGGGCTGGCTCGCAGCAATCAGCTGCTGACCGACGAGAGCTCCGCCAAGACCCAACAGGCAGCGCTCGCCTTCGTCGATCAGCTGACGATGCTGCGGAACCGGCGCGGGATCGATCACGCCGTCACAGAGCTCCTGGCCCGGCCCTGCGACGCCGAAGCCCCGGGCGCGTTGATCCTGATCGACGTCGACCACTTCAAGGACTTCAACGACTTCCACGGACACAGCGCCGGCGACGCTGCGCTGCATGCGGTGGCGCGGACCCTCGAAGGTTGCCTGAGGGACGGCGATGTCGCCGGCCGATGGGGTGGCGAGGAGTTCCTCGTCATCCTCCCCGACGCCAACATGGCGGCCGCCCGGCTCGTCGCGGAGCGATGCCGCTGGCGCGTCGAGCAGCTCGAGGTGCCGTCCGCGATCACGATCAGCCTCGGCGTCGCCGTTCGGCGGGCCGACGACACCCCTCGCCAGATCTTCCAGCGCGTGGACCAGGCGCTGTACGGAGCGAAGCACGGCGGCCGCAACCAGGTCGTCGCGGTCGGTCGCCGCGGAGCGCGCCCACCGATCCGCTCGGCCTGAGCCGAACGTGCTCCTCAGCCCGCCTTGACCTCCTCGAGGACGGCGAGCATCCGCTCGGTGATCTCGTCCATGTCGCCCATGGCGTCAACGTCGCGCAGCAACCCGCGCTGCCAGTAGAAGTACTCCAGCGGCTCCGTCTGCTGACGGTAGACCTCGAGGCGGTGGCGGATGACGTCTTCCTTGTCGTCCGCCCGGCCGCGAGACAGGAGACGCTCGACGAGCTCGTCCTCGTCGACCGACAGCTTCAGGACCACGTTGATCGGCTGCTTGCTCGCGGTCAGCAGCTCTTCGAGCGCCTGCGCCTGCGGGACCGTGCGCGGGAAGCCGTCGAGCAGGCATCCGTTCGCGACGTCGTCGTGGGTCAGCCGGTCAGCCACCATCTCGACCACGACCTCGTCCGGGACGAGCTCACCGGCGTCCATGTAGGACTTCGCCTTCTGACCGAGCTCCGTGCCCTTGCCCACGTTCGCGCGGAAGATGTCGCCCGTCGAGATGTGCGGGATGTCGTACTTGGCGACGAGGCGCTCGGCCTGCGTGCCCTTGCCCGCTCCCGGAGGTCCGACGAGGATGACCCGCATGTGTGTTCCTTGATGGTCAGCAGTGAGGGTGGAGCGTGTCGCAGCCTACGTGCTGCGTCCAATCGAAACGGCGGGCGCCTACAGGAAGCCCTCGTAGTTGCGCTGGAGCAGCTGGGCCTCGACCTGCTTCATCGTCTCGAGCGCGACGCCGACCATGATGAGCAGCGAGACACCGCCGAGCGGCAGGGACTGGATGTTGAAGGCGCCCAGCGCGACGAACGGCATCACCGCGATGATGGTCAGGTAGAGCGCACCCGGCAACGTGATGCGGCTCAGGACCTTCTCGAGATAGGCCTCGGTCTGCGTCCCCGGGCGCAGGCCGGGCACGTAGCCGCCGTAGCGCTTGAGGTTGTCCGCCACCTCGGAGGGGTTGAACGCGATCGCCGTGTAGAAGTAGGCGAAGAAGATCGTCATGCCACCGAAGGTCGCGATGTAGACCCACGACGACGGATCCTGGAAGTACCGGGTGTTGGCGTCGATCAACCACTGCCACCCGGAGACGTTGGCCAGCAGCTGCGGCAGGTAGAGCAGCGACGAGGCGAAGATGACCGGGATGACGCCCGACTGGTTGACCTTCAGCGGGATGTACGTCGACTGACCGCCGTAGGTCTTGCGCCCGGCCTGGCGACGGGCGTAGGTCACGGGGATCCGGCGCTGGCCCTGCTCGATGAAGACGACCGCGACCGTGAGGAAGATGCCGATGCCGAGCACCAGCCAGAGCGCGCCCACACCGTTCGAGGCTCGCAGGATCGAGATCTGCGACGGGATGACCGCGATGATGGAGACGTAGATCAGCAGCGACATGCCGTTGCCGACGCCGCGGGCCGTGATCAGCTCGCCGAGCCACATCAGGAACCCGGTGCCGGCGGTCAGGGTGAGCACGATCAGCAGGATGATGCCGGTTCCGGCGTCGGCGTCGATGACCTCGACGCCCGCACCGAAGACCTGGCCAGAGCGCACGAGCACCGTGAGGCCCGTCGCCTGGAGCAGGGACAGCACGATCGTGCCGTACCGCGTGTACTGGGTGATCTTGCGTCGGCCCTGCTCCCCTTCACGCTGGAGCGCCTCGAGCCGCGGGATGACCACGGCGAGCAGCTGCATGATGATGGACGCCGTGATGTACGGCATGATCCCGAGCGCGAACACGGCCATCTGCTGGAGCGCACCACCCGAGAAGACGTTCAGGATCGACGCGAAGCCCGCGGCTCCGCCCTGCGCGACGGCGTTCTCGAGCAGGTCGACGTTGATCCCCGGCAGGGGCAGCCACGAGCCGACCCTGTAGACGCCGATCATGGCGACGGTGAACAACAGCTTGCGGCGGAGGTCAGGGATCCTGACCGCGCTCCCGAATGCGCGAAGCATCGACGTAGTTCCTTGTCCGAACGAATGGGCTCGTCGCACGTCAACGGCAGGCCGCCAAGCGGCGTTCCCGCGCTGCGTGCGACGGAGTCAGGCAATGAAACCACGCGACGCCCCCGCAGGGGCGTCGCGCGAGTGGTCAGGCGACCGAGCCGCCAGCGGCTTCGATCTTGGCCCTGGCAGAGCCGGTGGTCTTCTCGACGTCGACCGTGAGCTTGTGGGTCAGCTCGCCGTCGCCCAGGACCTTGACGGGCCCCTTCTTGCGGACGAGGCCCCGCTCGCGCAGGATCGCCGTGGTGACGGTGTCGCCGTCGACGAAGTGCTTCTCGAGATCCCGCACGTTGATCACCGCGAAGTAGATCTTGTTCGGGTTGTTGAAGCCGGGGAGCTTGGGCTGACGGCGGATGAGCGGCGTCTGGCCACCCTCGAAGCCGACGGGCACGGTGCCGCGCGCGCCGGTGCCCTTGGTGCCGCGACCCGCCGTCTTGCCTCGGCGACCGCGGTCACCGCGACCAACGCGGATCTTCGACTTCTTGGCGCCCTCGGCGGGCTTCAGGTGGTGGAGCTTGATCGTCATGATGACGTCCTCGCATGAAGATGATGGTGAGTCGGTCAGCTGTCCTCGACCGGCGACCACTCGACAAGGTGCGGAACCTTGCGGAGCATGCCGCGGATCTCGGGACGGTCGGGCTGCTCGACGGTGTGTCGGATGCGCTTCAGGCCCAAGGACCGCACGGTGTCGCGCTGGTCCTGCGTGCGACCGATGGTCGAACGCACCTGGGTGATGCGGAGCTGGGGCTCGCTCACTTGGAGCCTCCTCGGAGCGTCTCGAGCATGGCCTTCGGGGCCACGTGCTCGATCGGCATGCCACGAAGCATCGCGATCTCGTGCGGCGACTTGATCGCCTTGAGACCGGCGACCGTGGCGTGCACGACGTTGATCTTGTTGGCCGTCCCGAGGGACTTGGCCAGGAGGTCGTGGATGCCCGCAGCCTCGACGACGGCGCGGACGGCGCCACCGGCGATGACCCCGGTACCGGGCGCTGCCGGCTTCAGCAGGACGCGACCGGCGCCAGCGTGACCCAGGATCGGGTGCACGATGGTCGAGCCGACCATGGGGACCTTGAAGAAGTTCTTCTTGGCCTCCTCGACGCCCTTCTGGATCGCCGACTGGACTTCCTTGGCCTTGCCATGGCCGATGCCGACCATGCCCTTGCCGTCACCGACGACCACGAGAGCCGTGAACTGGAACCGACGTCCACCCTTCACGACCTTCGAGACGCGGTTGATCTGGACGACGCGCTCGTCGAACTGTTCCTGACGGGGGGCGTTGCCGCCGCGACCGCCGCCTTGGCGGTCGTTGCGACCACGACCGCGGTTGTTGCCGCCGGGCCCTCCGCCGCGCTTGTTGCCTGCCATGTCTGTCTCCTCGTGCACCGTGCGAGCTGTGTCGCGGGTGCTCAGGTGTGGGCGTGTGAGCCCAACACTTCGGTGATCGCCCTTAGAGCGTCAGGCCACCCTCGCGGGCGGCGTCGGCCAGTGCTGCGACACGACCGGCGTACCGGTTGCCGCCGCGGTCGAAGACGACCGCCTCGATGCCGGCGGCCTTGGCGCGCTCAGCGACGAGCGTGCCGACCTGCGTCGCGACGCCGATCTTGCCGTGCTCGCCGTCGGACTCGACGCCGGTGTCCATCGACGATGCGGCAGCCAGCGTACGGCCGGCCTCGTCGTCGATGATCTGAGCGTAGATGTGTCGGCTCGACCGGAACACGGCCAGGCGCGGCCGTGCGGCCGTACCGTTGACCTTGCGGCGAACTCGTGTGTGGCGACGCTTGCGCGCGTCGCTCTTCTTGGAAGCACCCATCGTCACTACCTCCCGGCGGCTTTGCCGGCCTTGCGGCGGATCTGCTCACCCACGTACTTGATTCCCTTGCCCTTGTAGGGCTCGGGGGGGCGAACCTTGCGGATGTCGGCAGCGATCTGGCCAACGAGGGCCTTGTCGATGCCGGAGACGTTGATACGCGTGGGGATCGGGACGACGAAGTCGATGCCCTCAGGGGCCTCGATGAGCACCGGGTGGCTGAAGCCGACCTGGAGCTCGATGTCCTTGCCCTTGAGCGCGGCGCGGTAACCGACGCCGACGATCTCGAGCTCACGCGTGTAACCGTCAGTCACGCCGACCGCCATGTTGGCGATGAGCGCGCGAACGAGCCCGTGACGGGCCCGGTTGACCTTCTGGTCGTTGTCGCGGGAGACGACGATGACGTCACCTTCGTGCGCGACGCTGACTCCCTCGGGGAAGGTGCTGGAGAGCACGCCCTTGGGGCCCTTGAGCGAAACGTCGAGACCGTTGATGGTCACCTCGACGCCGCTGGGGACGGGGATGGGAAGCTTGCCGATGCGGGACATTGGTACTCCTTCCTCACCAGATGTAGGCGAGGACCTCACCGCCGGCACGCTTGTAGCGCGCCTCACGGTCGGTCAGCAGGCCTTGGCTTGTGGACAGGATGGCGACGCCGAGCCCGCCGAGCACGCGAGGGATCTCGTCGTGCTTGACGTAGACACGCAGGCCAGGCTTCGAGACGCGACGGATGCCAGTGATGACACGCTCGCGACGCGGGCCGTACTTCATGCCGATGTGGAGCGTGCGCTGAGGCTTGGTCTCCTCGACGTGCGTGGAGGCCAGGTAGCCCTCACGTACCAGGATCTCGGCCAGGTTGGCCTTGAGCCGCGACGACGGACAGGTGAGGTCGTCGTGGTACGCGAGCGACGCGTTGCGGATGCGTGTGAGCAGGTCCGCGACCGGGTCGGTCATGGTCATGGTGCAGATTCCTTCTGGGGTTGCCACACGGCGTGCGTGGGTACTTCCCGTGGTGGTCAGGCTGCGAGTGCGCAGCCCGAAGTCGTGGTCACTTCTTGAACGGCCAACCGTATGCGTCGAGGAAGGCGCGGCCCTGCTCGTCGGTCTTGGCGCTGGTCACGATCGTGATGTCCATGCCGCGCGTGGAGTCGATCGTGTCGTAGTCGACCTCCGGGAAGATCACCTGCTCGGTGACCCCGAAGGTGTAGTTGCCTGCACCGTCGAGCTTGGACTTGAGGCCGCGGAAGTCTCGGATGCGCGGGAGGGCGACGGCGAGCACGCGGTCGAAGAACTCCCACATGCGGTCGCCGCGGAGGGTGACCTTCACGCCGACCGGCATGTCCTCGCGAAGCTTGAAGCCGGCGACCGACTTCCGCGCCTTGCGGACGACGGGGCGCTGCCCGGAGATCGCCGTGAGGTCGCGGATCGCGCCCTCGAGGGCCTTCGAGTCCGAGATCGCCTCACCGATGCCACAGTTGAGGACGATCTTCTCGAGGCGCGGGACCTCCATGACGTTGGTCAGCCCGAGCTGCTCCTGCAGCTTGGCCTGGATCTCGTCCTGGTAGAGACGCTTGAGCCGCGGCGTGGTGTCCGTCGGCGCGCTCGTGTCGCTCATGTTGCTCTCATGTCTGCCGCGTCCCGGTGACTCGGTGGGGTTCCGAATGACGCTGGCGGTTCGTTGGGGAGGAGTTGGTGGAGTTCAGGCCGTGAGGCTCAGAACGTGCCCTGGCAGTGGCGGCAGGACCGGACCTTGCTCCGGCGGTCGCCCTCGGACTCGAGGACGAAGCCCACGCGGGTGGGCTTGCTGCACGACGGACAGATCGGCTGGACGTTGGACGCGGAGAAGAACGCCTCGGTCTCGATGATCCCGCCCTCCTGCTGGCCACGGTTGTTGGCGCGCAGGGGGACGTGCTTCGTGACGTGGTTGACGCCCTCGACCAGGACCTTGTCCGTGTCGGGGATGTAGCGGATGACCCGGCCCTCAGCGCCGCGGTCCTTGCCCGCGATCACCTTGACTCGGTCGTCCTTGCGGATGCGTTGCATCAGAGCACCTCCGGCGCGAGGCTGATGATCTTCATGAACTTCTTGTCCCGGAGCTCGCGAGCGACCGGTCCGAAGATGCGGGTACCACGGGGTCCACCGTCCGGCTTGATGAGGACACACGCGTTGTCGTCGAAGCGGACGTAGGAGCCGTCGGGACGACGAACTTCCTTCGCCGTCCGGACGACGACGCAGCGCACGACCTCGCCCTTCTTGACGGCGGCGGCGGGGATCGCCTTCTTGACGGTGGCGACGAAGACGTCGCCGACGGATGCGTAGCGACGGCCTGAGCCACCGAGAACCCGGATGCAGAGCACCTCACGGGCTCCCGAGTTGTCGGCGACGAGGAGTCGCGATTCCTGCTGGATCATGTCTGTGCCTCCATGGTGCGTGATGCACCAGGCGGTTGCGCTGGTGGTGTGACGTGGCGGGGAACCGCCACGTCCCAGCTGGGACTACTTGGCCTTCTCGACGACCTGGACGAGACGCCAGCGCTTGAGCTTGGACATCGGCCGCGTCTCGACGATGCGAACGGTGTCGCCGACGCCGGCTTCGTTCTGCTCGTCGTGGGCGTGGAAGTGCTTGGAACGCGTGACCGTCTTGGCGTAGGTGCCGTGCTTCGTACGGCGCTCAACCTTGACGATGATCGTCTTGTTCTGGAGGTCGCTGATGACGATCCCCTGACGCTCTTTGCGCAGGTTCTCGCGCGACGCGGTGGTCATGTCACTCACTCGGTCACCTCATCGGTGCTGCCAGCGCTGATCAGCTCAGCAGCGATCGATCGTTCCCGCATCACGGTGAGGATCCGCGCGATCTCGCGCTTCACTTCCTTGATGCGGCGGGGGTTGTCGAGCTGACCTGTGACGATCTGGAATCGCAGGTTGAACAGCTCATGCTTGTTTTCGGCGAGTGCCTCGAGGATTTCCTCGTCAGGCATCTCACGGAGTTCGGATGCCGCTGTCATTGTCCGGCCTCCTCGCGCTTCACGAACTTGGTCTTCACCGGCAGCTTGTGTCCGGCCTTGCGCATCGCCTCTCGTGCGAGGTCTTCCGGAACACCGGAGAGCTCGAACATGATGCGACCTGGCTTCACGGCGGCGACCCAGTGGTCAGGTGCGCCCTTGCCGGATCCCATGCGGGTCTCCAGCGGCTTGCGGGTGATGGAACGGTCCGGGAAGATCGTGATCCGCACCTTGCCGCCGCGCTTGACGGCGCGGGTGATGGCGATACGGGCGGACTCGATCTGCCGCGAGGTGATCCAGCCGGGGGTCATGGCCTTGAGGCCGTACTCACCGACGTAGACCTCGGTGTGACCCTTCGACGTGCCCTTGAGGGGCCGTGGACGGTGTTGCTTGCGGTGCTTGACGCGCTTCGGTGCGAGCATGTTCAGCTCTCCTCGACGTCGGGCGCACCCTCGACGGCCGGAGCCTCGGGAGTCGCGGTGGTCTCGGTGGACGGGGCCTCGGGCGTCGCCTGGGCGGCGGGAGCCTCGGGAGCTGCAGCTGCCTCAGCGGCTGCGGCGGCGACGGCCTCGTTGATCGCGGCGTCGACAGCAGCCTCGTCCGGGACGGACTCCGCAGCGGCAGGTGCCGCGGCGGTGGCCGGCTTCGGAGCGCGGACTGCCTTCTTCTTTCCGACTCCCGTGACGTCCTTCGCGACCTTGGCGGCCTTGCGAGCGGACTTGCGGGCGGGGCGGTCGTCGACCTTGCGGCCCTCGGCGATGGCCTTGGCGCGGTCCATGGCGCGCTGCGCCTCGGCCTCTTCGCCGGAACCGAGCTGGTCACCGGTGTAGACCCAGACCTTGCAGCCGATGCGGCCGTAGGTCGTGCGGGCCTCGTCGAAGCCGTAGTCGACCTTGGCGCGGAGCGTGTGCAGCGGGACGCGGCCCTCGCGGTACCACTCGGTCCGGCTCATCTCGGCGCCGCCGAGGCGACCCGAGACCTGGATCCGGACGCCCTTGGCGCCGGCCTTGAGGGCCGACTGCACGGAGCGACGCATGGCGCGACGGAACGACACGCGGCCACGAAGCTGCTCAGCGACGTTGAACGCGATGATCTGGGCGTCGAGCTCGGAGTTCTTCACCTCGAGGACGTTCAGCTTCACCTTCTTGCCGGTGAGCTTCTCCATGTCCGCGCGGATCAGGTCAGCCTCGGAACCACGGCGACCGATGACGATGCCCGGGCGTGCGGCGTGAACCGACACCTCGAGGTTGTCACGGGTACGCGTGATGTCGACGCGCGACACTCCGGCGTGGCGGACACGCTCCTTGATGTAGGTACGCACGACGTCGTCCTCGCGGAGGTACTCCGCGTACTGAGGACCGTCGGCGATCCACTTGGAGCGCCAGTCGGTGGTCACGCCGAGGCGGAACCCGTAGGGGTGGACCTTCTGTCCCATGTCAGTATCTCTCTTGCCGTCAGGCGTCGCGCGGCGTCACCACGACGGTGATGTGGCTGGTGCGCTTGCGAATCTGGTACGCGCGGCCCATCGCTCGCGGCTGGAACCGCTTGAGCGTCGGGCCCTGGTCTGCGAAGGCGGTGTCAACGAACAGGTCATCGGGGTCGAGACCGTCGTTGTTCTCGGCGTTCGCGATCGCTGACTCGAGGACCTTGAGGAGCGGCTTGGCCGCGCCCTTGTCGGACATCGTCAGGATGCGCCGAGCTTCGCCGACATGCTCCCCCGCGATGAGGCGGGTGAGCTGCTGGACCTTGGTCGGCGACACGCGAACATACTTCGCGGTCGCGCGGACGGTGGTTGCCATGAGGTGGACCTGTTCTTCTTCGTGGTCGCGTCAGGGGGTTGCGTGGATCGATGCCGTGCGGCAGCGACTCAGCGCTTGCCCTTGGCGGACTGCTTCTCGCCGGCACCCTGCCACTTGATGGCGCGGGTTGGGGCGAACTCTCCGAGCTTGTGGCCCACCATGTTCTCCGTGCAGTAGACGGGGACGTGCTTGCGTCCGTCGTGCACGGCGATGGTGTGACCAACGAACTCCGGGAAGATCGTTGAGCGTCGCGACCAGGTCTTGATCACGCGCTTCTCGCCAGCCTCGTTCATCTTGTCCACCTTCTTCATGAGGTGGGCGTCGACGAACGGACCCTTCTTGAGTGAGCGGGGCATGTTCAGCGCCTCCGATTCTTGCCGCGACGGCGGATGATGAGCTTGTCCGACGGCTTGTTGCGCCGGGTACGACGTTCGGGGTTGCCCCAGGGGTCGACCGGGTGACGACCACCCGAGGTCTTGCCCTCACCACCACCGAGGGGGTGGTCAACCGGGTTCATGGCGACACCACGCGTCTGTGGACGCTTGCCGCGCCAGCGACTCCGACCGGCCTTGCCCCACTTGATGAGCTCGTGGTCTTCGTTGCCGACCGAACCGATGGTGGCCCGGCAGCGAGCGTCGACGAGGCGGATCTCTCCGCTCGGCAGACGCAGCGCCGCCATCTTGCCTTCCTTCGCCAGGAGCTGGATCGAGGTCCCTGCGGACCGACCCATCTTGGCACCACCACCGGGACGAAGCTCCACTGCGTGGATCGTCGTACCGACGGGGATGTTGGCGAGCGGAAGGGCGTTGCCGACCTTGATGTCCGCCTTCGGACCCGACTCGACGAGCTGACCGACCACGAGGTTCTTCGGCGCGATGATGTAGCGCTTCTCACCGTCGTGGTAGTGCAGCAGGGCGATGCGCGCAGACCGGTTGGGGTCGTACTCGATCGACGCAACCGTCGCGGGAACCTCGTCCTTGTGTCGACGGAAGTCGACGACGCGGTAGCGACGCTTGTGTCCACCACCGCGGTGACGCGAGGTGATACGGCCGTAGGAGTTGCGACCCGCCTTCTTCGGCAACGACGTCGTCAGCGACTTCTCGGGATGAGAGCGCGAGATCGCGTCGAAACCGGAGACCGACGAACCTCGTCGGCCCGGAGTCGTGGGCTTGTACTTGCGGATGGCCATGGAAGTGGTCCTTCTTCAGCCTGGAAGTCGTCAGAGACCTGCGTCGAAGAGCTCGATTTCATCACCCTCGGCGAGGGAGAC
>RCMY010005150.1_pt1 | contig 18560 bp, 17 predicted proteins | sample 2041341 | NCBI WGS metagenome assembly RCMY01 (sample SAMN09708234, study PRJNA481090) | Marine sediment metagenome, whole genome shotgun sequencing project. | reverse complement strand
TCACCCAGGTTGCCCACCGCGCGCAGGCCAAACTCACCGCTGGGCTTTCTGGCGATGAAATTGACCGCACCACCAGTAGAGTTGCGCCCATACAGCGTGCCCTGCGGCCCGCGCAGCACTTCGACACGCTGAATTTCAGCCACATCCAAAGCCGAGCCCGTCTGTTTGCCGGCGAACACGCCGTCGAGATAGATGCCTACAGCTGGGTCCAGCGACAGATTAGCAGCCGCGCCGCCAGCCATGCCGCGCATACTCAGGTTAACACTGCCTTTTGAGCCAGGTGCTTCCATGCCGCCAATGCCGGGCATTTTGCCCAGCAGATCACCCGTGCTCTGTATACCTTGCTTAACCAGTGTGTCTTCCGTTAATGCCGTGATCGAGAGCGGGACTTCCTGATTGGTCTCCTCGCGTTTCTGGGCGGTCACAATCACCTCCTCCAGCACGCTTTGCTGGGCTGTCGCCATGCTGGATATGCCTATGGCGGATGTGGCGGTGATGGCCATGATGGAACTGGTGAGTATTTTTCGGCGCATAATATGTGTTCTCATCTTATTTTCTGTGAGCCTCGCGACTTGTTGTTGTGCTGCTGCGGTCCGCCATTCATGGCATCTAGAACAGCCTCGTTCGGTATCCGTTTTGGTGCTGGCGAAGTATCTGCTGTGTCGTTTATATTTATAAGTCTTTCAAAGCCGCACAATGATCGGCGTCAGGCACGAATAGTAAGCGTCAACGCGCTGTTAGAGTGTGACGAAAAAGTTCAGAAGTATTGTACAATTGAGTTCAGAACATCCACGGTGGTGATTGTCGCCCACAATAAACTGCGACTTGCTTATGCAAAAAGAACCGGTTGCTTTCTTTCGCGTATCCATTCTGTTTAACCATCTGCACAACTTCGGTGTTGACCCGCAACAGCTAATAGTCAAAGCCGGGATAAGCGAGACTATGCTGCGCGAGTACGAGAGCAGCGGCGTCGTGCCAGCACTGGTCTATTCCAAATTATATTTTTGCGCCACGGCACTTGTACCAGAACAAATACGCCAGAGTTTTTGGTCTGGTGGATTTTCCGGTAGAGCATTTCACCTGACAGCCTACACGATGGTCACCGCCCACAGCTTACGCCAGGCGTTGCTGCGCGTGCACGACCTGCATGCAATGATTGGCGAGCGACACCCCCATGTTTCTATCTCGTCACCCGCTGACACGGTGCGCCTTACCTACAGCCCGGCCAGCTTTGCAGCGCTAGACGGGTATGCCGACAGCGCAGTCGATGCCGAGCGCATTGTGGCTGTGTCGACCATTGCCGGGCTGGTGCACTGGTACAGTTTTTTGAGCTGGATGATCGGCCAGAGAATCAAGTTGGAAAGGGTGGTGTGTAGCTATGCCACCGGACAGTTTGTTGACCATGAAAATATTAAACGCCTGCTCAATATTAATGCGATTGAACACCTTGCGGGTGACAACTTTATAGAATTTTCAGCGAGCTATCTGGATTCCCCCATCGTCGTCACAGTGGACATGATGGACAGCTATCTCGATTATGCCCCCACCGAAGCAATGCCGGTACTCGCCAATTTCGACACGGTGGTTGAGCGTGTGCAAGCACTCATCGGCCAGGACTTTAGTAACGGTTTTCCCGGTTTCAAGCAGCTCGCCGACCGCTTGGATCTATCGATTTCCACACTGCGCAGGAGTTTACTGGCAGAACATAGCTCTTATCAGGCGATCAAGATTGAGGCGCGCAAAAAGCTCGCGGTCGAGTTGCTGGTAAATAGCGAGCTTAGCATCGGCGACATCGCCGAGCAGGCCGGTTTTATGAGTCAGGGTTCGTTCAGCCGTTTCTTTCGTGAATGGAGCAGCACGACCCCACAGCAGTATCGGGAACGGCATCGGTGATGCCCGCTGGCAACGCAAAGAATGGGGTCGGGGACAAAACGCAATCATTATCATTTGTCACCGTCACCGACCCCTTTGATTTGCAGACGCGTATTTTGGAACCGCAAGACACCGCAAAAATGGCGCGCGCGAACGCGATTCTTTCAAGTTCATTCCACGTTTTTCTATTTAATCGCACTGTCGTTCGCATGCGTACTCTCATTTCAAGTGCCGCTTGAGTTTTTCTACAGCCTCAACGCCGCCGAGTAACGCGACCCGTCGGTCCCGTTAGTCAAATATTTATAAGTTTTTCACTTTGGCTAATCATTTCCATAGTCCGGCTCGAATTCTCGTTCTCTTTCCTCCGTCTCACAGAACTCTTCTGGTAGATTAGTAACAGCTAATTCACGAGTTCCAGACAAGCCTAAATCGCAAGTTGGACAGAAAAACTCTTCAGCAGAATATATTTTTTCAACATACTCTGTGTAAGGATCATCCTCATCGCATTCGTCAGATACTTCTTCATGCCAAAGCACGCCGCCTAGAATCCCTTTAGAATTACAAGATGGACATTCATTAGAATCATACCCATTTATTGAATAGTCGAATTTTTGCGAATGATCCCAATAGCGGATATTTTTCGATTGCTCTATCAGTTCGTCCCTTTTCTTTTTACTTTTGTGCTCTTTTTCAAAATCTTCTTTTTTGTGAGAAATTCTAGTTTGTACAGCCATTTGAACTGCAAGCCCAGCGTCCTGAAGAATTTTCTTTGGTGCTTTCGAGTCTTCAGCGCCTAACCACTCATCCAAATCTCTCTCTTGCATCGACAATATGACTTCAATGGCGTGCCAGTATTTCTTTTCCCATGCATCTGCTTTCATTCCAGAAAATGGGGATTCGCCCGAATGTATTTCCGAATTTCTTCGAAGAGCTAGTTGTTCGCAGAATTCTTTTACACGAGAATCGAATGATTTTGAGATGTGACTTAATCGCAAAAACAGCGTTTTAGCTGTTATAGTTTTGATATCTGGAGAAACGGATACCCCACAAGCTGCAAACAACGATTGATAATGAGTAGGGTCGGCTACCAATGCCGGATGTATTTGACTAAGTGATGATTTAGCTAGGAGCTCCAACGCCATTGAAGCCCAAAGTTGGTATTCCTCAAGTTCACATTGAGATTTAGCCCTAAGGCCTTTTGATATATAAGCCTGAGACTTAGAATAAAACGCTTCTGTTTGTAGTGCCGGGGTCCCATTTGCATTCATGATACTAAAACCCTATACAACTCTCTCTCCACACCATTTTTCATAGGATTTCCTCTCCCATGCATTATTCGCCAGTTATCAATAACCAAAACCATGCCTTTTTCCCAATGTATTTCTGTTAGTGATTCCCGTACTCTTTTTGAAGAAAGTAAATCTTCTATTTTATGTGCACTACTATTTGCCGGAGTCATACAGCCAGAATCATACCGCATAAATTCTCTATTTTTTGCCAGAATATTCCCATAAAAAGAGTTGCGACCGTTTTTTATAATAAATGGGGAATTGTACAAATAATCCGTCTCTTCTTTTGTTAGCTGTAAAGAATTGAAGTCCAATAATATGGTTGGCCTAACGCTTTCTCCTTCATCCATACACCCGAAAACCAGATACCTGCAAGGAGTTACCCAATGTGCGGTATCAACATGGAGCGGAAAAGCACCCGTCGCGTACCTGGAGCTCAAAGAGCATGGATGAGCACCCTCTTTAGAAATAGGAACCAGTTTTTGAACGATATCTGCTGACTTGCGACCCTTTATTGGATCTCCAAGTTCATTTGCATATTCGGTTAGCACATCATGAAGATTCACGTCATTCGAAATACGAGTTTGAAACCATCCTTTTTCATTCAGATCATCTATGTTCATATATCACTGCAGGCTCTTCTACGGATAACGCTAAGTTCAGCTGTCCTGCAACGCGGTCAGCTGCAACGACTTGTTCAGCCTTGTTTTGATTCCCAGTCAACGCGAAGGACAGGGCCGTTCAAAGAGAATGGATGCATTCTTGCCCTTCGAGAGTGGCATGATTATCCGGCCATTCGGTCTGCAATAGTTTTGATTTCAGCCTCCGATAAGCGATCCAAAGTCCAGCCCTTTGCGAACTTGGCAGTCTCAGACTTCGGACGTTGGCCATCAGAAAGGTCACGAATGCGAACCCTCGCTGGCATGGATGCGCCTTCGCCGACAAAGATCGCTTCTTGCTGTGCGAGGTTCGGCAGAGCCTTCGTCATCCCAGAAAGGCCATCGGGCAAGAATCGGGAAACACATTGCTGATCTGCTGCATTCGTCAGTCTCAGAACAAGCCATGTGCCACATTGTGAAATCACAGTGCTTTCGACGTCCGCTGGCCTCTGGCTGACAAGCATCAGACCGATGCCGTATTTCCGCCCTTCACGAGCTATTCTTCGGATGGCGGTTTGAGCAGCTGCATACTCGGCCTCGCCTCTATCGGGTACGTATCGGTGGGCTTCTTCACAAACAAGGACGACTGGATCGCGCCGTCTCTCCTCCGTTGTTTGGTAGACTTTATACTGAAACAACAGGCGGGCCAACATGGCTGCGAGCGGGCCGGCTACTTCGTTTGGAAGGCCCGAGATATCAAGAATTCGTATATCCTGGTCGACGCCTCCATCTCCTTGGATTTGACCGACCAACTGGGAAATAATGTGCTCAAGCGATGGGCTTGCTGTGGTCCATTCTCGCATCATAAAACGAATTCGAGGGTCGCGCATTAGCACTGAGAGCTTGTCCAGAATTGATCGAAATCCTTCCTTCGACAGATCAGTAGATGATTTTGATTTCGTTTTTCCAGCAGACACATTCACCGCTTGGGAGAATCTGATGTGATTAATCAGTTCAGTCATCGAGAAAGGGCGCGGCTTATCCCGATCAAACTCGACAATCTTATCCGCGTCAACGCCCTCCTTCGCTCGTGGAGCATCTGGATCCAGCCCGTCATTTGGAACGTCCGCTCCATATTCCGAAGGTGCTGGATTTACTAGGTCCGCCGCCACCATTCGGGCGTGCGCGAGTGCCTTGTAAATAATGTTGTTCTGGGAAGTCGCTTCCTTCTCAGTCTTACCAATCGCGAGAAGCCGAAACTCATCTGCGCTCATAAGCCAGTAGGGAAGGCTTATCGGAGATCCAGTCGTTTCCTCGTTTCCAAGTGGGTCGTAGGCACGATAGACGATCGCCCGCTCTTTGAATGCGTGACCGTATTCGCAGTGGGGATCAATAACGAGAATCCGTGGATGACAGTCTGCGCCTGGCTCAGGAGTGTGATCCAGCATGCTGTGCAGCAGAGCGGCAACTGCGCCAGACTTCCCCGAACCCGTTGAACCGAGCACCGCGCAATGCATGCCCAACATCTTATCCACGTTTGCCCGACAGACGGCATTGTCTGCTCCGACATAATAAGCGAATGGAACGAGCGGGCTGTATTCGCCGTCATTCTGCTGACCTTCAGCCGCCGAGTAGATCTGAGTAGTTTCCTCACGAGTGAGCAAATGCACACTCTGACGGGGTAGTGGATAGGTTGTCACTCCTCGGACGAACTGCAGCCTTTGGTCTGCTGCGTTCCACACGCCTTCCGCAAACAACTCAACTTCCATGAGCCGCTGATCGGCATCAGGCGGAATAGGTTTAGTAACCTCAAGAAGTTCCTCAGATCGCATTCGTAGCAGCGTTACGAAACCGAATACCAGACGCCTACCGAAATGGACTTTTACGATGCTACCAATCTGTCCGATGGGATAAACTCTGCCCTCGTAGGTTCGGGTGAGCTCTGTGACATCGCCCGATAGTTCTGCCCGGATGGTGGTTCCGGACACCTCGACTATGTGCCCAATCTTCAGGTCGGAAATAAGATCAAACGTATTCATGGCGCACAGGCCTCCGCTCCACTGTTTAACATTTTGGTGACACCGGCAAACGTCCACCATTCTCGTTTTTCTCCATCCGTCGGAGGTGAATGAGGCCCGTCCGCACCAACATACAAGCCATCCCCTGAGATAACATAGACCCGTTTGCCCCACGGTCCGGTTCTCCACTTTTCAAGCGTAGGGTTAAGTTTCGGAGCAAAGGCGAGAACCGTTGTTTTGTTCTCCGGGCGTTGAAGCGTCAGTTCAATCTCCTGGTTTATGTGCTCGTCCCCAAAACTGTATCCACAGGTTGCGAGAACATTCTCTTCCAGAGCACCAAGTGAACGCCGGAACAGATCAAATTGAGCGGCGAAGGGGTCTCGTTGGGTCGCAAGGTATTTGGTGGATTGTGGGTAGATTAAAACCCGAGAAACTTTCTTTGGATAAAGATCTCCGTCACGGATTCGCCATACGCGGTCATCTGTTCCTAAGTGCCAGTCGATCGACCCGTGCAGCTTAATAACGTGGGCGCGATCTCTGAGATTCGGCTCATCGTCGCCATAGCGGTGGTTGCGATACGCGACTGCGCCGCCGGAGAACCCGTCCCAGTATGAGAACCCTCCAAGTGCGAGGGCATCTTCGAGGAGAGTGTCGTAGTTGGTGGTAAATAGCCGGACTGCGCTCCGTCGTTCCGCGATTCCCGCTTGGCTTCGATTAAATAGGGCAGAAACGAATGCTGAATGGTTGCCGATAACGACGATCGGGTTGTCATCGGTTCCAATTTCCTCCGGAGTGCCCTCAGGTATTGCAGGCTTGTACCCCCATCTAATAGTCTCAGCAATCCAGGTTAGGACCCTCTGATGAAGCGCATCAAGGTCATCCACTGAAAGAGTGACGGCGTCGAACGCCACGTTTTTTTCCTTAGAGCGATCGGCAATCGCGCGGTGATCGCCGAGCTGACTTAAAATGTGCTCGATATGCGAGTCTGCAGAAAGCTGGCTCTTGACAAACTCGAGAACCATAATGTCATTCGGTTCTCCTTCGTCCTTTGCTTTGGTGAATATGTGCTCTGTCAGCGGCCACATCAGGGGGATTCCGGCATCAAGACTGATTCCTGCGCCGAACAGCCACGATTGATTGCTGGCGGCCAGGAGTTTGTCGAGCTGGGCTAGAGTGTCCTTAGTTGCTGGATCCATGGTGACTTCAACCTCCTCCGGTTCACTGCTTTGTGTGTTTGGAATATTTCAAGTAATGTTCTCACGGAACTGAGGCGCATTGTCGCATAAAGCCTGGGAGCCAACGTATATGTGCCCCATAACTTCTGGCCCAAAATCATCATCGAAAACTCTTGATGGCACAAAGCAAATAGGTTGCTCGGGATTTTTTCAAAAATGGGGGCCATCTCTGCTAACACCCCTACTATTATAACTAAAAATTTCCTAATTATTTTTCATCCAACCAGTCTTCTTTGTATAAAATCCAACCAAGAATTTTTGTGTTCTTGGTCCCAAGAATCGAAGGCAGTATTAATATCAATCTTGTGCTCTGCGACAAGAGAAGGAATATCTTCAATAGCTTTACCCATGACATGTTCGGGCTGTTTATGAAACTGCCCGATTGTTATGTCAAATATGCTCCCGTCGACCTCGACCCAAAAGTGCTCTTCACCACAACAGGTTCCTTTTACAACAAGAATATCACCGCCATAATGCTCACTAAATATTTTAGCTAAGAGGTAAGATGCATGCTCACAACAGTATTTTGGAAATGAATGGATAAAGGGAATCCTCTTGGATTCAGAGTCAATTTTTGAATCTAACTCACGATTACTTGCTTCACTGTTAAGTATGGTGATTAGTTTTTTGGCTAGTGTTTCCATTTCTGGGGTATTTCCACTATGAGAATACAAAGCCGCAATAACTGGCAATTTTACCGTTAGCTGCTTTGCGCATAAAATAGGGCGTAGCCCATGCGCAAAGCAGCTAACGATAAAATTGTCCGGTTCATTGCCTGTTAGACTTTACTCCATTAACTTTACTTTCTGTTTTGGCGATCCATAAACCGATTGAATTTTTCATTTAGAACAAAAACATACTCACAAATTGCGCTTGCGAAATCCAACAGATCTTTCGCATCTTCCTTCGATATTTTTTCATCGGTTGCATGAGCTCCTATGTTTCTGTGCTTACGAAGTGCTTCACTCCAGCTAAATAGACGATCGTCGATTACACCATTGTCCTTTAGTTCGGCTAAGCCTTTAGCCAATGTCTTGCTTTTCACCGAGTGATGTTTACAAACACCCTCCAATGTGCGTCCCGACATGACGACAGAGGCTGAATATGCTTTTGCTTTATAGCAAATTCTTGTTTCAACAATTGAGTTTCTTGCGATGTCAGGGATATTCCAATCGACGTGACTTTCCTGCTTTGGCCACAGTCTTGTCAGTTGAGACCATTCGTAATCATCAACTCCGGTCTGAATAAGCTCTGTTCCGCCCAGGAGAGCACTATTGCAAACCGGACACTGTACCAACACTGCTTTAAAAGCATATGGATCCTCATGCGGGTCGTAGGATTCGTGCTCCCCTTTATGTTGGCCGTCAACTCTAGATTCGCAATACGGACACTCAATTATCATACCAACTCCCAAAAAGTCTAACGCCGCGATAACTGGGGATTTTACCGTTAGCCGTTTTGCGCATAAAATAGGACGCAGCCCATGCGCAAAACGGCTAACGGTAAAATTGTCCGGTTCATTGCCTTGTTTTGCCTAGCCAAGGTTAACTATTGCCAAGGCATCGGACCATGAAGTGTTGTCCTCAATATGTTTTTTGATCAAAGTCCTGTTAGAAGCAATTATTCCAGACCATCTATGACTCCAAGACTTATAAGCGTGCCATGAATATCCGATATACAGTTCTCTCCTCATGGTCGTCATAGATTTCAGGGTTGCATCAAGATATGTTTTTTCAATGGATGTTCCCCGCAATTCCAATATGTTGGCGAGGTAGATTAGCCATCTGGCTAAGTGCTCATATTGTTCCCACGCGCCATCCTCACCGGTTAACTCAATTTTCAATTCAATTATCTTACCCAACGCGGTGACGACCCGCGGATCATCAATGCTTATACCAATAGCGGCAATTGATGAGACTATTTCGAAAAAAGTATTTTCGACCCTCAAAAAATCCTTATTAAAGCTGTGATTTCCAAAAATTACTTTTCTGATGCTTTTCAATGAGGACTCAGCACATGCTTCCGCGCTAGGTATGGAGGCATTAAGATTTCGAAAAAAACTATGAGTGTCTAGATTATCTAAAACTCTGATGCCATAGCAGTGGGAATAGTAATCCTTTACGTGCTGATCAACCGGTGATCGCGCAACAAGAAATATATTTGATCCTATTACATGGTTTCTAGAGAAACCCTTATAGTCACTGATGATCGCCTTAAGGTTTGTGTCTCCCAGTGAATAACCAAGAATTACGACCGTGTTCTCATGTAGCACAGTACTTAGCTTTCTCGAAAAGTATGACTCGCTATTTATGAATTTAAAATAGTCATCTGATGTGACTACCATATTTTCAGGAGAATCAATAGACCCATGAACATGATAGACTTTCACTCTTGCTTGTGATCTGGGGATAGGTAATCCGGGAGTTAATGAGTGACAATCACTTTCGCCCGTAAGCTTTTCAACCAATTTATCATAATTGGTAGTTACAACTCTTAATGAGCGGCTTGAAAGGAATTCTGAAATTGGTGAATTATCTCCTTTAAGATCGACTTCTTGTATCAGGTTGGTAATCTCGTCGTGAATTATTTTATCTTTCTTTAACAATTCTATAGAGATTATTTGTGCTGATTCTTCAAGACTGAGAGGGTTTTTACCATCATTGGGGAATAAGCCATTTTTTAGGGAATCTGGATTATCACATAGATCGCAAATTGACTCTAAAAGCCCCTGCCAACTAGGCGCGTCATTTTCTGTTACGGATTTAGAAAACCCAGTACCTGTAAATAGGCAAAGCCGGTTGGAAACAGCTGCATACGCAATTTCAAAATACTCATTCATTTGAATCCTCCAAGGCATAACAGTGTTTTCAATAACAAGTTGAGGTGAAACGAAGCGTCAGAGCGAAATGTATCCCCAAGATACACCTGACAGCGTTCGATCTTGATCCACAATTTAGCGTCGGATTCTATCCGCTATGAGTAAATGTTACGTGGAGTAAGTTATCATTTTGATAGTATAGCCTTGCTGAACTGTTGACTATCGAAGCACTGGGATTTATCTACGAGACTCATGTACGAAACGGTAGGAATAAAAATGATCAATTTTCGAGAGTGCAACGGGTTCAATGACCGGCTGGTTTGAGTTGCGTGCCGTCGATAGCTACACTACTCCCCGACCGGCCACTCATGTCACATTGCGGACAACTATTAACGGGTTATTGACCAATCACGAAGCGACAGAGTAAGGGGACGGAGGGACTATTTTTTAATCCCACCGTCCCCTTTTAATCGGAGCACCTGGTGGGCCAGTGCCGATTCGACATATCCAGGGGGGGGTAAACGGGCGGTATTTACGGTGGTTGAAGGCGCTCACGCGCGCGATTCCATTGCGGTTAAATCGTGCAGACCGGCGCTGAGCTGCACGCGCCAGGGTAAGGCGGCGGCCTGTTTGATCGCGCTACCCTTGTGGGGCAAGCGCGTTACAGGAACTCAGCTGCAGCAATCGGCCTGTGAATCATTACAGTGATGATGGTGGAGGGAATGTGTGCAAATACGCCACTGAAATGCGTAATATTTAGTTTTAATAACCTTAATCATAGAGTTTATTAGTTTTTTTTCTCATTTCTTACCCTTGGCCATCACAGCTTGCCTAAACTGCTGATATTTAGCATCCGACTCTCCTTCGTTTTTAAACCACAGTTGCAATGACTCCCAATCGATTTGCTGGCTAGCGGCAACCAAGATGGCCTGATCCTGCGATTGAGGATCATTCCAATGGAACGCAGCAGCTAGTCTATCCATGACCGACTGGGTTGGTGTGATGATTCGCAGTTCGCCAACAGCCATTTCAATTACCGCACAATCTTTGTGATCAACATAAAGGTTCCCAAAAGCCAGTGGCGAGGGTGGGAATTCCACATACCACTCAATCAGAGGATGTTCGAACTGCGATAACCGGGGGACGGCCGTTCGCACAAAGCCAAGAGGAGTTAAAGCGGGTTCCAGTTCAGCGATGATGGCGGCAGTGACGAAGTCGCTTTCGACTGGTATTGATTGTCGGAGTATATCGCCACAGCACCCCCTCCCGATAACGTCGCGGCAATTCCTGCCTTTTTAAGAGCCTCAGAAACAATAGCCGCAACTTCTGTCAGTGTGGAGTTCGTGTTTATCTCCGACATTTAAAATGCCTTTCCTTTTCGCCGCGGACGTTGCCGTTGCCGATAAAATTTCTTTAGAGTCTCCTCGGGTATCCCCTTTTCAAGCGTTTCTCTTAGCATTAGCTTCAGCCCTTCCAGCCCGGGATCTCGTGGATTCCAGGTGTACATGCGGCTAGTGCCCACCATGCGGCTGACCAGAATTCCCGCATTCTCAAGTTTCGTAAGTTGCTTCTGAATTTCGCTGACCGGCATCTCGAAGGTTTTTGATATACGACTGGCATACCCTTCGCCATAGTTTTCAATAAATAGAAGCACTCTGGTAGCGGCCTTGCCGCCGAACAGTGTCTCTAATGTCGTTTGTGTTGCCATGAGTCCCAACATCTACCTACTATATAGGTTAACTTTACCTATATAGTAGTATGATTCTACCTATAATAGTATTATTTTATGCTTGCTGTTGATTGATTTAGTGAACTGAATTCTGCGCCTGCCTCAGCGAAAAAGTGCGCTGTAAACTGTCGGTATATAAACCGCCAGCAAAGAGACGGCACACATACAAGCTCGACATAATGCTTGTTTGTTGAAAACGGTGCCCGTTTTCTTATATGCTGTACATGTAAACAGTATTTAGACTAGTCAACTGAGATAAGCCAGCCCTGATGGAAGGATGAACGGTTATGCCTAAAGTAAATCCAGATATTTTGGTATGGGCGAGAGAGACAGCAGGGCTCAGCCCCGAAGCAGCGATCAAGAAATTGAAACTCAAAGACGCTCGCGGTGTAGCGGCGCTCGATCGTCTAGAGGCGTTGGAAGTCGGTACATCTGACCCAACGCGACCGATGCTGCTCAAGATGTCGAAACAGTATCGCAGGCCGCTGTTGAGCTTTTACATGCGGGAGCGTCCGATCATGGCCGATCGCGGCCAGGATCATCGAATGTTGCCCGATAGCATAGATGCACAGGAAATGGCCTGGGCTGATGTAGTGATCCGCGATATTCACGCGCGGCAATCTTTGGTGCGTGAGGTGCTGATCGATGACGCAGATACAGTAGCGCTCGAATTCGTAGGCGCTTACGACATGGGTCAAGGTCGACGGGGCGTCGATACCATGGTCGATGAGCTCAAGGCTATATTGAACTTCAATCAAAGCGAATATCGCCGCTATACCAAGATGGCCGATGCCTTTAGTTACCTTCGAGGCCTGGCTGAACGGGCTGGGGTGTTTGTACTTCTGGTCGATAATCTCGGCAGTCACCACACCACAATCCCTGTCGAGGCGTTTCGTGGTTTCGCTCTGTCTGATCCGATTGCACCGTTTATTGCCATCAATGCCAATGACAGCCAGGGAGCTTGGTGTTTCACCTTATTGCACGAACTCACCCATATTGCGCTTGGCGATACAGGCGTTAGTGGTGGAAAGTTTCAAGACGATCGTATTGAGCAATTTTGCAATGATGTGGCAAGCGAGTTTCTCGTTGCCAGGGCTGAGCTTGCGGTGATCGCTGTTAGTCCAGCGATGGCGCTCGGTGATGTAAAGCAAACAATCCGCGAGTTCGCCAGGCTGCGCAACGTCAGCAATACAATGATCGCCTATAAGCTGCATCGATCTGGCGCATATGACTATGCTCGGTTCGAAGCGTTGCGGCTGGCCTTTCGCCAGGACTTTCGTGAATACCAACAACGCCAACGGGAAATAAACCGCAAAAAAGAAGGCGGGCCGACCTATCAAATATTGCGCCAGCATCGCGCCGGGAAAATGCTAATCCGGCTGATCGATCGAATGATGTATAGCGGGCAGATCACCACAACAAAAGCGGGCAAAGTGCTTGGGGTTAATCCAAAGAATGTTCACGGCTTACTTGAAGCCGTGCGGCCTTCCATTTAGGAGCAAGGACGCTGATTTATCTCCTCGATGCGAACGTGCTGATTGATGCCAACCGAGATTATTACCCAATAGGCCGGGTCGATGAATATTGGGATTGGCTGATATATCAGGGCGAGCAAGGCAATATCAAAATCCCGGTTGAAATCTATGAGTAATTCAAACTAGGGAAGCAAGACGCGCTTGCCGATTGGGCAAAAGACAAAGACACAGAAAAAGCGCTGCGTATTGACGAAGAAGTCGATATCGATTTGGTGCGCCAGGTAACCGATGAAGGCTATGCGCCGGATTTAACCGATATTGAGCAAGAGAAAATCGGCCGAGATCCGTTCCTGATTGCCTATGCTCTTGCGGACGCAAAAAACCGTGTTGTTGTAACCACGGAAACTTCAGTGCCGAAAAAGCAACGAGCGAACCGAAAAGTACCAGACGTGTGCAATCAGTTTAAGGTCAAGCCTATCAACGCCTACCAGCTCGGTCATGTGTTGGATTTCAGGACGAACTGGCGCTGAAGAAATACCCACATTCTGGACAAGCGTCAGGAACATTACGAAAATACCGGATCATCAATGGAGCTAGTAAGTTGCTGTTGAAAGTATTCGCGCACCATTGATTGCGCTGTATCATATCGTTCACATTGAGATGAATATGATCGATGCCGGACGTTTGTATTTTCAGTAATTCGTTCATGGACCTGTTTTTAGCAGCCGGGGATAGGCAGGTCGGCGGCCCGGGGACGCACATGAGGCCAGACTTCCTGTTCAAACAGGTGCAACCCCTCCCAGGCAAAGACCGGATCGATGCCGCCGAGCAAAGGCGTGAGGATAAAAGTGCTACAGTCATCCATGCCATCTATCATGGCCACCGCCTGTTGCGGCGTCAGTACCTGATAAGCGCCGCTGTTACGTAGGTCTTCCGGATCAACGCCTTTGGCGAACGGGCCACTGGCTGCGCCATAGGCTTCCACCGTCCATTCGGTATAGGACTCTACGCAATGCACCGCGTGGGGAGTAATCTTCTCCCAGGCGGCCTCCACATCGTGGGTGACATGCGTATAAATTGGGCCAAGCGCATGAAATTTTTCACCGGGGTCTGACTTGCCGAGTTTCAGGCGCTCTTCTCGATAGACATGCCAGTTCTCACCACCCGGCGGAAAGAATCCGTCGGCAATGCGCGCCGCCCGACGCGCCACCGCTGGATGGGAGCCGCCCAGTAACAGGGGTGGTTTTTTATCTGGCTGCGGCGTAACGCGCACCTTTCGCCCCTGGTAATCGAACTCAGTTTGCGACCAGGCGTTGCGCAACACCTCGAACACTTCCATATAGCGCTCTTTACGGTCCTCCCGGCGGGTGCTAAACATCTGGAACTCGTAGGGGCGATAACCGGCGCCAATGACGATTTGCAGACGATCTTTGCTCAATATCTGTATGACCGACAAATCTTCGGCCAACTTGACGGGCTCATACAGCGGTGCCAGCAACACGTTGCAGCGAATCTTTACGCGCTCGGTTCTTGCGGCAATGGCCGCACACATCGGCAGTGGAGACGGCAGATAGCCGTCATCGCTGGCATGGTGCTCACCCAGGGCAATCACGTTAAGACCAACGTCATCGGCCCAAGTGCTCATAGCCAGTGCGGCGCTATACAATTCACTAATCGGTGCGCCAAAGTCGGGAGCGCGCATATCGAAACTCACAACAAATTCCATAGTAATACCTTATTCGTTTACAGTACTGGACGGCCTTGTTATGTTTTTAAAAATGCACGCCCTAGCCATTCTCAGCTTTACCGCTTTTTCGCTGACTTGGGTACAACTTTAATACCCATCATCTTTGCAATTTTCCCCGTGGCCTGCATGCCGGGAACCCTGCCGAGGAAGTCGCCTTTGCCAATTTTTACGCCGTTGTGCCGCAATATGTTATAGGCCGTGGTGCAGTGAAAATAAAAGTTGGCCAGCGCCCAGCCATTGAGATAATCGAACCCATCGAAGGACAATGTTCCGATAGGTAGTTTTAGCGTAATCTCGCGATTTTCGCTGCCCTCAAACTGCGCAGCCTTAAGCCCACGAATAAAAGACAATGTTTTTTTGATGCGAGCTTCCAGCTCAACAAAGGTAGCCTCCTCATCTTTAAATACCGGAGACTCCACACCGGCCAGGCGAGCACAAGCCCCCTTGGCATGGTCGGTAGCGATTTGCACCTGACGTGTCAGCGGTAACATATCGGGCGACAACCGGGAGTTCAACAGCACTTTTGGGTCGATACCGCGGGCTTTCGCATCTTTGGCGGCCAACTTGAGAATTGCGGACAAGTTTTTGAGATTGTGAGTAAAGGTCTGCACTGATGACCGGTACATGATTTGGCTCATGGGAACGACTCCTGATAGTGATTATGAGAAAAAGGAGCTACCAAGATACGCACTGCTACACTTGTATACAATGGAAACTACACTTTGTCGCGGCGCGAGTATGCTCACTCGTTTTCACGGTGTGTTAGCACCAAACAGCAAGCATCGAATCAATGTGACACCGGCGAAACGTGGCAAGGGAGGCAATAGCAAGCAGGACTTGAAGAGCAAGAAGAACGCAGAGCCGCCAGTGGGCGAGCATAAGCAAATGACATGGACGCAACGGCTTAAGCGGCTTCTGTCGCGAGCTTTTCCCAATCCGAATAAACAGTACTCGTCAGATACAATTATCCCGTAACCGCCAACGCATAAAACTGTGCCCATGCCGGCAAAGAGCTCTTGTTTTGGCCCTTTTTCATCATGTGCCAAAATTCAATGCTTGCCAGGGTCTCCCGAGCAGACCAGAAAGATTTAAAGCCTAGCATGGGCCGGGTTCGCCGCTTGATAAATCGGTGGTCCTGTTCAACAATATTATTCAGATATTTGCATTGCCGGATTTTAACGCGCTTGTTTTCATCACGATTGTACTGCTTGATTGCGGCTGTATTGGCGCCGCTTTTGTCGATGTTAATTGGGCCGGGCTTTCCGCTAGAGCCGATTGCTTTATCCAGAAATCGGCGGGCAGCCTTCATATCACGCTTCGCAGTAAGTAGGAAATCGATAGTGTTGCCCTGCTTGTGGACGGCGCGATAGAGATATTTCCAGTCTCCTTTTATTTTGATGTAGGTTTCATCAAGCCGCCAGCGGAGGCCATTACGTTTCCTGCTTTTGCGAAAGGCCTTCTCGATGCGGGGTGCGTAATAGACGACCCAATGCTGTATGGCGCTGTGGTCAATAGCGTACCCTCGCTCCTGCATCAGCTCCTCAAGGTCGCGATAGCTGAGAGAATAAGCGACGTACCAGCGGACGCATTGTAGAATCATAGCTTGCTGGTGATGGCGGCCTTTGAAACTGAGCGCATTTTATCCAAGTGTTGAAACGCTAGGGGCTGAAGTATACCGTGCCAGCTTAGCGCGACTCATTTGCGACAGAACCCTCTGGTGTATTTCGTCATTTAATTTTAATAGTTATGGTTGTAAAAGTATGGCAAGGACGATAATAGATCTACCCAATAAGTTTCATTATTCAATGACGCACGTTGTTTCAGTCAGTGATCTGAATTACGGGATGCATCTGGGTGCAGATAAGATATTACCAATAGCACTTGAGGCACAGATTCAATTTCTAATCTCACTTGGCTACGATGGGCTAACGGGTATTGAGGGTGCACCTTTCATAATGGTCGACTCAGAAATTATTTATAAAATGGAAAGCGGCTATGGTACGTGTATTTCGGTTGAGGTAACAGCTTCCAACTTTTCGAGATGTAGCTTTGAGTTCTTATATAAATTTAGTGATATCGAGTCAGCCCAAGAAATAGCAGCAGTAAAGATGGGGTACTTATTTTTCGACTATGAAGCAAGGTCAGCAACTCCAGTGCCTGGAGAATTTAGAGCTATGTTCGACGAGAAATCATCTTGATTTTTCCGTCGAAAAAAGTCATAAATATTCCTAATTAGTGCCTATCCAGAAACAGCAGTTTTCAGCAGGCATTCGACCAGAGCGTCATAAAGCGCAGCAAGACACGTTAGGCAATGCGACTGAGGCCGGTTTTATGAGTCAGGGTTCCTTCAGCCGCTTCTTTCGTGAATGGAGCAGGATAACCCCACAGCAGTATCGGGAACAGCATAGGTAAAGCCCATCTCCTGCAATTTGATGCCCGCCAGTATCCCAGCCATGTCCGCGCCGATCACAACGACTCGTTTATTCTGCTCTGACAGGGGGTTGGACTTCGGTCAAAGTAATCAGGTGGAGGAGAATAAGCGGCCCGTCACTTTAGTACCGAATCCACTGCGGTTCAGGCTGGATCAGCGCCGTGTGTGCCGAGGTAGTGGGATGCCAGCAGCGGATTTTTCTCAAGCTCGCTGTTGATCTCGTACAGGCGCTCATAACGGGTTTCGGCCATTAGCCAGCGCCCGTCCACCTTCAGGTAACGATCCCAGTAAAGGGCTGTGCCCGTCGTGAAGTGGTTTCGACTGAGGGTCCACATATTATCCGCCAGATACCAGATGGCGGTTGCTTCAGTCTCGCTGAGCATCTGGATTTCCGGGTGATGGCCGTTGTGGTGACCAACGGCATGCTTACCAAACGCGGCGCGCATATTGTCCAGATACGCCTGTTTACCATCCAACTTCCATTCGTAGCTGCCGCCGATGAAGTGCACCTGCACATCATCGTGACAAATCTCCGCCAGCTCTTCCAGGTTGGCAGTATCGACACAACGGAAATAGGCATGCTTCAGCTGCCGGATCGCTTCCATATCCATCAGGCGCTGGATATCCGCGCGCAGTGCCTCTATATCACCGGTAGCGGCCTGCAGCGGCAGTCCTGGCTCGATGCCCATGGTGGTTTTATTAAGGGGACGTCGCTGCGTGCTGGCCTGGTTTTTTGCTCATCGGTCTCTCCAGTTAAGGTTATGTGCCAACGCCGCGGTGCGCGAGAATACGCGCAGCATCAGACTTGGCTGGTGTGTGCCCAGGTGGCTGTCCGAGAATAGACTGATCTACTGCAGCCGCGATATTTTGGCCATCTTTCCGCGTAGATTTCGGTCAATAGAACCACTATTCACCTCAATCGACACGAAAAGCTGACTCAAAATCTCACGCCCTCGCTACGATCGCTATTCTCTAGGGGCGTTGTAGAAATGCTTGTGCGTTTCTGCATATCGATGTCACTTTTTATAAAGTGCGTTGCCTCCTCACCTACTAGCGTGGTGTAACAAACTAGGCAATCTGCACAGCCAGCTTGGCTGCCGACTCCATCGCGCCCTCGATATAACCGACGCCGTTACAGTCACCGATCGTGTGCGTTACCAAGCCCCGCTCGCGCAGGCTCTGCGCCAGCTGGGTATCGCCCGTCGCTCCCTTGGCCACCACCACATGGTCGACATCCAGTGTACGGCGCTGTCCCCGATAATTGGTGTAGCTAACCTGCCGGTCATCAATGCTGATTTCGCGGGCGCTGTTGAGCAGGGTGACACCGAGGTGGCGCAATTCGGCCAG
>RCMY010002018.1_pt1 | contig 18566 bp, 18 predicted proteins | sample 2041341 | NCBI WGS metagenome assembly RCMY01 (sample SAMN09708234, study PRJNA481090) | Marine sediment metagenome, whole genome shotgun sequencing project. | reverse complement strand
TCCTCTTGCGTTGCTTCGTAGCGCCCTTGATACCGTTCGAAAATGCTCATGGTGTCCACAATCCTCGTTAAAGTATTACGTTAGCTAATGCTCTGACACGACTTTCGAGTTTATCCCTGTGAATCGCACAGCGCAATCGAACTCTCTAAATAAGCATAGCTTTTTTTAGTAAGACAACCAGCGAGAAAATTGTGCGGTTTATTTTCGCCCGCAGGCAAAGTAGCGTTGAGCGAGGAAAAGAATTAATTCTACGAGTTTGCATCGCAAAGGAGGAGGGTTTTGCTCAGTAAATAGACAAATTTGACACTCCTAACAACCAGGGGAAATTAGAGGATGGCTTTTATATAAGAATTTATTCTTGAACTTTTTTAAGAGGACGAACAATTGCAGGCGATTATTTTTCTGTTTTCAAGTTGCAGCAGCGTCAACTTGCCACCCCATGCGCAGCCTGTGTCCAGCGCATAAACATTTTTCGGCTTGGCTTTGCCCTGTAAAGCTGCCCAATGACCAAACACGATTTTTTCCCGCTGCATACGTCGCTTGCTGTGTTCGAACCAGGGTAGATAACCGGGCCGAGAGGACTCAGTGCTGGCTTTATCTTTTAAATCCAGCTCTCCCTCGGCAGTGCAAAAACGCATGCGCGTGAGGTAGTTAACAATGCAACGCAGACGCTTGGTGCCCGTTAGCTTGTCGTCCCAGCGGGTTGGCCCATCGCCATACATATGGGCAAAGAAAGTGTCTGCCTTTTTGCCTTGCAAGCGTTGCTCTACTTCGGCTGCCAGCTGCTGTGCTTGCTGCAGCTTCCAGGATGGGGGAATTCCGGCGTGAACCATAGTGAAACCGAGCTTTGCATCGTGATATAGCAGCGGTTGACGACGCAGCCAGTCCAGCAACTCGGTACGGTCGGGGGCTTCTAACACATCGGTAAAGGTGTCATTTTTACGGATCTTGTGGGCACCACTGGCGATGGCGAGCAGGTGCAGATCATGATTGCCCAATACGATCTTGGCGTGCTTGCCCAGGTCTTTCAAATAACGTAGCGTGGCAAGTGACTGCGGACCGCGGTTGACCAGGTCGCCGACCACCCAGAGTTGATCGTGTTTGGCGTTAAAGTCTACACTGTCAAGCACGCAGCGCAGTGAGTCGTAGCAACCCTGTATATCGCCAACTGCAAACGTGCGTTTTGTCATTTCTAAATTTCAGCCATTTATACCAACACCACACTCAATGTAGGGCGTTGGGCAACGCCAGCGAAAACGCGGCTATCGGCGCGTCGAAGGTTTCACCGTCGGCGCTGCACATTTGGTAGCTGCCTTGCATCACACCAACCGGCGTTTTGAGCACGGCTCCGCTGGTATAACGATAGCTCTCACCCTTGCCAAGTAGCGGCTGCTCGCCGACTACACCCTCGCCACGCACTTCTTTCTCGTCGTTATTGCCATCGGTAATACGCCAATAACGCCGCAGCAGTTGCGCTGCCTGCTCGCCGCGGTTGGTTATGGTGATGGTGTAGGCGAACACGTATTCTTCAGCGTCGGGATTGGATTGCTCGGGCACGTATTGCGTCACCACGCGAATATCCATAGGGCCGTTTTTATTTGTCATTGACTCTCCTGCAGTGCTTGCGCTAGGCGAATGTACTGCGGCATATGCAAATTTTCAGCCCGCGCCCGTGGGTCAATGTCGAGTCGCTGCAGGTCATTCTCGCTGAAAAAGCTCCGCAAATTATTCTTGATAGTTTTGCGGCGCTGCTGGAATGCTGCCCTGAGTAATTGCTCCAGACTCTCATAAACTACCGCTTCGGCTTGGCTGCGCACGCGTGGCGTCAATCTTAGCACAGCCGAAACCACTTTCGGCTGTGGCTGGAAGGCGCTAGCAGGTACTTTGAATAACCGCTCGGCACTAAAGTAGTATTGCAGCATTACGCTAAGACGCCCGTAAGCCTTACAGTCGGGCGTCGCAACAATACGATCCACCACCTCGCTTTGCAGCATAAAGTGCATGTCACGGATGTGTTGCCGCTGCTGCAGGAAATGAAACAGCAGCGGCGTTGCTATATTGTAGGGCAAGTTGCCGACAATACGCAGCTCACGCCCGGCGGCAATGCCGGCCAGGTCAAACTGCAGTGCGTCCTGCACGTGCAGCGTAAACAACTCGGTCGCCGAAAATTTGTCTGCTAACAAGGCAGCGAGGTCGCGGTCAATTTCAATGGCATCCAAGGTGGCGCCGCTGCTCATCAGCAGCTCAGTCAGGGCACCGTAACCTGGGCCAACTTCGACTATCTGATCGTCAGCAGTGATGCGCAGAGCTGCAATGATTTTGTCAATAAACACATTGTCGGTGAGGAAGTTCTGCCCGAAACGTTTACGAGCGCGCAGCTTTGTCATGAGTTCATCACGCTGGGGTTACGCTGACTGGCAGCCATCGCTGCCGCACACTGCAGCGCTGTCAGCATGCTGCTGCTGTCTGCCGTACCGCTGCCGGCAATATCCAGCGCCGTACCGTGATCAACCGAGGTGCGAATAATCGGCAGCCCGAGGGTAATATTCACCGCCGTGCCAAAGCTGGCGTGCTTGATTACCGGCAAACCCTGGTCGTGATACATGGCGAGCACGGCGTCGCACTGGGCAAGACATTTAGGTGTGAATGCAGTATCGGCTGGCAGCGGCCCGAGCAGGCGCATCCCTTCGGCGCGCAGCTGATCCAAACAAGGCTCGATAATAGTTTGCTCCTCGGTGCCGAGATGGCCGCTCTCGCCGGCATGCGGGTTTAGTCCGCAAACCAGAATACAGGGATCGTTAAGCGCAAACCGGGTACGCAGGTCATGAGCCGTAATGCGGATTACATCGCGCAGCAAGTCGATCGATAATGCTGCGCTAACCGCTGCCAGAGGGATATGCGTGGTTGCCAGCGCGACGCGAAACTTATCGCTGGCCAGCATCATCACCACTCGTTGCGTGCCCGTGCGCTGTGCAAGATATTCGGTGTGCCCGCTGAACGCATAGCCGGCATCGATAATGGCGGCTTTGTTGATCGGCCCGGTGACTAGTGCCTGTGCGGTGCCATCGCTACATGCCTGTTGCGCCACATCAAGGCATTGCAGCACATACGTAGCGTTAGCCGAGTTGCATTGGCCAACCACGACGGGCTCCGCCAGCGCTACCGGCAGCACCTTTAACACGCCCGGTTGGGACGGCGTTGGCGCGCTGTCAAGCGTGATTTCTTCAATATGTAGTGGTAGGCGCAGTAGCTGCGCTCGCGCCGCTAGCAGTGCCGGGTCGGCAACGGCTACCAATTCGTAGTCAAACGGCTGCTGACTGATGCTGACGCAAATGTCTGGCCCGACGCCTGCCGGCTCGCCCGGTGTGACGACAAGACGCAGACAGGCAGCATTTGACAAGGCGGCCGCTCCTACTTCTTCTTGATATCGACGTATGCCTCGTCGCGTATTTTCTGTAACCAGGCCTCAAGCTCTTCGTCAAATTTACGTTTATAGATGAAATTACTGGCCTGACTACGCAGCATTTTGTCGCTAACGTCTTCGTTTCTGCGCTCTAACACTTCCACAATATGCCAGCCGTAATTCGATTTAAACGGCTTGCTGACAGCACCTACTGGCGTTTCATCCATCGCTTTTTGAAATTCGGGCACGAGATCGCCCGGCGTGGTCCAGCTAAGATCACCGCCATCAAGCGCCGAGCCGCTGTCTTCCGAGTATTTTTTTGCCAGCTTGCCAAAACCTTCTTTTTTATCGACAATTCGCTGGTAGAGTTTGTCGAGTTTCGCCTTGGCCTGCTCTTCAGTGGTGATTTCCGAAGGCTTGATTAAGATGTGCCGCGCTCGCGTTTGGTCAACTTTGCTGTTGCCACCGCCGCGCCGCTCTAACAGTTTAATGATGTGGATGCTGCCATCATTACTGATTGGGTCAGCCACTTCGCCTATTTCAAGCTTGGGCACAACGGCGGCGAAAATACTCGGTAACTCATCGGGTTTGCGCCAGCCTAAGTCGCCGCCGGTTAGCGCATACTGGTCAACTTTCTGACCTTTCAGGCTCGCGAAGTCGCGCCCACCGCGCAGTTCTTGCACCAGCTTTTTCGCACCCTGTTCGGCCGCCGCAACCTTGTCCATATCGCTGCTGTCAACCGACAGCATGAAATGACCCACATGGTAATCGGGTGCCGTCATTTCCTGGCCTTCTTCAGACTCGAGGAAGTTGTCCACTTCCTGATCGGTGATTTGCACGCGGTGATTGACGTTACCCTGCTGCACACGCTTGAGAATCATCTCACGGCGAACATTCTCTCGCGTATCGATATACGAGGCACCATCTTGCTCAAGCGCCTGCCTGAACTGCGGCAAATTCAAGCCGTTTTGCCGAGCAATATTGCTCATGGCTTCGTTCAAATTAGCGTCGCTGATGCGCACGCCGGCGCGTTCGCCCATTTGTAGCTGCAGGCTCTCTACTATCATGCTGTTGCGAATTTGCTCCAGCAGTACACTCTCCGGCGGCATGCGCGCGTCGCGCTGCTGAATTGAGCTTTTTACCGTAGCGACGCGCTCCTGTAGCTCGCTTTGCATAATGATGTCGTCATCGACAATCACGGCGACGCGATCAATCACTTCGACGGCGGCAAAACTTGTCGCCGACAACAGCATCAGCAAGGTGCTGCTACGTCGCAATAGACTTAAGAATGTCATACGCTTCCTTTATTGAGCTTTAAACTGTTCATAACCGACAATGCTGCGGTCAAGTATGCGATCGATCTTGTCGCCGAGTCGGCCCAGGCCACGCAGCACAAATTGCAAATACACCGCATGCTCGCGTTCATTGCGGCTATCCAGCGCCCGTTGGTATACCAGGCGCATATCCCAACAGCAGTCACTGTATTGCAGGCCGAGCAAATCCTCAATAGTCCTGCCGTTTTTCAAGTCCCACTGCCAGCGCGCATATGCCTGCCAGCGCTTGGTGATAGGAAAGACTGCAGAAAAGTCGGTTTGTTCAATGGTATCTCGTTTTAGCGAGCCGTCTGGCTCGACGACTATGCCATCGCGCCGGTATCGATAGCCCGCGTTAAAAAGCATTTTGTTGCCCTCCGGGCGGTATTGCAGGTCCAAACCGCCCTCGTTGATTTTGTCCTGCCGCGAATCCCATAATATCGAAGACGCCAGTCGCAATTCTCTGGAAGGCTTGAACAGCACCTCGCCGGCGATGGCCGAATTGCTCGCACCATTGTCGCGCTCCTGCGGGGTATTGATGGCGGCAGTACGATCGTCAATGGCTGTCACCGTGCGATCATCAAAATAGAAGATCTGCCCAAGGCTCGCCGCCAGGCGCTCATCGCCGGTATCGTCGTCGATAAAACGGGTGGTCACGCCAATGGTGAACTGGTTGGCATCCCCAACTCTGTCGTGGCCGGTGAAGCGATCTTCGCGAAATAGCTGGTTGAAACTGAAGGTCAGCGGCGTTGTGTCAAACAGCGGTATATCGCTCTGGTCTTGTTCGTGCGCATACAGGTAATAAAGCCGCGGTTCCAGCGTTTGCACAAAGGGGCTGTCGTTCAACGCCAGCGCGCGTTCAAAATACAAACCGCCGTCGATATTGAACAGTGGCACCGTGTAATTGGGCTCTTCGTCGTCACCGAAAGCGATCTCATCACGGCCTGATTTTTCGAGTAAGTAGCTGGCGTGTTTGAGCTTTACCGTGGGCGTTAAAAAAGCCGCCAGCCATTCCATCGGATAGCTGACGCCGGTCTCGGCGTACGCGCGATGGCCTCGCGTGCGCTCTTCATGGTCGAAGTACGTATACTGGGTATTCAACAAATACTGCAGCTCAAACGGTTCATTGGTTTGAGTATTTACGGCATTCAACTGCGGCAGTAGCTTGTACGGCCGATTGAGCGGCAATATGGTGGGTTCGATGGTTTGAAACTGGTGCAACTTGCCATAAACCTGCCAGTCATCATTGCTAAATTGCGCCAGCGCGAGTTGGTCGAGGTGCGTTTCACGGTCAACGTTCAGGCCTACCGTGCTGAGGTCGTCAAAAAACTCCGCATCGCTGACGCGGGAAAAGTCGATTAGCGTGGTCCAATTTTCGCTAAGCCTGCCGGTTTCACGCACCGACGCCAGCCAGCGGTCTTCACCCGTGCTTTCGTCATTTTCCAGGTAGGTGCCACCCACTACCCAGGCGCTTTTGCTGTTCAGGTAGCGCCCTTCAGTCTCTGTGATCCAGCCGCGCTGACTCATGTAACGCGGCGTTATGGTGGCGTCATAGTTCGGCGCTAAATTCAGGTAGTAAGGGATTGATATATCGAAACCACCGAGAGAAGAATTGGAGTAACTCGGAAATAGAAAACCGCTTAGGCGTCGATCGTCTGTCGGAAACTGCAGATAGGGCGTGTAAAACACCGGTACGCCCTTGATGTTGACTCGCGCATGGCGCGCCTTGCCTACGCCCTCATCCTGGTCAATTAAGATGCGGCTGGCGCGCAGCTCCCAGCTGTTGTTGTTGGGTTCGCACAGCGTATAACTGGCCTGGTCAAGCACCAGGGTTTCGTCTTCCTTGCGACGCAAACTGCGCGCCGTGCCGCGTATGTGCTCTTTGTGCAGCAGGTAATCCGCAGGCTCAAGCAGGCCGCTGCCATTCTCCTGGTCGACTACAGCGCGGTTGGCACGCACCAGCAGCCCCGGCTCGCGAATGACGACGTTGCCCTCCAGCGTGATAACTTTGGTCGCTCGGTCAAACGCGGCGGTGTCGCTGCTCAGGCGCCGATAGCCTTCCTCGATGCTAACGTCGCCAGTCAGGTAGGCTGCCTTTTCGCCGTCGAGCTGGGTTGTTTTTGCGGCCCCGCGCACCGGCGAGGTTTCAGGGTTGTCATTCGCTTCCGGGCTGTCGCTAACCGGTGCTATGTACAAACCTCCGCAATGGGCAGACACCTGTTCTGCGGGCAGCTCTTTGTTCGGCACCCAATCCAGTTCGGCAGAAGTGAGATCGCCTTCGTCAGAGTCGGCAGACTCTGCAAGTGCAAAAAACGGTAATGCCAATACAAGAATGCAGGCGTTGCAAATATTTTTCAAACTTTGTAACAACGAATTAGCTATGGTATTAAAGGAACCGGCAAACAAGCCACTGGCAGCCGAAAAACAAAGAAACGGATAATAAAGCATTCTTATGCTTGAGTCTGCGATTCGTGTGGTAACTGAATGGAACAAGTAGACATTTCACAATCTGAACTTAAGCAATGGGTGGCCGCACAGCTAGCAGACCTGCCCTGCGGGCCACTGCTGAACTTTGATGCGCTGGCCGGCGACGCCAGCTTCCGCCGCTATTTCCGTGCGCACAGCGCAGGTGGCAGCTATATCGCCGCACTCGCGCCACCGGCGCAGGAAAACAACAGCGGCTTTGTGGCGATTGCCAAACTGTTGCATGACGCCGCCGTTCCTGCTCCGGAGGTGCTGGGAGCCGACCTGCAGCGCGGCTTTCTGTTGCTCACTGATTTGGGCGACCAGGTGTTATTGCATCGTTTAAACGCTGAAAATGTCGATGCGAACTACGCGTTGGCGCTGGCAGAACTGCTAAAAATGCAGCAGATCAAACCTGTTGCCGACTTGCCGCTTTACAGTTGCGCGGCGCTGATGACCGAGCTGGGACGCTTTCAGGAATGGTTTATCGAGGGCTTACTTGAGCTAACTTTGAGCCAGCAGGAACACGAATTAATCGATAAGGCGCAGCAAATTATTGTCGCCAGTGCTGCGGCGCAACCGCAGGTCTTCGTTCACCGCGATTATCAAAGCCGTAATCTGATGCCGCAGGCCGATGGCAAACTGGCAGTCATTGATTTTCAAGACGCGGCGCTTGGCCCGCTCACTTATGACCTGGCTTCGCTATTACGCGACACGCATATCACCTGGCCGGCGCAGCAAGTGCGTGAATGGGCGCTTGGCTATGCGCAGCTCGCGCAGGAAAGCAATTTGCTGCCTGAATACGATGAAGAAACATTTTTGCGCTGGTTTGACCTCGACAGTCTCGAGCGCAATATCACTGTGTTAGGCACCTTTTCGCGCCTGTATTTGCGCGATGGTAAGCCGGGCTACCTGCAGCATATACCGCGCCTGCTGCATTATATTTTTACCGTTGGCGCCAATCATCCTGAATTCTCGCCCTTTTTGCAGTGGTTCAAGCAACGTTTGATGCCCGTGATCGAACAACAAGACTGGTACCAACCATTCCAGCCATGAAAGCAATGATTTTGGCCGCGGGTCGCGGCGAACGCATGCGCCCGCTCAGCGACACGCTACCCAAACCGCTGCTGGAAGTTGCCGGCAAAGCGCTGATTGTTTATCACATCGAGCGACTGGTGCGCGCTGGCGTTACCGAGCTTGTGATTAATCACGCCTGGCTGGGTGAAAAAATCGAACAAACATTGGGGGATGGCAGCGCCTTCGACGCCCATATTAGCTATTCACCTGAGCAGGACGCCCTGGAAACGGCGGGCGGTATTAAACAGGCGCTGCCGCTGCTGGTACCAGACGAGTTCTTACTGGTCAACGGTGATATCTGGTGCGACTTCGATTTTGCCGCTTTGCTAACGGCACCGCTCAATGGCGATCTGGGCCGTTTGGTATTGGTAGATAACCCACCACATAAACTGGAAGGCGATTTCGACTTGCTCGGCGGGCGCATTAGACCAAGAGGTACTGGCGAATCTAACGGTTTAACTTATGCAGGTATTGCGCGTTTTTCGGCAGCGCTGTTCGCCGACTTGACCGAACGCAAAGCGCCCATGCTGCCGCTACTCAACACAGCAATAGCGCAAAACATGCTTGCCGGCATATATCACCCTGGCGACTGGCTCGATGTGGGCACACCAGCGCGCTTGCATGCACTTCGCACCAGGATTGAGAAATAAGGGGGCACACGCTCTATTGCCAGTGTGACAAAGGCTTTATTGATTCGTGATGGTTTTGTGATAACTCCGTAGCCTCTGACCTTCAGACTGGCAGTTCAATGTCAGCTAAGAGGTTTACCGGATGAAAAAGAAAAACACCAGACGCGCATTCTCAACAATGGCACTCGCGCTAGCCGCCGCTGCAGGCACTAGCCAAGCAGCCCAACTCGATGTAGAAATCGTCAATCTAACGCGCGGCAGCTTTTTCACGCCGCTACTGGTCACCGCACATGCCGATAGCGCGCGGCTGTTTACCTCCGGCATGCCGGCAAGCACCAGTTTGCAAAGCATGGCGGAAGGTGGCGCTATCGATGGATTGGCCGCAGATCAGGCAGCGCTAAACGCTACTACCGTGGAAAATCCGGCCGCTGGTTTGCTGCAGCCGGGAGCAAGCACCACGGCATCTTTAAACACCGACGACTCGCCCGACAATACGCGCCTGTCGATTGTCGCCATGATACTGCCCAGTAACGACGGTTTTATGGGCTTGAACGGCGTCACTATTCCGACCGAGCCCGGTACTTATGTGTTCAACGTCAACGCCTATGACGCCGGCACCGAAGCCAATGACGAAGTTGTGGGTAGTGGTATGCCCGGTGCAGCCGGTTTTCCTGCACCGCCTCCAGTCGCGGCAGCAAGCGGTACCGGCGCCACTGGTATTAACGCGACCGCAGAAGGTTATGTGCATATTCACCGCAATGTATTGGGTGACGACGATCTCACGGGCGGCACTAGCGATATCGTTAACACCGTGCAACGCTGGTTGAACCCGGTGGTGCGTGTTGTGCTCACCGTTAGCAACTAGGAGGTCGGCATGAACAAGTTCATATTCATTAGCGCTTTGCTCATAGTGACAGCCTGTAGTGATGACGACAACGATAATAGCAACTTGGCACCGGTAACGCCGCCGGCTGCAGCCGCCGCTGCGAGTTACGATATTTCTGCCGTTAATCTGACCGCAGGGCAACCCTTCTCACCGCTAGCCGTGCTGATTCACGACGATAGTCAAACGGCATTTACAATCGGCACTGCGGCCTCTGCCGGGCTGGAACAGTTGGCCGAAAGTGGCGACAACAGCCAATTTCTGGCGGACATGGATTCCGTGGCTGAAGCCAGCGGCGCAGCGCCAATTGGTCCAGGGGGCAGTGACACGCTAAGTCTTGAACTCGACAGCGGTGATGCAAACGGCCTGCGCCTGACAATCATGACCATGCTGGTCAATACCAATGACGCTATTACCGGGGTTAACGGAGCAAACATCGGCGATCTGGCCATTGGTGACTCGATGATGGTTAACACCATTAGTTACGATGCGGGAACCGAAGCCAACACCGAAATCGGCGCGGAAATACCCGGCCCCGTTAGCGGCGGCGAAGGGTTTAACGCGGCGCGGGATGACATCCGTGATCAGGTCACGCTGCATCAAGGCGTAGTCACTGTCGATGATGGATTGGCTGGCTCCGATCTCGACCAGCAACATCGTTGGGACAATCCTGTTGCGAGGTTTCAGATCACGCGTACTCAGTAGCCGAGCATGTCGCGGGAACTAACGTGACCAGCGCGCCTCTTAAAGAATTGTTCCGCGTGAATTCCGGGAGCCCCGTGCCGAACAATAAAAATCACGACAGCAGCCGGTTACGCATTTTGCTGGTCGAAGACGATCAGGATATTGCGCAACTGGTACAGCTGCACCTGCTAGACCTCGATGCGGATATAGAGCACGTAAGCCGCGGCGATGAGGCACTGCAGCTGGTGCTGGCGCAATATTGGGACCTGGTTATCCTCGACCTGCGTCTGCCCGGCCTGAACGGGCTTGATGTATGCCGCAATCTGCGCCAGCAAGGTAATCAAACGCCTATTCTCATGCTCACCGCCAAATCAACCGAACTCGACCGAGTGCTGGGCCTCGAACTTGGCGCCGATGATTACGTTACCAAACCGTTCAGCCCGATCGAATTGGTGGCGAGAGTCAAAGCGATTTTACGACGTATGTCGCAGCTGCAAAATCAGCTCGACAAGGAACGGACGCCCGATGATCTCTACTGCGGCTCGCTTGCAATCAGCGTCAAGAACCACCGTGTCACAGCGGGCGGGCGGGAAATTGATCTCACCGCCAAGGAGTTTGACCTGCTGCTGCATTTTGTGCGCCACCCCGGTCAGGTATTTCGTCGCTCCGAGCTGCTGGACAAGGTCTGGGGTTATGGCCACGATGGCTACGAGCATACCGTGAATTCGCATATCAACCGGCTGCGCGCCAAAATTGATTGTGACCCCGCCACAGCCTCGCAAATTGTGACAGTTTGGGGCGTGGGCTATAAGTTCGATGACTGCATCGCTAGCACCCCTTCAAGATGAGATTGTTCTCTAAACTCTATAGCAAGCTCGCGCTGGCGATGCTGCTGCTGTTCTTACTGCTGGGTATTGTGCTGGTGTACATCAGCAACAAAACTAGCGAACTGTATTCGCTGGAAGTGACCCAACGCATCAACCGCGATATCGCCCAACACGCCGCTGAAGATATGCCGCTGATCAGTAACGGCGAAGTAAACACCAGAGCGCTGAAAGAACTGGCGCACCACGTTATGTTCATTAACCCTATCGTTGAAGTATACCTTTTGGATACCAACGGCAAGGTACTGTCGCATGCGCTGCCCTACGACACCGTGTTGTTAGACCGGGTCAACATGACGCCATTGCGCGCCTTTATGAACCAGCAACAGGCGCTGCCAATTTTTGGTGACGACCCGCGCAGCCCGGGGCAGCAGAAAGTATTTTCAGTGTCACCCATTTTAGATAACGGCCAGGTGGCAGCCTATCTGTACACGGTGTTGAACGGCATAAGTCACGATGGACTGCGGCAAAGCCTGAAGGAAAGCTACAACCTGCAGGCCGGCACGGTGACCATCGTCACCAGCATAGTGTTGACGGTGGTGGCAGGTTTGCTGATTTTTGCGCTGCTTACAAAGCGGCTGCACAGGCTAATCAACGCGGTACGAGCCTACCGGGACGGCAGTTTTCAGGGCCGCATAGCACTGCAACAATCCTCTTCTTCGGGTGATGAAATTGCTGAGCTAAGTCAGGTGATCGACGCGATGAGTGAGCGTATTGAGAATCAGTTTGCTGCCTTGCAACAGGTGGATAACAGCCGTCGCGAATTGATAGCAAACGTGTCCCACGACTTACGCACACCGTTGGCATCAATGCAGGGCTATCTCGAAACGGTTCTGGTAAGAGCCGGAGAACTCAGCGCAGACGATCAAAAACTGTATGTCGAAACCGCCTACAAGCACAGCCGCCGGCTCAACGACCTGATTGGCGAACTATTTGAATTATCGAAGCTGGAGTCTGCCAACGTCGAGCCTGAGTGGGAACAGTTCCCGTTGATGGAGTTGATCCAGGATTTGGTGCAGGACTACGAACTGCAGGCGACTGAGCAGCAGATATCCTTGTCGGCCCACTGCGAAGACATGGGGATCACTGTGTACGCCGATATCGCATTAATTCATCGCGTGTTGGAAAACCTACTGCAAAACGCGTTGCGCCACACCAGCGCCGGCGGCGATATTGTGCTGAATGTGCGCGCCGATGAACAAAAGGTATGGATCGAGGTTGCCGATGACGGCGAAGGCATTGCGGCACACGAAATTCCGCATATTTTCGATCGTTTTTATCGACCCGATACCGAACCCGAACAGATGATTCATGGCCATGGCCTGGGCTTGGCGATTGTGAAACGTATTCTGGAATTACACCGCTCGCAAGTCGCCGTGCGCAGTGAAATTGATCACGGCACCGCCTTTACCTTCTGGCTGCCGCAGACCGCCTAAACTTATCCGTTCTTACGCAGCCAACCCCGCACGCGCTGCACCACGGGATCACGACGCTTGTTCCAATTTGGACCAGCGGCAGGCGCGCGAAGCTGGCGATAATTCGTCATATTGTGCTGCTGTGCCAGCAATTTTCGTTGCAAAGCATGTTCCTGCTCTACCCCGCGTTTGGTGAGTAAATCGAGTATTGGCATACTCAATGCGAAAAACTCTAGATCCGGTTCGGGCAGCCTCCCGGCTGCATTCGTGTCGAGCAATACCAGGCCCTGCAGTCCTGCAATTTGCGGGTTTTTGGCTGCCTGCAAGATCTGGAAGGCGATGCCACCGGCGCTGACCAGCACGATGTTTTGCACTCCGTCTTTGCGCATCAGTTCGGTTGCGGCGTTAATCTTTTGCACCAATTGTTCGCTGGCTGACAGCTCAGTCGCGGAGACTGCGGCATGCAGGTCGACCCGCAACGTAGTCCAGCCGTCGTCAGGTAAATGCCGGCCCAGCGCGTGCAGGGAATGTGGCCACTCACTACTATTGCCACCGGCGACCAAAACGACCACCCCGCCTAACGTTGGCGCTTTGCGGCTTTTATACAGAGTCGCCGGAATACGTTGCTGCCCCACTTCCAGCCATTGCTGCTGTTGCTGGGCATAGCTGTGCTGCGCGCATAAACCGGCGAGCAAACTTACGATTAAAATGATTCGGTGACGGCGCATCCCGTTGCCTGTTTGGTCTAAATCTATTCATTAAAGTATAGGCCAGCGCTTACCTTATGCGATGAATAAAGTACAATTGTCGTTTATCCGCGCCGCTGATACTTCCATGCCAATCGACTATCAAATCGCCCCATCCATTTTATCAGCCGATTTCGCTCGCCTCGGCGCCGAAGTTGACGCCGTGCTAGAAGCTGGTGCCGACATCGTGCATTTCGACGTGATGGACAACCACTACGTGCCAAATCTTACGATTGGCCCCATGGTGTGTAAGGCATTGCGCGATTACGGCGTCAGCGCGCCAATCGACGTACATTTAATGGTCAAGCCGGTGGATCAGTTGATCGGCGATTTCGCCGACGCAGGCGCCAGCTATATCACCTTTCACCCGGCCGCCAGCGAGCATGTTGATCGTTCCTTGCAGCTGATTCGCGACGCAGGCTGCAAATCCGGCTTGGTGTTTAACCCGGCAACGCCACTCAGCGATTTAAAATACGTGATGGACAAGGTCGATATGATTTTGCTGATGTCGGTCAACCCTGGTTTTGGCGGGCAAAAGTTCATTCCCTCTACGCTGAATAAACTGCGTGAAGCACGAGCGTTGATAGACGCGAGCGGCTTACCGATACGGCTCGAGGTCGACGGCGGCGTGAGTGTGAATAACATTAAGGAAATAGCAGCAGCCGGTGCCGACACCTTTGTTGCCGGTTCGGCTATTTTCAACGCGGCTGATTACGCAACAGTGATTGCAGCAATGCGCGAGCAATTGGCGCAGGCGTAACGCAACTATTAGAATTCGCCGAGCAGCCCCAGCGTCTAACCCAATAATTTAAGCCTCCAACCATGACTGCAGAACAATTTGCCGAACTCGCACAGCGCGGTTACAACCGCATTCCGCTGCTGCGTGAACGGTTAGCCGATTTGGAAACGCCACTAAGTAGCTATATGAAACTGGCCAGCGGCCCGTATTCATATTTACTTGAATCAGTCCATGGCGGCGAAACCTGGGGGCGGTATTCAATTATAGGTTTGCCGTGCCGCACGGTATTGAAAGTTCACGGCCAGCAAATCAGCGTCGAATGCGATGGCGAGATACGGGAGTCGCACACGGCCAGCGACCCACTCGAATTTGTCGAACAATTTCAGGCGCGTTACAAGGTGCCGGAACTGCACGATTTACCGACGTTTCACGGCGGCTTGGTCGGCTATTTCGGCTACGACACGGTGCGCTATGTAGAACCCAGGCTAGCCGCGCACAGCGCCCCCGACCGGCTAAAAACGCCGGACATTTTACTGATGGTGTCGGATGAGCTGGTCGTTTTCGACAACTTCTCCGGCACTATCAAACTCATCGTCCATGCCGACCCGAACGATGACGATGCCTATACACAAGCGCAGCAACGACTCGACGCCTTAAGCGAAATGCTAGACGGAGTGGCGCCGCGACTCGCTAATATTGAACTGCAGGCGCAGCCACGAGCGATTCAGGAAAGCGATTTCGATAGCGAAATGAGCCAGGCGCAACACGCGCAGGGAATTGAGCGCATCAAGGAATATATTCTCGACGGCGACACAATGCAGGTGGTGTTGTCGCGGCGGCTATCAACGCCGTTCAGCGCCGAACCACTGCAATTTTACCGCGCCCTGCGCTTACTCAACCCCTCACCGTACCTGTATTTTCTCAACTTGAATGGCTTTCACGTGGTTGGCTCCTCACCTGAAATATTGGCGCGTTCTGAACAGGGCAAGGTAACGGTGCGGCCACTGGCAGGCACGCGCCCGCGCGGCAAGACCGCTGAAGAGGACCTGGCGCTGGAGCAGGAGTTGCTGGCCGACCCCAAGGAAATTGCTGAACACCTGATGCTGATCGACCTTGGACGCAACGATGTCGGTCGTATTGCCAACATCGGCAGTGTCGAACTGTCCGACAAAATGAGCGTAGAACGTTACTCGCATGTTATGCATATCGTTTCTAACGTATGCGGTACGTTGCGCCCTGGCATGAGCGCCATCGACGTGCTTCGCGCCACCCTACCTGCCGGCACGCTCAGCGGTGCGCCAAAAATCCGCGCCATGCAGATCATTGATGAATTGGAATCCACCAAGCGCGGCGTGTATGGCGGCGCGGTCGGTTATATTTCCTGGCAGGGCGATATGGATACGGCAATTGCCATTAGAACCGCAGTCATAAAAGACAAGCGCCTGTATATTCAAGTCGGTGGCGGCATCGTCGCCGACTCGCAGCCAGCTGCCGAGTGGGAAGAAACACTGAACAAAGCGCGGGCGATTTTTCGGGCCGCCGCGTTGGCTGAACAATCCGTCGCAGCGGATGAGAGGACAAGCTGATGCTGTTAATGATCGACAACTACGACTCGTTCACCTACAACGTAGTGCAATACCTGGGTGAACTCGGCGCCGACGTTAAAGTTGTGCGCAACGACGAAGTGACAATCGCTGAAATTGAGAAGTGGCAACCGGAGCGAATTGTGATTTCTCCAGGGCCGTGTACGCCTAACGAATCAGGTATATCGCTGGCCGTGGTCGAACACTTTGCCGGCAAGCTTCCCTTGCTGGGTATTTGCCTTGGCCATCAGGCCATCGGTCAGACCTATGGCGGCCGTGTGGTGCGCGCCGAAAAAGTCATGCACGGAAAAATTTCGGCTATCCATCACACGGGCGAAGGCGTGTTTCGCGACCTGCCCTCGCCGTTTTCTGCAACCCGCTATCACTCGCTGATAGTAGAGGCTGCCAGCTTGCCCGATGAACTCGAAGTCACCGCCTGGACGCAGCACGAGAACGGTGAGCGTGCTGAAATTATGGGCTTGCGTCACCGCTCATTAGCAATCGAAGGGGTGCAGTTTCATCCTGAGTCGATTCTCACCGAACATGGCCACAAATTGTTACAGAATTTTTTGGAAAACGCATGAGCATACCAGCGGCGATCAATCAGTTAATTAGTGGCGAGTCGCTAAGCAGCGAGCAGATGCAAGCGGTAATGCGCGAAGTCATGACCGGCAATGCCAGCGACGCGCAAATTGGCGGCTTACTTGTTGCGCTGAGAATGAAAGGTGAAACCAGCGCGGAAATTTTCGGCGCGGCGCAGGTGATGCGCGAACTCGCAATGAAAGTGGATGTGCACGACACGCCGCTGATCGATATTGTTGGCACGGGTGGCGATAGCGCCGGTCTTTTTAATATCTCGACCGCTAGCGCCTTTATCGTAGCGGCGGCGGGCGGCAAAGTCGCCAAGCATGGTAATCGTTCCATCACCAGCAGCAGTGGTAGCGCCGACGTGCTGGAAGCCGCCGGGGTGCGCCTCGACCTGAGCTCGGAGGAGGTAGCGCGCTGTGTGAATGAAATCGGCGTGGGCTTCATGTTCGCCTTGAATCATCACAGCGCGATGAAACATGCAATTGGTCCACGCAAGGAATTGGCAGCGCGCACAATTTTTAATTTGCTGGGGCCGCTGACCAATCCAGCCAACGCCCTGCATCAAGTCATTGGCGTGTTCGATCCGCGATGGTTACCCGCTTTTGCTGAGGTTTTGCGGCAGTTTGGCAGTAAACATGTGCTCTGCGTCAGCTCCGCCGACGGACTGGATGAAATCAGTATTGCCGACAGTACCTTCGTGACTGAGTTAAAGGACGGCGAAATCAACTCCTACGAAATCGCGCCCGCAGATTTTGGCTTGTCGACTCATCCGCTGGATAGCCTCAAAGTCGCAACACCCGCAGAGAGCCTGCAGCTGATCAAGGCGGCCTTAAGCGGCAAGCATGCGGCGGCGGCGGATATGCTGGCCATCAACGCGGGCGCAGCGATTTACGCTGGCGACCTGTGCAGCAGCCTGCAGCAAGGCGTGGATATGGCGCAAGACGCCATCGGCGGAGGCTTGGCGCTAGTAAAATTGCAGGAGCTGGCTGACTTCACCACGCTATTGAAAAGCGCATGAGCACTGGCACCGTGTTAGATAAAATTCTGGCGCGCAAAGCTGAAGAGCTTGCCGCAGCTAAGGCCGCTATGCCCTTGCATGAACTCCACTCGCAGCTGTCCGCTACCGCCTGCCGCGGCTTTACGCAGGCCTTGCAACATAAATTAGCGCTAGCAGAACCCGCCATTATCGCCGAGGTAAAGAAGGCATCACCGAGCAAGGGGGTAATTCGACAACAGTTTGATCCACAAGCGATTGCGCAGTCTTATGCGCAGGCTGGCGCAGCCTGCCTTTCGGTATTAACCGACAGGGATTTTTTTCAGGGCGCGCCCGAGTATTTGCGCACTGCGAGGCTCGCCTGTGACCTGCCCGTGCTGCGTAAAGACTTTGTTATCGATGAGTACCAGGTGATAGAGACGCGCGCGATGAAGGCCGACTGCCTGCTGCTCATCGTGGCCGCTTTTGCCGACCGGCCGGATAAACTCAAAGCACTGTATCAGTTGGCCATCGAAACGGGCCTGGATGTTTTGGTCGAGGTACACGACAAGCGTGAGTTGGAGCAGGCTTTAACATTGCAGCCGACGCTGCTGGGTATCAATAATCGCAACCTGCACACCTTTGAAACATCGTTAGAAACGACGCTATCGTTACTGGAATATATTCCAACGGAGTGTTTAGTGATAACCGAAAGCGGTATTCACACGCGAGCTGACATACAAACTATGCGCGAGCATAACGTCAATGCGTTTTTAGTGGGAGAGGCGTTTATGCGCGCCGAGGATCCCGGCGCGGCTTTGCGGGATTTGTTCTTCTAGCGCGTGCCGTACACGACCATGGTCTTGCCTTTGACCGATACTAGCCCCCGCTCTTCCAGGCCTTTCAATACGCGGCCAACCATCTCGCGCGAGCAGCCTACGATGCGGCCAATCTCCTGACGGGTGATTTTAATTTGCATGCCGTCAGGATGCGTCATTGCGTCGGGCTCTTTGCTCAGATCAAGCAAGGTACGCGCGACGCGTCCGGTAACATCAAGAAACGCCAGATCGCCTACTTTGCGGGTTGTGTTGCGCAGGCGCTCTGCCATTTGCGTACTAATGGCTTTGATTATGTGCGGTTCTTGCAGCGATAATTCATTGAACTTGGAATAGCTAATTTCGCCCAC
>RCMY010005356.1_pt1 | contig 18578 bp, 21 predicted proteins | sample 2041341 | NCBI WGS metagenome assembly RCMY01 (sample SAMN09708234, study PRJNA481090) | Marine sediment metagenome, whole genome shotgun sequencing project. | reverse complement strand
ATCCTTCAGTCGCCCGAACATGATCTCGATCCTGTTGCGGCGTTTGTAGCGACGCTTATCGTATTTGACGGGCTTCGTTCGGGACTTCCTGCCAGGGATGCACGGCTTTATCCCCTTGTCTTTCAACGCTTCTCTGAACCAATCAGCGTCATAGCCCCGGTCGCCCAACAGCCATTCCGCTGATGGCAGGCTGCTCAACAGGGCAGCCGCGCCGGTATAGTCGCTGACCCCACCTGCGGTCATGAAGAAGCGAATTGGTCGACCGTTTTCATCCGTAACAGCGTGCAGCTTCGTGTTCAGGCCACCTTTGGTCCGGCATCAGACGACCCCTCTGGTCATTGGGCCCCCCTTTTTCAACCCAAGGCTTGAAGCCGTGCGGTGCGCTTTAAGATAGGTCGCGTCGATCATCACCGTCTTTGGAGTGGCGGCCTCGGAGGCAAGCCCTTCCATCATCCGAGCAAACACTCCCATGTCGCCCCACCGCTTCCAACGGTTGTAGAGCGTTTTGGCAGGGCCATACTCCTTTGGGGCATCACACCAACGCAAGCCGTTGCGATTGATGAATATTATCCCGCTCAGAACACGTCTGTCATCGACCCTGGGCTTGCCATGACTCTTCGGAAAGAATGGTCGAAGCCGCGTCATTTGTTCGTCTGTCAGCCAGAAAAGATTGCTCATTGTGCCCCCGGAAAAGATTGCTCATTGTGCCCCCGAAGTTTGGGAGCTTGAATCATGCAGGTCTGGCGCCATCAAGCAATTTAATGGGTCTGGAGCCTAACACCCCTGAAACTAAGGATCTGCGCAATGAGGGCTTTCTTGGCAAGATGTCTGGGAAGAATTTGAATGTAGAAAAGCAGGTCCACTGAGGCGCAGATTTTTGCGATCCTGCGTCAAGCCGAAGGCGACGTGCCGGTAGCAGAGCTTTGCTGCGAGCATGGCATGATGCCGTTGGAAGAGAATGCGGTGGCGCGCCTTGGGGTCAGCATTGCGTTGGCTTACCCGTTGCCCGGCAGGGTATTGCAACGCAATATCCCGAGAGGGGAGCCTTTGGGGTCAGCGAGACTTGTTATCGCTTCAGCCCCCTGCTGAGTGACGAGAATGAGCAGATTGCTGATCTGCTTGTTTGGCTGACCGAAGCCCGGAAAACATGGCGGCTCTTACTTGTCTGTCTCATCTTCCGCTCCTCAGTGGTTACGATGAGCCAGAAACACTCTCTTATCAAATAACGCTATTTGGTCCCGTCGGCGCTGACGTCAGACACTCAAGAAAATTTATGGATTTGGAAAGTAGTTCTAAATACATCTGGTTCCGCATATTGCAACATCGACACAATTACTGGTTTAACCTTTGGATGCCCAACATGCGGGCGTGACTACCGGAGAGCGCGTCATACAACGCGCCCTCCGGGTCAGTGCTAAGTCGAGCGGTGTCGCCAAAATTCAGGAGACGTCCTTAAGCCAAGAATTCACCGCTTCTTTTGCAGCTTCCTTGGTCTTGCCGTAACGCTTTTGAACAAGCCCTTCGAGTTGTTCACGTTCGCCTTCGACTTGATCCAACTCGTCGTCCGTCAGCTCACCCCACTGTTCGCGGGCTTTGCCTTTCATTATCTTCCATTCGCCTTTAACTTGATCCCAGTTCATGTTGGTCTCCTTTCAGGTTTGCCTTTCGGCGTATGAAGTAAGAACCGCGCATCGTCCAAATCGTTCCCAAAAGTATTCGTGGAACCAACCGGTTCAAGGCTGGTTGTAACTCTTTAACCGGAGAAAACTCATGTTACTGAAGCGACTGCTTACAAGCGGATTTTTTTTATTGGCGCCATTTGGCGCAGCAGCAGAGCAGGTCGGCAATGTTGATGTGGACTGGCTTGGGAATGACATCCTGATTGAGGCGTTTTCTGACCCAGAGGTTCAAGGTATCACCTGCCATGTCGCCTATTTTGACAGAGGTGTTATCGACCGTTTGCAGAAAGGCAACTGGTTTGAAGATCCGTCAAATGCATCGGTATCATGCCGCCAGACCGGGCCAATCGTGATCGGTGACATCGAACGTGATGACGAGGGTGAAAGCATTTTCTCGGAACGGCGGTCTATCATCTGGAAGTCTTTGCGCGTGACCCGGATCCTTGATGAAGCAAACCAGACCTTAATCTATATCGCCCATGCAAATGACGTTCAGAACGGATCGGCCAAAGTGTCCCTGTCCACTGTTCCGTTGTTTGTTGCGACAGGTGTTGTCGGCCAGTAGCCTGCGTGTGGTCGTTGGAACGAATTGCGGCTTCGTCAGTTGATCGGTCGAAAGGAGACTTGAAATGAAAAATGCACTGAAGCCAACGCCCGAGGTTGTAGAAGTCCAAACCGGTGTGACCGATGCAAAAACTGTCGCCAAAGAATTGGCAAAGGTTTTGGCAGACACCTACAATTTGACAATCAAAACGCACGCCGTGCACTGGAACGTAGAAGGCCCGATGTTTTATGCGGTCCACAATTTGACCGAGGCGCAATACGTAGAGCTGTTTGCAGCCTCTGACGTGATTGCAGAGCGCATCCGGGCATTAGGCCACCTAACCGCAATGTCGCCCAAAGATCTGCTGAAAGGCACAGTGGTAACTGATGTCCCTGATCCGGTTAACGCGGTATCGCTTTGCAAAAGTTTGGCCGAGGATCACAGCAAGGTGGCTGCGCGCCTACATGGCGTTATCGAGACGGCGGCTAAGGCGAATGACCCTGTTACCGAGGATCTTGCGACTGGACGCGCTGCCTTCCACGAAAAAGCCGCATGGATGTTGCGCGCATTGGCCACGACATGATCCGCAAAGGTCGTGCGTGGTTTTAAAGCGCACGGGTTAAAAAACTGGATGAGACCTGCGTGAGCGGTCGATCTGCACGCCCATTTTCTGTCCACGATTCCGTTGGCATTCGCGTCTCGGTTCGTGGGCAGAAACAATGCTTTGGCTTAGCGTGTCTCCGGTGGGTTGGACGATCAGGTCCACAAGACAATGCTCGCGCTTATGACAGAATCGACAGGCATGATCGGCATGACGGGGGTTTTGCTTGCCTTCCGCGTTCGACAGTATTGCCCATGCTGGCGACCAGTCCCATACAGCCAAGCAGCGGCCACATTTCAGCATTTACAGAAAAGATCAGATCAGGGGCCTGACGGGTTCGGCCTCAGGATCCAGAGAGGCAATGACGGCGAGTTTTGTAAGATCGGGTATGGTCAGCAACCCCTCTTTCCATCCAAGCAGACCCTTGCGCCGAAAGCTACTGAGGATTTTGTTCGTATGGACCAGTGACAGCCCCAAGGCGTCGGCCATATCTTGTTGACGGTAAGGAAGGGGAACAGACGCATTCTCACGCAAATCAAGTGCGGAAAGGTGCAAAAACAACCGAACCATCGCCCAAGCGACCCGTTCGGTTCCGGTCCGTTGCCCGAGGGCAGCAACCGTTTCGCCTAGGAAATGTTCTTCGATAGCAGCAACCCATGTCAGATCAAAAGCGCGCTGCGGTTCGTTTTTGAAGAGATCCCAAAGTGCCGCGCGATCAAAAACGCACAACACCATATCGGTCGTCGCCTCTACCGAATGTTGCATCTCGCCCATAACGGCGGCTTGTAGCCCGACAAAATCGCCGGGCATGACAAAACTGATTACCTGTCGTTCGCCAGTCACTAGGGTTTTATACCGCAGCCCCATGCCGCTGAGCGCGGTGAAAACCTGCGGCGTGCTTGACCCCTCGGACAAAAGCGGCGTGCCGGCGTCCACAGACAATTCGCCAACTTTAAAGCGTTTCATGAAAGTGAGCGTCTCTGCGCTAAATTTCTTGAAGATGCGCTTGGGGCGCAGCGGGCAGACGTCACAAGACACCGTTCTTTTCGCGAGACCCGACGTTCGAAATGCCACCGATAAAATCCTTGGACTGGCTGAAGCGCCTTTAGGTAGAGCTGTTTTTGTGGCGACCCTGCTCAAATCCTTGAACAAAGGACAGAACAACAAGCTGCAGCGGCGTGAGATCAGATGCCGCAAAGGAAGGCGCGCTCGCCCTTGTCTGATCGTCCGGTCGTTTCAGACCAAAAGCGACCAAAATCGCAGCAATACCCAAGTAAAGGCACCCGATGACCGTTGCAGCAAACAGATCTGACCGCAATTCGGCCAGCACCATCCAGCCTGCCACAGTCAGGAACGCGACTCCGACCACTGCAATCAAAGCTGCTGCAGAAAAGGCTGCGCCTTTCCGCGCAGCCCTTTCGACTTTTTGCTCAATCCCGAACATTACCGGCGCGCCGTCATCATGCCGACCAGAAAGCCAAGACCCGCAGCAATGCCAATCGCGGTACCGGGGTTCGCGCGCACTGCCCCTTCCGCGTCCGAATAGGTTTTGGCAGCCGTGGCTTTCATTGCTTCGGCGGTAGCGGCGCTTGTTTCGGCCAATTCCGCCGCTTTGTGTGCTGCGGTTGATCTCATAACCGCGCCTTGCGCCTTACCGTATTCTGCGACTGTCGCCGTCAGGTTGGCGATGTCGTCGCGTAGGATGGCCATTTGCTTTGTTACGTCAGTGTTAAGCTCGGAAACATTGTTTTTTTCAGTTTGTGACATGGGGAAGTCCTCTTTATTTGTATTCAACGACCCAACCAGCGCCCATTAGAATGGTTCCGGTCTTTTTTGCGTTAATTCGCCTCGATAATCTCGGAAGATGCGAAAAACATGGCCTGACTGACCGCTGACCTGACTTGATCTTCGGTGTAGGGCTTTGTGATCAAGAACGCAGGCTCGGGGCGTTCGCCTGTCAGCAACCGCTCGGGGAATGCGGTGATGAAAATAACGGGGATATTCCCTGCATCGGCCAGGATTTCATTTACCGCATCAATGCCTGACGATCCATCTGCAAGCTGAATGTCCGACAAGATGAGATCGGGCCGTTTCATAGCCGCCAGTTTGACCGCGTCTTTGTGTTTGCGGGCGACACCGGTGACTGTATGGCCAAGCTCTGTGACGATCTTTTTGATGTGTAGCGCGATAATCGCTTCATCCTCGATAACCAGAATATTGCCGGATACAGATTTTTCCAGCTCTTGCTCGGCGATGCGCAGTAACTCTTTCGCTTCGCTTTGATCAATCTCCATGATCTCGGCGACCTCGGCTATGGTGAATTCTTCGATCGTATTCAAAAGCAGCGCTTCGCGGGTGTTTTCTGTCAGGCGCGACAGGTGGACTTGCGCTTGCAGGCCCAGCCCGGTTTCATCTGTTTGAACCGGCGCGCCCAAGCTGGACCAGATGCGATGGAATGCGCTGAAAAGCGCTACTTTCTCGCTTGAGGCCGTCTCAAAAATGGCCCTATCCGTCAAAAGGGCTTCAAGCGTTGTCGCAGCATAGCGATCGCCCGTTTCTTGAGATCCGGTCAAGGCCCGCGCGTAGCGACGCAAAAACGGCAAAAGATCCGCAACAACGCGGGAGAGAGGTTTGGCTGAAGCAGTTTGTGTCATTTGACGTCCCTATGATTTCTTTGGAACCAAACCGCGCTGTCTCAGTTTGGTTCCATTAGGTGTGTATTATTTTCTCGTTTGGTAAGCGGGTGCAATGAAATGGAGACTATTGAGGCATGAATACTGACAACCAGCCCGAAAACAGGCGCACTGCTTTGATCAAAGATCAGTTACGTCGCTCTTTCGAGGATAAAGCATCAGAGGCGCTGCCGGCTGATCTGCTGTCCCTTATCGGCAAGTTGAGAGAGCAAGATGACAAAAATGGTAAGTGATATTGCCACGGTCATGGACCCACGCGATGAATTGGTCACCCATCTGGGTGTTTTGCGCGCCTTTGCGCTTAGTTTGTGTCGCAATCCAACACTGGCCGATGATTTGGTACAAGAAACCGTTTTGAAAGCGTGGAAGTCGATGGGGAAGTTCGAGACGGGTACGAATATGCGTGCCTGGCTGTTCACTATTTTGCGCAACACCTATTACACGACCTACACAAAAGCCCGTCGCGAAGTGGCCGATGTTGACGGTGTTTTGAGCGGTAAGTTGTCGGTCAAGCCAGATCATGACGGCAGGCTTGCCTATGCAGATTTTCAAAAAGCGTTTGAGCAATTGCCAGATGACCAACGTGAGGCGCTGACCTTGGTAGGGGCCTCTGGCTTTGCCTACCACGAGGCAGCCGAAATGTGCGGTGTGGCGACTGGAACGATCAAAAGTCGTGTGAACCGTGCGCGCCAGCGCTTGATTGAACTGCTGGACCTGTCACCAGACGACTCATTGGAATTGACCGATATCGGGACAATGGCGGTTGTGACTGCGGGACAAAGTGTCCGACGGGGCTAAGTGGCCGTCGGTCACTAAAACACAAGGTGCCGAACTAGAGGTTTTGCTTACAGCGCAAGAAGCCTATCCACGGCTAGAGGCATTGTTTCTGTCGGCACGCCACAGCATCGCAATGGGATTTCGCCTGTTCGATCCGCACACGCGTTTGTTGTCTGATGCGGGGCGAGCCATCGGGGAAACTTGGTCCGATTTGTTTTTGCACACGTTGAATCGCGGCGTCGCGATAGACATGACCGTCGCCGATTTTGACCCTGTCATGGCACATGAAATGCACGAACAAGCGTGGCGGTCTGTGGCTATCGCTGATCGGTTGAACGCGCTCTCTGTCCCGCAGGCCGCGCGGATGTCAGCCCGTTGTGTGCTGCATCCCGCCCGTGGGGGTGTCGCGCCGCGTTTGATGTTTGCGGCGAAAACGCGCAAACGCCTGCATCGCATTGCCCAAGACCTCAACAACGGGCCGGATCCGGCGGGGCGATTGCGCCAAGCGCCGGGATTGAAGAATTTGCTTTTTGTCGAAAGCGGGATGGTGCGCCTACGGCAAGGCGCGCTACCGCATCTCTATCCCGTGACTTTGCATCAAAAGATGGCGGTGTTTGACAATGCGGTAACCTATATCGGCGGGCTGGATCTGAATGAGCGGCGGGTTGATGATCCAACCCATGACCAGCCTGCCCAAGACACATGGCATGATTTGCAGGTGGTCACCCATGATCCCCGGATAGCAGTAAGGGCGACCCAATACCTAAACACCCTGGTCGATGTCATCGACCGAAAGAGGCAGGCCCAACCCACCCAATCGCCATTTTTGACAACCCTTTCTCGTCGCAGGTTGCAAAACACATTCCATCTTGCCCCCGAGACCATCAGCGATACAATTTTCAAAGAACATGTCACCCAGATACGTACCGCCAAACACTTCATTTATCTGGAAACGCAGTATTTTCGTGACCGACGCATTGTAAAAGCTCTGGTAAATGCAGGCAGGCAGAACGCTGCTCTGCGCTTACTTGTGCTGCTGCCTGCCGCACCCGACGATGTGGCATTCGCCGATGTGCCAGGCTTGGACGGACGGTTCGGCGAGTACTTGCAAGCGCGTGCCTTGCGGCATGTTCGGCGCGCGTTTGGGACACGTTTTCTGGCCGTCAGCCCGGTGCAACCGCGCATCCCTGACAAACGCGATGTGTCGTATGCGCGCGCTACTCTTGCGGGTGCGCCGATCGTTTATGTGCATTCCAAGCTGTCCATTTTTGATGACACGGCAGCCATCGTGTCGTCTGCCAACCTAAACGGGCGCAGCATGAAGTGGGACGCCGAAACAGGGGTATTGTTGACCGCGCATGATCAAGTGAAGTCGCTTATACCGACAAGGTTTTTGGCCATTGGTTGGGTGGCTATGCCGCCTGTGGGCCGGACGCGGTCTTTAATATCTGGGCAGACCGCGCAAGGCAGAACGCAAACATTCCACCCGACCAGCGCACAGGCTTCATCGTTCCCCACGACATTAAGCCATCTGCAAAGATTGGTGTGCCTGTCCCCGGTGCGCCCGAAGAATTGGTGTGAGGTCATAATACTGTATTTCCAATGAGCCAGAATAAGTTGGAACCATTTAAGCTGCCCCCGGTTGGTTTTTCATAACGATACAAGACAAAACCAATTAAGGAGACGAACAATGCTAGGCTGGGCTTTAACATTTCTTGTGGTGGCACTGATTGCAGGTGCATTGGGGTTTGGCGGGATTGCGGGCGCATCCGCAGGGATCGCACAAATCCTGTTTGTGATCTTCCTGATCCTATTCGTCATTGCCATGGTTGCGCGCGCGGTGCGCGGTAAGCCACCAATTTAACAGACAATCTCCAAAACACCGAAAAGGCCTCGCGGAAACGCGGGGCCTTTTGCGTTATGTCATGTTTTCGCGGTCAAAGGTTCCACTGGAAAGCGCAGATGCACTCTAAATCGGCTATGGTCTACCCCGGCAGTGAACGTCCCCGACAACTGCTCGGCAAAAGCCTCCATCAACTCAGACCCTAAACCAGACGATGTGTCGGCGTCGGGTTCAACACTCTCTGCGGCGACGGAATTGGAGATGTTCACTTCTGCAATATCACCCTCCAAACTCCTGAGACTGACATGTAAAGTCGGGAGTTGCCCATCAGTATTTCCCATGTATTTCAGTGCATTGGTTATGGCTTCTGTGACAAATAGTGACAAAGGCACGGCCTGATCAGGGTTCAGACGGATTGAGGCAAAATCCGTTTTAAGGTCAACAGTCGTATCGCGAGACGACGCCATTCTAACAACCTGCCGCACGATCGCATCAAGGTGTTCATCCATGCTAATATCTGCTTGCCCGGATGTCTGGTACAGATTGCGGTGGATTGTTGCCAAGCTGTTCACCCGGTCATGCAAGCTTTGCATGAGGTACTTTACCTCTTTTGATCGTGACTGGCGCATCTGCATGCTCATAATCGATGCTATGAGTTGCAGATTGTTTTTCACGCGGTGATGGACCTCGCGCAATAGGACATCCTTCTGACGCAATGCATCTTCAATCTTTGCCTCATCGTGCAAGATTGTGTCGGTCATGCCGATGAAACTGCGGGCGACATCGCGCAACTCCCTTGGCGCACTTTCGAATTGATCGCGGGTTGTCGTTCGGCGTGTTTCAGCAAAGCCACGCATAGCGCGTTTGAGTTTTACAACATGACGGGTCACGAACACGGATGCCGCGAACCATGCAACCGCAAGGCTGGCCAACCACATAAGCGCAGGAAAAAGTGCAGGGTTGCTAAGATAGAAGCCTTGGCTGATCTCGCTGTCGAGGGGCCAGGTCGAAAGCGCATAGAGCTCTCCATCGACGACAGGAACTAGGGCGTACAGCCGTTCTATTCCATCTCGCCCCGTGTCACGAAAACTCGTCGGTTGAAGGATGATATCCTCGCCTGGTTGATGCTGCGGCAACAAAAGCACTGCATCGTCCAAAGAGCCGGGCGCGGTAAGGATCGAACCCGACGCATTCAGGGTCAGGAAGGTCGCCCCAGACGGTTCGGATGCGATTTGCCTTAGCCTTTGATGTGGAACAGAAATTGCAGCGAACCCTAATAGCGCGCCATCAACGTCAAACACGGGATAAGATGCATAAATGACTGATGTGCCAGACACAGGGGCTTGTTCATTTACCAGAACTTCCGGCCTTGGATCGGCAATTTGATCAGCGAGGTTTGGAGTCATCCCAAAACTGAACGGCTCAGGCGCGCTTGAACAAGGAACATAGCCTGTCGGATCGTAGAAACCAGCGAATGAAAACGACGTGTCTTTTAGCTTGTCGCGCATCAGACGATTGCACAGTTCCGGGTTCTCCAACAGCACCGGAATCGACCGGCTCAAAGTTTGTGCCACCGCCTTAGCCCGTTCAATTGTAATGACTTCTTGCTGAACTGCCCGCAGGGTTTCACCGACCAGTGCTGCCTGCGACCGTGCAACCGCTTCGTTCACGACACTTTGGGAACGGACGATAGACACGATCATCAAAGGAAGAAGCGCCACCGCCAGAACGAGCGCGAGGCGTACGCCCAACCTGTCGATACTTGACCATAGACGTGCCAATATGTGCTGCATCCGCAAAACGTTTCCTATTCTGAAGTGTTGGTCCAGATATAGACTATAATTCTTTCGGGGAAACCCAAAGGATCAGGGCTCTTACTTAAGCAAACGCAATATGTCGCCTGCGAAAAAGGGGCGAACGAGGACGGGAAATGTGCTTGCCTTTTCAGCATCTTCGGCAGCATTTCCCAGAAGAATTATCTTGGTCCCAAGCGCATCTAATATTTTTGAAAGCTCACTTGCTACAAAAGCATCGGGTCCAAGGTCCAAAAAGGCGTACTTCCAACCCTTGCTTCCGGCAAGCTGCGCCAGCGCATCTGCCTCATTTCCGGCCGTGATTGCCTCTAGCGTTGGAAAGGCGTCTTTCATCATTCCAACAAGATCACGCAGGACAAGTCCATTCAGCCCCATCACCATAAACTTGCTGTCGATGACAGTCATATCCATACCCTCAAGTACCTAGAATGGATGACATTTACACGCTCTCGCAGGCCTGTCTTTAATATTTGACATACCCGTGGAACCAAAAAGCTGCCCACTGGTTAACCAGTGAACAAAATGGCCAGATCGCACGGGTCGAATGGGGCAAAAAACACATGGACGATGTGCGAAAGATCAAAAACCTGCTGGCGTTTGTATCCATAATCATGGCCTTTGCGACCGTCTATTTTGCTCGCGATCTCTTTCTTCCGATCATGATCGGGCTGATTGTGGCACTCACGCTTAGCCCGGTTGTGCGCAGCCTCGCCCGCCTTGGCGTACCAGAACCGATTTCGGCGGTTTTACTGATCTTCGGGGCGTGCCTGATCCTTGCCGGCGCGTCCTATATGCTCAGCGGCCCAATTTCTGAAATTCTTTCAGATGCTCCGGCAATGGGCATTGAACTGCGAGAAAAATTGCGAGGCGTTCTTGCGTCGCTGGAAGATGTTAAAAACGCCAGTGAGCAAGTCGAGGAACTGGCAAATGGCGGCAAAAGCACGCCTGTTGTTGCGGTAAAGCAACCGGGTCTTTTGGCCTTCGCGGCGGGCAGCATCGCCAATTTAACAGCGCTTACCGTGGTTGGGCTGATCCTTGCGATGTTTGTTTTGGCGTCTGGGGACATGTTTTACGTCAAAATGGTCGAAGCTTTCCCAAACTTTTCCGACAAACGCAGGGCAATCAGAACCGCCCGAGACATCGAACGGCAGATCTCGCATTACTTTCTGACAATCACTATGATCAACGCAGGTTTGGGGGTCAGCATTGGCACCGCCGTCTACCTTATCGGCTTGCCTAGCCCAGTCCTTTGGGGTGTTCTGGCGTTCGTACTGAACTTCATTCCTTTTGTGGGTGGGGTGGTAGGCACATTGCTCATTGCCGCTTTCGGGATCCTCAGCTTTGACACAGTCGGCCTCGGGTTGGTTCCAGCAGCGATCTACGCAGTCCTGACCTCTTTGGAGGCACAGTTTGTCACCCCAACCATCTTAGGCCGACGACTGGAAATAAACACTGTCTCGGTGTTTCTAACCGTCATTGTCTGGAGCTGGCTTTGGAATGTTCCGGGCGCACTCATGGCGGTTCCCTTCCTCGTTCTACTCAAGGTTATCTGCAATAATGTGCCAGGATTGTCCGTGCTAGGGAACTTTTTGGGGCCACGGGCACCCGCAGTCGCAAATTGAAAGACCATTCAATTCAGTGCGCCTTATTGAGAGGGACAGTTGAGAGGGGCTCTTCACCTAAGCGAAATCGATTTTATCTGGAACCCCCTTAAAACAGCAGCCTGACAAATGGCTTCGCGCATTTAGCTTGCCTAAAAAATCAATAGCGCAACAATCCCTTGTCTAAGACCTTTCGCAAACTTGATAATTGTTGTTTGTTCGGTGCTTCTGCGGTGCAATTTCCGCACATTTTTGGCATCTTGCAATCAAGGACTTGAATGGCGACAACATCCCCGTAAGCTTGCGCCAAATAGATGTTAGCTGGTGTGAATGGGGAATGCGAATATGTTGAGTGTGAAACCTGTGGTGCTGGCATTGGCGATGTCGATTGGAACCGTGGGGGCTGCGGTTGCGGCGTCTTGTTCCAATTCGGGCGGCGGCTATGAGGCGTGGAAATCCGAGATTGCGGCAGAGGCTGCGGCGCAGGGCGTGGGGTCCAAAGGTATTCAAGCGCTGATGGCGACCCGCTATTCCAATGAGACGATTGCAGCGGATCGTAATCAAAAAAGTTTCAGATATACGATTGATAAGTTCATGCAGGTGCGCGGGGCGGATACGATTGTAAAGCAAGGGCGCGGGCACAAGGCCAAGAACGCCCAGCTTTTCAGCGCGTTAGAGCGGCAATACGGGGTGCCTGCCGGAATTTTGGTGGCCATTCACGGGATGGAGACGGCCTTTGGCAGCTATATGGGCAGCACCAATATTGTGGCCGCAATTTCCACGCTGACCTATGATTGCCGTCGGTCGGATTTCTTTCGCCCGCATATGATGGGCGCGTTGATTTTGGTCGATCGCGGGTCGATCACGGCGCAGTCAACTGGCGCCAAGCATGGCGAATGGGGGCATACGCAGTTTTTACCCGGCAATGCGTTGAAATACGGGGTGGACGGCGATGGCAATGGGCGGGTGGATTTGAACAACCGCACGGACGCGCTGGCCTCTACCGCGAATTTCCTGCGGCAAAAAGGATGGAGACCGGGCCAAGGCTATCAAAAGGGCCAGCCCAATTACGCGGTGCTGAAGGATTGGAACGCGGCGAGTGTGTACCAAGAGGCGATTGCGATTATGGCGGCAAGGATTGACAGGTAACCCATGGCGGTAAAGCAAAAGCGCCCCAATCAACTTGGGGCGCCCGCGCCATACCCCTGCGCGCTATTGTTGCATTTTGATGTCGACGGCTTGTTCTTCGGCAATCATTGCCTCTAACTTACGACGAAAACGCAATTGGCCACCGTCGATTGGCAGGTCAATATGAGGCGTGGTTTTGTTGCTCATACCAATTTGCACCTCGGTCAGAATGGCGCGGTCTTCCTCAAACGCGTGCTGCACGTCGTCGGTCATCATCTGGCTGAGCGCCTTATCATCTGGGCGGATATTGCGCAGTTGGAACCAGTAATAGCGGGTTTCGGTCGCGCTGGTTGGCGTCATGAAGTTCAGACTGTCCATGATGAACGTGTCTTTGTGCAACGCGCCATCGGGCCCGCCGGTGCCTGCGGGGGTAAAGACCGCGCGGATCAAGGCGTGGCTGGGATAGCGCACCTCGTAATGCTGAAGGCGGTCACAATTTCCGGTGAAGGGGACCACTTTTTTGTAAAACGGTGCAGGTTCTACATCCATCATCCAGCGATGCACGATGATGCCATTTTCGGTTTTGGTAACCCGCAAAGGGGTGTCTTTGGTCGCATCCTGCGCGAATGATCCGGCGTGCACCCAAGCAACATGGGTCGGGTCCAGCAGGTTGTCACACATCAGCAGGTAGTTGCAGGGCAGTTCCATCGCCTGACCGCGGTTAAGGCCCCAATCGGGGTCGCCCCAATGCTCAATCTCAAAAATTTCGGACGGGTCAGCCATTGCGGGGTTGCCCATCCAGATCCAGACCAATCCGTATTTTTCATGGGTGGGATAGGCATGGACATTGGCGTTCGACGGGATGCGCCCGGTGCCGGGCGCCCAGACACATTTTCCTGCGCAATCAAAGGTTAGGCCATGATAGCCGCATTCGACTTGATCATTTTTTAACCGACCCTTGGAGAGCGGAAGTTTGCGGTGCGGGCAGGCATCATCGAGTGCGATCACTTCGTTTTTGCTATTGCGATAGATACAGATTTTTTCACCCAGCACCATAATTTGGCTGAGTTTGTTGGTAACCTCATGGTCCCAAGCGGCGACGTACCAAGCATTTTTGAGAAACATGTGGGTGGTCCTTTTTCCTAAATGTCGAGCGCATTGGGGCAAGCACTCGCCGCCCCCTACCCCGGATAGTTGAGCCTAATCAAAAATGGGCAACGCCCAGAACTTTACTTCAGGATGCCCGGCAGGTTTAGGTTATGGTCGCGGGCACAATCTAGGGCCACGTCATAACCGGCATCGGCGTGGCGCATGACACCTGTAGCAGGGTCGTTCCACAGCACATTGTGCAAGCGGCGCGCGGCGTCTGGGGTGCCATCAGCGACGATCACCATGCCAGAGTGTTGCGAAAAGCCCATGCCAACGCCGCCGCCGTGGTGCAGCGACACCCAGGTCGCCCCCGAGGCGGTGTTGAGAAGCGCGTTGAGCAGCGGCCAGTCGGAGACGGCATCGGAGCCATCCTTCATCGCCTCTGTCTCACGGTTTGGGGATGCGACGGAGCCTGAGTCGAGGTGGTCGCGGCCAATGACGATGGGGGCTTTGAGCTCGCCCGAAGCCACCATTTCATTGAACATCAACCCGGCTTTGTGGCGATCGCCTAGGCCAATCCAACAGATGCGCGCAGGCAGACCTTGAAAGGCGATGCGGTCGCGGGCCATATCCAGCCAGTTGTGCAGATGGTGGTTTTCGGGGAAGAGCTTTTTCATCGCCTCATCGGTTTTATAGATATCCTCGGGGTCGCCTGACAATGCCACCCAGCGGAAAGGGCCAATGCCTTTGCAAAACAGCGGGCGGATATAGGCAGGGACAAAACCGGGAAAAGCGAAGGCGTTTTCCAAGCCTTCATCAAGGGCGACTTGGCGGATATTGTTGCCGTAGTCCAAGGTCGGCACGCCTGCGTTCCAGAAATCGACCATCGCAGCCACATGGGTTTTCATCGAAGCACGGGCGGCTTTTTCCACCGCTTTGGGGTCGGTTTCGCGCCGCGCCTTGGCCTCGGCCACGGTCCAGCCTTGGGGAAGATAGCCGTTCAGCGGGTCGTGGGCCGATGTTTGGTCAGTCACGATATCGGGGCGGGCGGTGCCTGCCTGCATCCGCCGCACCAGTTCGGGGAAGACATCGGCAGCATTGCCCAGAAGGCCCACAGATTTCGCCTCACCCTTGGCGGTCCAATCGGCGATCATTGCGAGCGCTTCATCCAAAGTCTTAGCTTTGGCGTCTACGTACCTGGTGCGAATACGAAAATCGATCCGCGTCTCATCACATTCTACGGCCAGACAGCAGGCGCCGGCCATCACGGCGGCAAGCGGCTGTGCGCCACCCATGCCACCCAAACCGCCGGTCAGAATCCATTTGCCTTTCAGACTACCGTCGTAGTGTTGGCGGCCCGCCTCGGCAAAGGTTTCATAGGTGCCTTGCACAATGCCTTGGGTGCCGATGTAGATCCAGGACCCGGCGGTCATTTGGCCGTACATCGCAAGACCGCGTTTATCGAGTTCGTTGAAATGGTCCCAAGTCGCCCAATGCGGCACGAGGTTGGAATTGGCTATCAGCACGCGCGGGGCGTCTTTGTGGGTTTGGAATACGCCGACGGGTTTGCCCGATTGCACCAGCAAGGTTTGATCGTCGTTCAGGTCACGCAAAGAGGCGCAGATCTGGTCAAAATCTTCCCATGTGCGGGCCGCGCGACCGATGCCGCCATAGACCACCAGCTCATGCGGGTTTTCGGCCACATCGGGGTGCAGGTTGTTCATCAGCATGCGCAAAGGGGCCTCGGTCAGCCAGCTTTTGGCGGTAATCTCGGTTCCTGTGGCAGGATAGATGTCGCGAGTGTTGTGGCGAGTGTTCATAGGGGCGTTTCCTTTTTACAGGGAGAAATGGGTGAGGCCAGCGGCTTGTGTCAAAGCACCGGTGCGGATCAGGGCGGTTGCCGCCTCAATATCGGGGGCGAGATAGCGGTCATCGGTCAGCGCGGGGGAGACGGCACGCAAAGTGGCGACGGCCGCTTGCAAAGGCGTCGAGGTTTGCAAAGGTGCGCGAAATCCGATGCCTTGGGCGGCACACAGCGCCTCAACCCCTAGTATGACCGAGAGGTTTTGGTTCATACGACCAAGACGGCGCGCACCGTGGGCGGCCATGGACACGTGATCCTCTTGGTTGGCAGATGTTGGCGTGCTGTCGGTGGAACAGGGGTTAGCGAGATGCTTGTTCTCGCTCATCAAGGCCGCTGTAGTCACCTCGGCAATCATGAAACCCGAGTTGAGGCCGGGGGCCGGCGTGAGGAAGGGTGGCAAGTCGTGGCTGAGGGTTGGATCGACCATCAACGCCACGCGGCGTTGGGCGATGGCCCCGATTTCAGCCAAGGCGAGTGCGATAATATCGGCTGCAAAAGCAACAGGTTCGGCGTGGAAGTTACCACCGGAAATGATGCCTGCGCTGACCACCAATGGATTGTCGGTGACGGCGTTCGCCTCAATTTCCAGCGTGGTCGCGGCAAAACGCAAAAGGTCCACGGCGGCCCCAACGACTTGCGGCACGCAGCGGATGCAATAGGGATCTTGGACGCGGGTGTCGCCTTCCATATGGCTGTCGCGGATCACCGAGCCTGCCATGACGCTGCGCAAAGCCTCTGCTACGTCGATCTGGCCACGGTGGCCGCGAAGGGTGTGGATTTCGGGTTGCAGGGGAGCTGTAGACCCCATGATAGCATCGGTCGACATGGCGGCAGTCACCAATGACCCTTGGGCATTGCGCCAACCGTCAAACAGCCCAACCAAAGCGAGGGCCGTGGAAAATTGGGTGCCGTTGATCAGGCCCAAGCCTTCCTTGGGGCCAAGGATCAAGGGGGTAAGGTTTGCAGCAGTCAGCGCGTCCATGCTGGCCATGCGTTGGCCTTTGAATTTAGCCTCGCCCGCGCCGATCATCGTGGCGGTCATATGGGCCAAGGGGGCCAGATCGCCGGATGCGCCAACGGACCCTTGAGCCGGGACCACAGGGGTGATGCCGTGTTTCAGCAGCGCCTCAATCTGCTCAATCACGGCCCAGCGCACACCAGATGCGCCGCGCCCGAGCGACAAAAGTTTCAGCGCCATCATCAGCCGGGTGGTGGCCTCGTCCAGCGCATCGCCCACGCCGCAGCAGTGAGATAAGATCAGGTTGCGTTGCAGTGTAGCGGTATCTTTGGTCGCGATTTTCACGCTGGCCAATTTGCCAAAGCCGGTGTTGACACCGTAGACCGCATCGGTGCCAGCGGCCGCAGCGGCGACCTGCGCGCAGGCCCGGTCCACGCCTGCCCGCGCGTTGGGGTTCAAAGTGGCGGCAGCGCCGCTGCGCCACAAGGTTTCAAGCTGTTCCAGCGTGGTTGCGCCCGGTGTCAGTTGCATTAAGCACCTCCAAAGATCCGCTGATGCAGCGGGTTAAAGCCAAAGCGGTAGGCAAGCTCGGCCGGTGTTTCGACGTTCCAGATCGCAAGATCGGCGCGCATGCCGGGGGCGATTGTGCCCGTATCCGTCAGGCCCAAAGCGCGGGCAGCGTGGCGGGTGACGCCTTGCAATGCCTCATCCGGGGTCAGGCGAAACAGGGTGCAGCCCATGTTCATCGCCAGCAAAAGCGAGTTGAGGGGGGAGGAACCGGGGTTGCAATCGGTGGCCAATGCCATCGGCACGTTGTGGTCGCGAAAGGCGGCAACGGGCGGCATCTGGGTTTCACGGATCGCGTAATAGGCACCGGGCAGCAGCACCGCGACGGTCCCGCTGGTGGCCAGAAGTGCTGCATCCGCCTCGGTCGCGTATTCGACATGATCGACAGACAGCGCGCCATATTTGGCAGCAAGCGCGCAGCCGCCCATATGCGACAGCTGTTCGGCATGGAGTTTTACGGGCAGATTTAGCTCATGCGCCACATCAAAGACGCGGGCTATTTGCTTGGTATCAAAGCCAATTCCTTCACAGAACCCATCGACGGCATCGATCAAATTTTCCGCATGGGCCGCGCGCAAGGCTGGGATGCAGATATCATCAATATAAGCATCGGGGCGGCCTGCAAAATCGGCAGGCACCGCATGCGCGCCCAAAAACGTGGTACAAATACGCACTGGGCGCAGTTGCCCCAAGCGCCGCGCGGCCCGCAACATCCGCAGTTCTGTTTCGATATCCAACCCATAACCGGACTTCACCTCGACACAAGACACACCTTCCGCGATCAGCGTATCCAACCGAGGCATGGCTGCCGCGATCAACGCATCCTCTGACGCGGCGCGGGTTGCGGTAACGGTTGAAACGATGCCACCCCCTGCGCGCGCCACCGCCTCATAGCTCGCGCCTTGCAAACGCATCTCAAACTCGCGGGCGCGGTGGCCGCCGTAGACGATATGGGTGTGGCAGTCGATAAAGGCAGGGGTCAGCAAACGCCCCTCAAGGTCTTGGCGCGGCCAATGGGCGTAATCGGATGGCAAATCGACCTGCGCCCCTACCCAGACCACGCGCCCCGCCCGCAAGGCCACGGCCCCTTGCGCAATCAGCCCTTGTGCCGTGCCAGCGACATTGCCGCCAAAGATTACCAAACCCGTTTCGATTTCCATCTTGATTCCCCAAGTGTTTGAGTTATTATGTACATACATATTAATGCTGTCAACGTGAACAACGTCGGCGCAACGGGAACAGGTGGACCAGCCAATGACACTCCTTTGGGCAGAGCAGGCCTTGCTGGCGGATGGATGGGCCGATGATGTCGCCATTACACTGGACGGCGATCGGATTGCGGGAATTGCCGTGGGTGCTGCGCCACAAGGCCAGCGTGTGGGCGTTTTGCTGCCCGCGCCAACCAACCTGCACTCGCACG
>RCMY010002015.1_pt1 | contig 18589 bp, 15 predicted proteins | sample 2041341 | NCBI WGS metagenome assembly RCMY01 (sample SAMN09708234, study PRJNA481090) | Marine sediment metagenome, whole genome shotgun sequencing project. | reverse complement strand
CTAACGTACATTGGTGATGCACAAATTGGCTCAAACGTTAATATTGGCGCTGGCACGGTTACCTGTAACTATGATGGCGTTAACAAACATAAAACAATTATTAAAAAAGATTCATTTATTGGCTCTGGCAGCATGTTAGTTGCACCAGTTGAAATTGGTGAAGGTTCTACGATTGCTGCTGGTTCTGTCATCACTAAAGACACGCCTGCTTCTGAATTAACCATAGCCAGAGCAAAACAAAAAACCATCACGGGCTGGAAACGCCCTGAGAAAAAATTAGAAAAATAATTAGGAATTTATATGTGCGGAATTGTTGGAGCGATTGCTGAACGCAACGTAGTACCAATTTTGATGGAAGGCTTACGTCGCTTAGAGTATCGTGGTTACGATTCAGCAGGCGTAGCTATTCTCAATGAAAAGAATGAATTACAGCGTCATAGAGCTAAAGGTAAGGTGCAAGCCTTACAAGATATTCTAGATACCAATCCTTTGTATGGTTCTATCGGAATTGCACATACACGTTGGGCTACGCATGGTGCTCCAAGTGTTCACAATGCACATCCACACTTTTCTGATACTCGTATTGGTTTGGTACATAACGGTATTATTGAAAACTATGAAGGCATCAAGGCCGACTTAGCATCACAAGGGGTGCAATTCACATCGGAAACTGATACTGAAGTTGTAGCACACAGAATTCACCAACACCTTAAAGCTGAAGGTGGTTTATATACAGCGGTAAAGAAAACGGTTGATGAGTTAATCGGTGCCTTTGCTCTGGTAGTTACCTGCCCAGATGATCCAGATAAATTGGTAGTCGCACGAGCGGGTTGTCCGGTAGTGATTGGTTTAGGTATTGGTGAAAATTTTGTAGCTTCGGATGTTGCAGCATTATTGCCCGTAACACGTAGTTTTAAATTTCTTGAAGAAGGTGATATTGCTGTTATTACTCGTGCTGGTGTGAAAATTCATGATGCATCAGGTAATGTAGTTGAGCGTCTAACTCGCGAAAGTGAACTAACGTCTGAGGCCATGGAAAAAGGCGAATATCGCCACTTCATGCTTAAAGAAATTTATGAGCAACCTTATGCAGTCACCAATACTTTAGAAGAGCGCATTCATGCAGGTCGCGTATTTTCAAATATATTTGGCCACGAAGCTGAAGATATTTTTACAAAGGTAGAACAAGTAAAAATTGTAGCCTGCGGTACCAGTTATCACTCAGGGTTAGTTGCAAGTTATTTGATTGAGAAAATTGCCAAGTTACCATGCTCTGTTGAAATTGCTTCTGAATATAGATATAGAAGCCCAGTAGTAACTCCAAATACTTTATTTGTAACTATTTCCCAATCAGGTGAAACTTTAGATACGCTTGAAGCGTTACGATTGGCTAAAAAGTTAGGTTACTTAGGTACTTTGGGAATTTGTAATGTTCCTGAAAGTGCGATGGTACGTGAATCTGATTTAGTGCTTATGACTAGAGCAGGACCTGAGATTGGTGTTGCATCTACTAAAGCATTCACTACGCAGTTAACCGCGCTTTCGCTTTTGGCTATCGTCTTAGGTAAAAATAAGGGATTTGAAGACGGTGAAGAAGCCGTTTATGTAAATTCATTAAATGCTTTGCCACGATTAATTGAGCATGCATTGGAATTAGATGCGCCAATTAAAAAGCTCGCTGAGAATTTTGCTGATAAACATCATGCATTATTTCTAGGTCGTGGTGCGATGTACCCAATTGCAATGGAAGGCGCCTTGAAGCTTAAAGAGATATCCTACATTCATGCTGAAGCGTATCCTGCAGGTGAACTAAAGCATGGTCCATTGGCTCTGGTTGATGAAAACATGCCGATTATCACCGTTGCTCCAAATAACCAGTTACTTGAAAAAGTTAAAGCCAATTTGCAAGAAGTGCGGGCACGTGGTGGCGAGTTGTATGTATTCACTGATGCAAAAGCCGAGATGAAATCTGAAGATGGTGTGCACGTAATTCACTTGCCGGATAATGTCGATGAGTTGCAAGCACCGATTGTGTACACCATCCCATTGCAGTTGCTTTCGTATCATGTTGCGGTATTGAAGGGGACTGATGTTGATCAGCCGAGAAACTTGGCGAAGTCGGTTACGGTTGAGTGAAGATGAATATGCCATTTAATAATTTTCTTAAAATTTTACTTTTTGGATTATTCCTGCTTGTAATAACTGCCTGCGCCACCCTAGACGAAGGCGAATGCGAAACTGCTAATTGGTATGAACTTGGCGTTAAAGACGGTGAACGTGGTCGTAAAGAAAGCACGTACACAACTTATCGTAAAGATTGTTCGGAATATAATATTGATGTGAATGTTGAGGAGTACCGTACGGGTTGGCAGAGTGGGATAGTGTCTTACTGTGATGCTGATAAAGCTTTTGTACTTGGTATTGATGGTAATAGTGGTACAAATTATTGCCCACTTGATTTACGTGACAGTTTTACCAGTGCTCATTCATTGGGGTATGCGATTCATTCCCATCGAACTCGTATTACTGAAATAAATAATCGGGTTGAGAAAATTATCAAAGAGTTAGTAGAAGAAGAGCTTACTCAAGAAGAAAAAGGTGAGTTAGCAAATGAGCGAGCTGAACTTAAAGACGAATTAATTGATGAAAAACGACGCTTAGTTGAGGCGATTCGCGAAGCTGAGTACCAAGGTTATAACAACGTTGCATATTAATTAAACGGCTTTTCAAATAACACTTTTATTCAAAAAAAGCCTGCGTATAATCGCAGGCTTCTTTATTTATACTTACTGAAAATATCTATCTATGAATACTGCTCAACATATCCCTAAAGTTATTGCTTCTGATATTAATGCCTCTGTGGCGCAAGTAAACGCAGCCATCGGTTTGCTTGATGAAGGCGCGACGGTACCGTTTATTGCGCGTTATCGTAAAGAAGTGACTATGGGCTTAGATGATACTCAGTTACGTAATTTGGAAGAACGTTTAGGATACTTGCGTGATCTTGAGGATAGACGTGTAGCGGTTATTAAAGCGGTTGAAGAGCAAGGAAAATTGACTGACGAATTAAAAAAATCATTTTTGTTAGCCGACACAAAAACGCGCCTTGAAGATTTGTATGCGCCTTATAAAAAGAAACGTAGAACTAAAGCTACCATCGCTAGAGAAGCGGGTATAGAGCCTTTATTAGATGCCTTGTTAGAATATCCTGATCAGTTACCTGATGATCTGGCGAATGAGTATATTAATGCAGAAGCTGGTTTCGCAGATACAAAAGTAGTTCTTGAAGGTGCTAGAAATATTTTCTTAGAACGTGTTTCTGAACAAGCCGATTTAGTTGGTCGATTACGAGATTTTGTTTGGGATAATGCACATCTTACTTCTACAGTCTCCAAAGGAGAAGAAGAGAAAGGTGCTAAATTTAAAGATTATTTTGAATACACCGAAGCCTTAAATAAAATTCCTTCGCATCGCGCCTTGGCTTTATTCAGAGGTCGTACTGAAGGTGTTCTGCGATTAAAATATTTTATTGCAGGTCAAGATGACATTGCAAAATTCTCAGACATGGGTATTTGCGATAAAAAAATTGCTGCACATTTCGAACTGACCGATAAAGGCCGTATAGCGGATAACTGGTTATTAGAATGTGCTCGTTGGGGATGGCGAGTAAAGCTGCAAATGCAGATTGAAACCGAGCTTAATGGCCGTTTACGAGAAAGTGCTGAAGAGGAAGCCATCAAAGTCTTCGGCGATAATTTAAAAGACCTATTACTTGCAGCCCCTGCTGGTACACGTGCAACTATGGGTTTAGATCCTGGCTTACGTACTGGTGTGAAAGTGGTTGTCCTTGATGCAACAGGAAAACCGCTTGAGCATGCAACTATTTATCCACATGCGCCTAAACGCCAATGGGATATGTCTATCGCCGTACTGGCGGCTTTGTGTGAAGAACATAAAGTCGAACTAGTGAGTATTGGTAACGGTACGGCTTCGCGTGAAACTGATAAGTTAGTTAAAGACTTAATCGCTAAGTACCCTAAATTACATTTGAACAGTATTGTGGTTAGTGAAGCAGGTGCTTCTGTTTATTCAGCGTCTGAAATGGCATCTAAAGAATTTCCAGATTTAGACGTGAGTATTCGTGGTGCGGTTTCAATTGCACGTCGTTTGCAAGATCCTTTAGCTGAATTAGTAAAGATTGATCCTAAAGCAATCGGTGTGGGTCAATATCAACATGACGTGAATCAATATAAGTTAGCCAGAAAACTTGATGCGATTATTGAAGATTGCGTAAACGCTGTAGGCGTAGAAATTAATACTGCATCAGTTCCATTACTTTCAAGAGTATCGGGTTTGAGTGATTCAATGGCGAGTAATATCATTTCCTGGCGTCAAAAAAATGGTGCCTTTAAAAATCGCAAACAATTACTTAAAGTATCTCGCCTTGGCCCCAAAGCCTTTGAGCAAGCCGCAGGTTTTTTACGAATTCGTGATGGTGAAAATCCACTAGACGCTTCAGCCGTACATCCCGAAGCCTATCCTGTAGTTGAAGATATTATTAAGAAAAATAAGCGAACACTTAAAGATATTATTGGTGACAGTAGCTTCCTTAAAAATTTAGTGGCCAATGATTATGTTGCTGCCAATTTTGGTGAGTTCACGGTAAAAGATATTATTAGTGAACTCGACAAACCTGGACGAGATCCACGACCAGAATTTAAAACCGCAGAGTTTAAAGAAGGCGTTGAAGAACTTAAAGACTTAAAAGTCGGCATGATTCTTGAGGGTGTTATCACTAATGTGACTAACTTTGGAGCGTTCGTAGACGTGGGTGTTCATCAGGATGGTTTAGTACATATTTCTGCAATTACCAACAAATACATTAAAGACCCACGCGAGGTTGTGAAAACTGGTGAAGTAGTAAAAGTAAAAGTCATGCAAGTTGATATTGCACGTAAGCGTATTGGTTTAAGTATGCGTTTGGATGATGAGCTTGAGCGTGGTGATGCTAAAGCTAAAGGCGATAGAGCTAACGCCAAACCTAGAGAGCGTAGTGCTCAAACCCACAAGCGCTCTAGTGGTCAGCAATCTTCCGAGCCGCAAACAGCAATGGCAGCGGCGTTTGCAAAGTTAAAGAAAAAGTGACGTAAGTTCTACCTTCGTCATCCCCGTGTAGACGGGGATGCATATTTTACAATTTAAACTCAGCAACGACTGGCGTATGGTCAGAAGGTTGTTCAAGTTTACGTGGCGCTTTATCAATCCAAGATTTAGTGCAGTCTGCTTTCAATTCATCAGATGCTAGAATCAAATCAATACGTAAGCCATTATTTTTTCTAAAGCTTCCCGCACGATAATCCCACCAACTGAAGGTATTTGGTTCTTGTTCAAATAAACGGTAACAGTCGTGAAAACCTGCTGCGTATAAGCGGGCAAGGTGTGAGCGTTCGATTGCACTGCAATGAATCTTGCCAAACCATTCTTCAGGGGCATGTACGTCTTCATCAGCAGGCGTGATATTAAAATCACCCATCACGATGCGTTTCGAATATGTATCTTTCTCGCCAGCTAATTGTTCGTGTAATGCTTCTAGCCAATTTATTTTGTAATGAAATTTATCCGAATCTAAGGCTTGGCCATTGGGGAAATATAAATTGTAAATTCGCACACCATTAATGGTGCAGCCTAATACTCGACGTTGCGGATCTTCAATTCCCTCTAAATCAGTAACAATATCTTTAATAGGATGTTTACTTAAAACACAAACGCCGTTGTAAGTTTTTTGTCCTGCAAAAGCAACGTGATAACCAGCGGCTTTGATTTCTACTTCAGGAAATTTTTCATCAATGGTTTTTGTTTCTTGGATGCCGATAACATCTACAGGGTTTGCTTGCAACCAATCGAGTAGATGGGGAAGGCGAACTTTAAGAGAATTGACGTTCCAAGTAGCAATTTGCATGATGATTCCGGTTAATAAAATGAATAAGATGTATTATAACTCTATATATGTCATTCCCGCGAAGGCGGGAACCCAAAATTATAGATTCCCATCTTCATGAGAATGACGGAGTTTGAGCAGTGCAGAATAGCAGACCTGCGTGTCTGTCTGTTTGCCGTCAGGCCGCGGTATGACGAATGAAGAGAGATAACTTACAATATAAAATATGAGCAATATCCGACCTTTCAAAAACAGCAATCCAAGCATCGGTAAAAACGTCTACATAGACATTCAAGCTTGTGTCATCGGCAAAGTCACAATCGGTGATGATTCATCGGTATGGCCTATGACGGTCATTCGTGGAGATGTTGAGAGCATTAGCATTGGTCATTCTAGCAATATTCAAGATGGCTCAGTGTTACACGTAACCCACGATGGGCCGTATTCAAACGGTAGTCGTAATTTAGTGATTGGCAATGAAGTGACGGTTGGTCATAAAGCGCTGCTGCATGCTTGCACCATAGGCAATCGTTGTCTAATTGGCATGGGTGCAATCGTAATGGATAATGTTGTGATTGAGGATGAAGTGTTATTAGGTGCAGGTAGTTTAGTTCCACCCAATAAAATTTTACAAACTCGTTCACTCTATCGAGGCAATCCCGTTGAACGGATTAGGGATTTAACTCAAGACGAAATTGAAATGTTGTCTTACTCAGCAAGACATTACATTAAAGTGAAAAATGATTACTTACAAGATTAACAATGTGATTAATCTTCAGACAGTAAATTGTATCTTTGTTTATACAAAGCTTGTGTGTCGGGACGTTGATTAAACCAAATTTCAAAAGAATCAGCGGCTTGCTCGATAAGCATACCTAGGCCATCCCAAGACATTGCTGCACCATTTTCTTGGGCCCAGTCACAAAAGATAGTAGCGTCCATTGAGTAGCTTAAATCAATACAGTGGGCATTTTCTGCCAACATGTCGGACGTCACGGGTGGTAACTGACCAAACAAGCTAGCTGAAGTGGCATTAATTATTAAATCAAAACTTTCCCTAGTGGTTTCAGGGTCTAACAAGGCTGCACGTTTACTGCCATAGCGTTCCACAAGTTTTTCAGCACGGTACTTTGAGCGATTATAGATGTATAAAAAATCAATTCCACGCACAAATAAAGTAGGAATAATTGCTCTTGCCACTCCACCTGCACCAATAACTAGTACTTTTTTTCCTTTGAGATCAAAGTTATGATTGTGCACTAAGTCCCTAAGAAAGCCTGTAGCGTCAGTATTGTCTCCACAGATTTCATCATCGTGATTTAGCCAAATAGTATTTACCGTGCGTGTGGTCTTTGAAATTATGCTGTGTTGTTTACAAAAATTATAGGCAAACGCTTTGTGCGGCATAGTTACGTTTAACCCACGACCACCACCTGCAAAAAAACTTAAAATGGTTTCTTCAACTGATTCGGTTGGTGTGTCTAAAAGTGAATATTCAAAATTCATGTCAAATTGTTCGGCAAAGTGCGAATGAATTTTTGGAGATAAACTGTGACTTAAAGGCGTGCCGATCAGGGCACATCGGAGGGTGTTTTCGTTTGTCATTAAGTAGAGATAGCCTTTGCTTATTATGTATTTATGTTAGTTTTATATTTCTTGAGACTTTAAGTATTTAGCAACATCATAAGCAAAATACGTCAAAATTGCACTACACCCAGCACGTTTAAATCCTAGCAGGCTTTCCATGACACAGGCTTGTTCATCCAGCCAGCCATTTTGAGCAGCCGCTTTTAGCATAGCGTATTCCCCACTGACTTGATAAGCAAACACGGGCACTGCAAATTGGCTTTTCACTCTTTGCACAATGTCTAAATACGGCATGCCGGGTTTTATCATTATCATGTCGGCGCCTTCAGCAATATCTTGTGCAACTTCCAAAAGTGCTTCTTCACTATTGGCAGGATTCATTTGGTAATTTTTCTTATCGGCTTTACCAAGATTTGTTGCAGAACCTACGGCGTCTCGAAACGGCCCATAGAATGACGATGCATATTTGGCGGTATAGGCAAGAATACTAGTATTCACATGACCAGCATGTTCTAAGGCTAGGCGAATGGCGCCCACACGTCCATCCATCATGTCAGAAGGAGCCACAATGTCGGCACCCGCATTTGCATGAGTTAGCGCTTGTTTTACTAAAATTTCAACCGTATTGTCATTGATAATATAGCCGGTTTTATTAATTAAGCCATCTTGTCCATGCGAGGTGTATGGATCTAAAGCCACATCAGTAATAATCCCTAATTCGGGATGAGCTTGTTTCAGGGCTTTAACTACACGCGGTATTAAGCCTTTTGGATTGTAGGCTTCTTCGGCCATATCACTTTTTAAACTGGAATCAATCACTGGAAATAAGGCCAGAGCAGGAATACCTAATTGCACACATTCATCAGCAAGTTCTAAAACCTTATCAAGAGTGAGACGATCAACCCCAGGCATGCTTGCAACTGGCACCGATAGGTTTTCACCTTCCATAACAAAAATTGGATAAATCAGGTCTTTAACGCTTAAGAGATTCTCTTGTACTAAGTCACGTATAAACGCTGTTTCACGTAAGCGACGAGGCCTAGTGGTTGGAAATGTTCCAGTAAACTTAATCATGCTCTATCTTGGTGATTTTAAAGGTAATATTGTAGTGTATAGTCCTAGTCTTGGTATATTTAATTTTTCTCATTTATTTTGAGTTAAATGTAATAAAGCCTATTTAAAGGTGGTCTTTTAATGCATACAGATAACGAACAGTTAGATGAACCTAAAGAAAAAATGACAACAGACAGCAATTTACCTAATTTTGACCAATTTAGTCACAGTTTTGCCCCTGATTTGAATAGATTTCTTATCTGGTTGTGTAAAGACCCTGATTTGGCGTCCGATATAGGTCAAGAGACTTGGTTAAGAGCTTGGCGGTCTTGGCATAAATTACGTGATGCTAAAGCGGCTAAACAATGGGTGTTAACTATCGCACGCCGCGAGTTTTATCGCTATTTAGACCGCCGGCGTGATTTTCACATGACTTTAGAAGATGCGATTATCAGTAACCCGCAGCATTTTGCAACTCAAGACGATAGCCATAACGATGATGTTCGCGAAGCGCTTTGGAAATTAGAAGATGATTATCGTGAGCCATTAGCTTTACAAGTATTAATGGGTCACACCACTGAGGAAATTGCTGAAATCATGGGATTGAAACAAGGCGCTGTATTAACTCGTTTATTTAGAGCACGTAAAAAGTTACAAGTTGAGTTAATCAAAGACAACGAATTTATCGGCCCACGCAGTAATAACGTTACACCAATTAAATAGACAACAATTAGACGCAAATTTTTAACGACTTACATTACCCAAACAGAAGTAAATAACATGATAGAAAATATTGATTGCATTGCCTTTAAACGTGACTGTGGAGCTGATCCGCAAGGCATTGTGGCAAATACAAAATTAGTGAATCATCGAAATGTTTGTGCTGCGTGTACCAATCTTTATCAAAGTATGTTGGCTTTAGATTCTCGCTTAAGCGCAGCGTTCAATTTGCCGGTCCATGAGGCGAGTATTGAAGAGCAGCTCAGTGCTGTGCAAGTGCTTAAACAAGACAATAAGGGTTTTGCTTTTAGAAAACCTAGTCTGCAACAATTAAAACCGATATTTGCGGTTGCTGCCAGTGTGTTTGTAGCGGTTATTGGAATTTTTGCATTACAGTATCCAGCTACAACTTTAGCCAATGATGTGGTTAAGCATATTCATCATGAGCCAAACCTTTTGATCTTAACTCAGGCTAATACTAGCCCGGAAAAAATCAAAATGGTACTTAAACAGGCTAATATTCTAATTGCTGATGATTCTTTAGAGATATTATCAGCACAATTATGCCCACTTGATGGGCAACTTGCGGCTCATTTGATTGTCAGAAGTGAGACAGGCCAACCAGTTACTGTTTTAATTTTGCCTGAGAATAAAACTCGAGGCGGCAAAATTAAAACCAACCGATTCAATGGAAGAATTTTATCCGCAGAGCATGGCGTTATTGCTGTAGTCGGCGGCAAAAAGGAAAATCTTGATCATTTAGAAAGTGCAGTACTTAGTGCATTTCATTGGCAAGATTAACGTTCGCCGCTCTGCGGTAAATTATTTTTATTTACATTGTTATTAATTAATCTTTGAGGATACAACTATGAACAACAAATCAATTAAACCATTAGCTTTTGCTGTAACTGCTGCATTAGCGGCATCAATGGGTACAGTAACGCTAAACGCGGCTGAAAATCCATTCATGGCATCTAGCTTAAGCGCTGGTTATATGACTACTGCGTCAATGGTTGAAGGCAAATGCGGCGAAGGCAAGTGCGGCGCTGAAAAAGGCGAGAAGACAGAAGCCGAAGGCAAATGTGGCGAAGGCAAATGCGGAGCTGAGAAAGGCGAAAAGACCCATGCTGAAGGTAAATGCGGCGAAGGCAAGTGCGGCGCTGAAAAAGGCGAGAAAGCAGACGCTGAAGGTAAATGCGGCGAAGGTAAATGTGGTGAAGGCAAATGCGGAGCTGACAAAGTTGAAGGCGATGCTGATAAAGGGGCTGAAGGCAAATGTGGCGAAGGAAAATGCGGTGGCGATAAAGCCGAAGGCGAAGCTGACAAAGACGCTGAAGGAAAGTGTGGCGGTAGTCTTTAATAGTTAAGTTTTATAAGTGTAATCAAGAAGCCCGCTTTATGCGGGCTTTTTTTATAGATTAAGTAATTTCTGCTTGTTTAGTTAAAACCTTAAATCCAAATCGAATCCGGTGAATCCAAATCCACGGTTCCTTTTGCTTCTTGATACTTTGGACGTATGTCTGCCAGTATCCGGAAAATTACCGGAACCAATATCAAAGTAATAAAGGTTGCAAACAATATTCCGTAAGCTAAAGAAACGGCCATTGGAATTAAGAACTGAGCTTGCATGCTGGTTTCTAACAACAACGGCGCAAGACCTGCAAAGGTGGTGATTGAGGTTAACAAGATGGGTCTAAAACGTTCTCGAACTGACATTTCAATGGCATCCAATAAACTTCGTCCATGATCTTGATGGTAATTAATTGTGGTGGTTAATACCAAACTGTCATTAATCACTACCCCAAACAAAGCAAGCGCACCTAGGAATGATGGCAGGCTCATGTAATAACCGGTGAGGTAATGTCCCCAAACTACACCGATTAAACTAAAAGGAATAACTGAAACGATGACTAAAGGTTTGGTGTAAGAATTTAACGGTAAAGCTAAAAGTGTGAAAATCAAAATGAAAGAAATAGCCATTCCTGATTGCAAACTCTCTTTGGTTTTACGCTGCTCTTCGGCTTGCCCGTCAAGTCTAAATTCAACACTAGGCAAGTCTTTAAAATAACCGGGCGCATCTGCTATAAAAACGTCTTGCATTTTTTCAAGCGCAATCTTGTTAACCACTTGTGCGGTAACCTTAACCGCACGTTTACCGTCTACACGACTAATTTTAGTGATGCCCGGAGCAAGCGTAGTATCAACCAGTGAAGACAGTGGGACTTCTAAACCATCGGCAGTACGAATTCTTAAATTATCAAGTATGGCAATATTCTGGCGTTCATTTTTAGGGTAACGAACAAACACTCGAGTTTCTTCGCGCCCACGCTGAATTCGTTGAACTTCAGCACCGTAAATCGCCTGACGTACCTGTCGGATAATCTCAGATTCATTTAATCCTAAAGATTGTGCAAGCGAGTTGGTAGTAAACTGCAATTCGTTTTGGCCTGAAATTAAATCATCACTAGTCTCTACAATTTCATTGTAATTACTGAATTCGGATTCAAGAATCAGGGTCGCTTTTTGAAGGTCTTCTAAACTACGCGATTCTAAAATAATTTCAACGTCAGAGGAGGTTGGTCCACCATCGGCACCAATACTGCTGACTTTAACGCCTGAGGGTGAGCCAAATTTTCTTAACCAAATTTTTGAAAAAACGCCGGGACTTATTTCCTTCCCATCATATTCATTTAATTCAGCTCTAAAGTTAATTGTTTTGTCACCATCAGAAGTATAGGCAATATTTTTTACAATAGCTGTTACTGGTACATCGTCTATATTTTTTCCGGTAAATTCCTCAACCGCTTCTGTCAAACTACTTTCTAATTTATCGAGTACCTGAAAAGTTACTTGGTAAGGCGTACCTTCAATCATTTGTATGTTACCAAGCATGCGATTATCTTCAATGTCTGGGAAAAAGGCAACTTGTACCTGATTACCAATCATGCTTAAGCTCAAGATTAGTGCTGCGATAAAAGCACCTAAAGTGATGTAACGAGCTTTTAATACTTTACGGATAAAGGGCATGTAGTAATTATTAACAAGTTTTTCCAGACCAGTCGAAATCATTTTTTGAAAACTTGTCCAATATGGGCCTATCAATCTAGCAAAAAACACTAAAGGAAAGAAAATAATAATTAGCATGCGTTTAATGAATGAAGGCGCTTTTGGTTCTTCACCTAAGTGTCTTAAATGACTAGGCAAAATAAATTTTGACTCGATTAAAGAAAATAAAAAACACAGTATAACTACAATTCCCATCTCACCCAGAATGTCACCAAATACGCCGTCGAGTAAAACTAAGGGTAAAAAAGCGGCCATAGTGGTAAGAACACCAAAGGTTGTAGCAATAGCAACCTTACTAGTACCTTCAAATACCGAGGCAAGTCCGGGGCCTTTTTCTTCAACAGTTCGATGAATACTTTCCGAAACTATAATGGCGTCATCAACCACAATACCTAAGGCTACAATAAAACCAAAAGTAGAAACGTAATTAAAAGTGGTTGCCGCATACGGCATCAACAAAATAGCCCCGAGAAAGGCGATTGGAATTCCCACGGCAACCCATTTGGCTAGATGTATGTCTAAAAATAAACTCAAAAGAATCAGTACTAGAGCTAAACCAAGGAGACCATTTTTTTGAACCAAATCTAAACGACTTTGCAAGGTAACGGTTTCATCTAGCCATGTGCTTACTTCAATGTCTGAATTTAGTGTTAGTTTATATTTTTCTAAAACCTCGAGTGCTGCCTCTTTAATGGTAATAATATCTTGCACTTCGGTGGACTGAACTTGAACACCCACCGTGGATTTACCATTAAATTTACTGATGTTTAGGCTTTCAGTGTAGTCATCTTTAATAGTGGCCAGGTCACGTAGTAAAACTTGTTGTCCATTGGCCAAACTAAGAATTGGGATGTTTGCATAATCTTCACCAGTGCGAGATTCTTTACGTACCCGCAGTTGCATATAACCGGAGTCTTGTTTGAGTGTGCCGCCGGATCTATCCACAGAATAACTGCGAATGGCATTAACCACAGTGTCCATATTGATTTGATAAGCTTGTAAGGTTTGCTCAGATAACTCAATAGATATTTCTTCTGCAGGTATGCCTGAAATACCTACCGTGGTAATGGCGTCAGTTTCAAGTAGTCTGGCACGTAATTCCTCAGCAAGATCACTTAGCTCTGCGGTGCTATGACCGCCGCTGAGATTAAATTGGATTACTGTATTGCCCACTAATTGACTGCTGCCGTCAATATCAAAAACGTAGGGTTCTTCGGCGTCTAGTGGAAAAGTGGAAATGGCGTCGACCTTGGTCATCACATCATCTCGCACCTTGTTTTTGTTGTAGCCTTTAGTCACTTCAACGACTACCGAACCAAGATTTGCAGTGGCCGTAGAGTTATAAGATTCTATCCCTTCAACCCCACTGACTTCTTCTTCAATCTTACTTACAATAGTGCGTTCTACATCTTCTGCCGAGCCAGAGTTTACTGGTACGTGGATGGCAAAATAATTCAAAGAAATATCCGGCATATTTCTACGCTGTATAGTCATCAATGACGCAATGCCACCAATAATAATGGCAAACATCAAGATGTTTACCGCAATGGGGTTATCCAAAAACCAACGAATCGGATTATAGGGAGAAGTGTCATTATAGTTATGAGCCATTTTATTGCCCCTTAAGCGTATTTTGTACTTGTACGGCTAAGCCTTCACTCAAAGCGCCTTGGCCCTGAGGAATAAACTGCAATGCTTGTGTTGAAGTGTTGGGCAAACTGACAATTACACTATCAGGATTACGATGCAAAATATTAACTTTAGTGATTTGAATTTTGTTCTGGTCGTTAACTAGGTACACGCTTTTATCGGCCAAGACCGCTGATGAGGGTAGAGAGTACGAATTGGGTAAAGCTTTGCCAAGAAACTCTGCAGTCACAAAAGATCCGACCCGTAGAGGGCTGGTATATTTTTCGGTATTAAAAGGATCTTGAACTTCAGTAATCACATTGACCAAACGAGTTTTTGAATCAATCACACTATCAATTTGCACAATGTTTGCTGGCCAAGTTAAAGCACTGTTACTGGCTTGTTGGATAGTAAGCGCCGTACTCTCTGAATCAATTTTATTGATATCATTAGGACTTAAGGCAAAACGTATTTGAACTCTATCTGTATTTAAGATGGTTCCAAGACTTGAGCCCATGCTGATGAAATTACCCAGATTGGCACTTCGAGCGGTGATAATGCCATCATAAGGCGCTTTAATTTGTGTGCGATTAAGGTTGCGAAGCGCTTGTTGTAATTCTAATTCGCGACGTCGTAAATTAGCTTGTGCAGTCTCTAGTTGAGGTTTGCGTAAGGCTAAATCAGTGGGTTCACCTAAGTCCAAATTTTGCCAATCAACTTGAGCTTGCTCTGAGCGCGCTTTTTCTTCAGCAATACTCTGTTTTGCATTGGCCATGGATTGTTTTGCTTGAGCAACGGCTACTTGATAATCAACCGTTTCAATCTTGGCAAGCACTTGATCTTTTTTTACACGGATTCCTGTTTCTAAACAGTCACACAACCAGATAAGACGCCCTGTAACTTGTGCATCCAGTTTAGATTCTTGCCATGCTTGAACTGTGGCGGTACTGGTCAAAATAGGGGTATGTGCTTCAGGAGCAATAGATACAGCACTTACTACAGTTACTTTAGGTTCCGGTGTCTTGTATTCAGGTTCTGGTTTATTAGCCGAATTAATCTTAGCTGCACCAATAGCTGCCACAATTAAGAGAACAGCGATAGCAATTCCTATGAAATTTTTACGATTAAATTTGACTTTGTTTTCAGTTGCTTGTGTCATGATTTCTACCTGTAGAGGCCTTTGTTATTTTAGGCTCTAAATTTTTGAAGTGTTTTTGAGCTAAAATTTATTGCTGTGTAATTCGTTTGGTTTTAAACCGCCACCCAAAGCAAGCATTAAATTAATACGGTTTTGTAAAAGAAAATTTTGGGTTTGAATTAGGTTTTGTTCAGCAGCGAGCAGCTGTAATTCAGTTGAGAGTAGGGTATTAGCTTCAATTAAGCCTTTAGCATAAGACTGTTTTGCTCGCACACTAGATGCTTGTGCATAGTCGCGTGCTTCGGTGAGTTCAACATACTGCTGGCGTAAACTTGTCTCGCTATCTAAGCCTGACTCCACTTCATTGAAAGCATTCAATACTTGGTTAGCGTAGTTGTAAGTTAAGCGTTCAAGGCTATTTTCTGCTAAATCGACATTGCTCTTAAAAGCCTGACGATTAAGTAAAGGCATGGTGATGTTACTAAGTATTGACCACACACTAAAATCCTTATCCAGCAAGTCAGCTAGATCCGATGAGCTTGTACCACCGTTTCCTGTCAGGCTAATGCTTGGCAATAAGTTTTTGCGAGCCACGGATAGTTGTAAGTCAGCGGCTTTCAATCTTGCTTGCGAAGCGAGTAAATCGGGTCTGTTTTCGAGAACTGAACTTGGTATATCAGCATCTAAGGTGGAATGTAATTTGGGTAAGGCGCTGTTTGAAAAATTATCGACAATAGTTTTCGCGTTAGGATAACTGCCTAATAAAAGGTTCAAAGAACGTGCCGCATTTTTCATAACCGTTTCTTGGGCGGTCATGCTGCGTTTTGCATTGGCTAAATCGCGTCGTGCTAACTGTACGTCTAAAGCCGTTACCAAACCACGCTTAAATGATCTTACCGCAATGGATTCGAGTCCTTGGATTTTGGCAACACTTTGTTGTGAATGTTGTAGCAAAGCTTGTTCAGTCAAAAAATTAAAATAGGCACGACTGATATTAGCGGCCAAAGATAATTGTGCAAAAACTAAATCGTTCTCGCTGGCAATGACATCCAAATAGCTGGCTTTACTTTGATCACGAAGTTTTAACCAAATATCTAATTCCCATTGGCTGTTAAGCCCAAGGGAATAGATATCAGATGTAAAGGTTGTTGTTCCTAAGCTGTTTTTACTGCGACCTGCGGTAGCACCAAGATTGAGATTAGGTAAGCGTTGCCCTTTAGCCGTTCTTGCTCTTGCTTGAGAATCTAAAACAAGTGTTGCGGTTGCCGCTAAGTTGGGATTATTTTTTAAACCCTGATCAATTAATACTTGTAATTCTGTTTTATTAAACCCAGTCAGCAAAGTATCGGTATCTAAACTAAATAAAGTTTCAGAGATTTTTTTGTTTTCACTTTGTTGTGACGATTGGTGTTCAAAATTTTCAGGGATTTGTATATCCTGCTTAACACCACGCACGACCTGAGTCTGATCTTGCTCAATAGTCGTGTGGGCACAAGCAAACATAAGGTTAGAGCACAGTAGCATTGCTACTAAACGTTTGGTTTTATTTACAATCGCTGGAATTTGTAAAGAGGAAATCATGAATTATTATCCGAATTTAAAATGGCATGTAAATTGGCAAAAATAAGTTTTTCTGCACTATGCATTTGTTCTTCGCCAAATTTATCCCACTGCATGAGTGAAAGAAGAGTGGCTCTAGACGCACGCAATACCTGTACCTGCCCAAAAATTAGAAGACTCAATAAACGAGCTTGTTCTGAATCCGTGGGTATATTTTTTGCAATGGCCACAAGATGAGTAAAAAGTTTAAGTAAGTCGCCCATCGGTCCTGAATTCATAATGTCGAATGCAGCGGTAGGAAATTGCTGTTCACGTAATATGTTGTTGGACCAGTGTTTTGTAAGATTGGAATTCATCATATGCAATAAACGGCTAATGATTTTCTTCAGTGAGGAAATAGCAAACGCTTTTCGTTTGTCAGAAGTTAAACCTAAGACTTCATTCATTTGTTCTAGTATTTCATTAACCGTATTGCCCATGCCAGTACTCATCTGCTCGGCAATGTATTCAAAAACCGCAAGGTATAAACCCTCTTTTCCTTTGAAATGGTAATTAATCAAGGCCTGGTTTGTACCTGCTTTATCGGCAATACTGCGTGTACTGGCAGCTTCATATCCATCACGTCCAAATATTTCTAGAGCGGCTTCAATTAAAGTTTCACGAGTAATTTCACCACGTGAGCGAGAATTAGGCGGTTTTATTGTTGGGGCGGTTTTTGACATCGGGCAATTATAGTTAATCACTTGATTAAGTCAATCGTTTAATTAATATTGCAAATGTCATAATTATGAATGTGATTAAAAAACAATAACTTAGCGATTTTTGAATCTAGCCTAAAATTCCAAGTACAATAGTAATCCTTTAGAAAATCGACACTTTAGGTAAGGCTTATGGCTGATAAATATAAAGAAATTCCAACAAATGAAGATAAAATACGTTGCGATTGGTCCTACGCCGGCATGAGTGAGGCCTATATTGAATATCATGATAAGGAGTGGGGTTTACCGGTTTATGACGATAAAACCTTTTTCGAGTTTTTGGTCTTGGAAGGTGCACAAGCAGGTTTGTCTTGGTCAACTATTCTTAACAAGCGTGATGGTTATAGAGAAAATTTTGATGGTTTTGAGGTTGAAAGCGTGGCTCGTTTTGATAAACGTCGCATCAGTCAAATCCTAAAAGATCCGTGTGTCGTTCGCAATAAGTTAAAAGTTAATTCAGCAGTGAAAAATGCAAAAGCGTTTATAGAAATTCAAGACGAGTTTGGTTCTTTTTCAGATTACGTTTGGGAATTTGTGAATGGAAAACCTATAGTCAATTCTTGGAAAACAATGATTGACGTGCCAGCAACCTCAAGAGAGTCTGATGCATTAGCTAAAGATTTAAAGAAACGAGGCTTTAGTTTTGTAGGAAGTACGATTATGTATGCCTTTATGCAAGCCACCGGAATGGTGAATGATCATCTAGTTACTTGCTATCGTTACAAGGAATGTCAGAAAAAAATTACATAAACAAGATCCTGCGGTCATGCAGCGGGATGACGAAAATATATAAATAGTGAGAGAGCAATTAAAAATACGTTTGCAGCGCAGTCGCTTAAGACGACGTAAATGGAGTCGTAGACGTAAAGCGCAATGGTTGATAATCGCAACAATCATCGTCATTGGTTTTTGTTTGCCCGACCCAGCGGTTATTCCAGTACAAGGTGCAACGCGAGAAAATTGGGACCCTGAAAGTTTTTGGTATTATCCGTGGGGAACGTCGGTAACTCACAAAGGCATCGATATTTTTTCAGAGCTTGGAACGCCGGTGATTTCGGATGGTTACGGTCTAGTAACTTTTGTAGGTACTTATAAAAAAGGCGGCAAGGTGGCATTAGTGCTTGGCCCTAAATGGAAAAT
>RCMY010002013.1_pt1 | contig 18594 bp, 16 predicted proteins | sample 2041341 | NCBI WGS metagenome assembly RCMY01 (sample SAMN09708234, study PRJNA481090) | Marine sediment metagenome, whole genome shotgun sequencing project. | reverse complement strand
GCTCAGCTGACTGAAAGCACTTCGGCAGGAGTTGCGAGCGGGGACTCAGGTCGAGGGGACCCGCCCGGTTTCGTATGCCCACATGGCCACCTCGACCCGATTGCGGGCCGCGAGCTTCATCATGAGACTCGCGATGTGCGTCTTGACGGTGCTCAACGATATGTAGAGCGTTTCTGCGATTTCGGCGTTGGGCAGCCCGCCGGCAACGGCAAGCAGCACCTCTTCCTCGCGCTCCGTTAGTGGCTCGATCGGCTGCGCCCGCTGATCGGCCTCGGCGGCGGAGAACGTTGCCAACAACCGACCGGTGATGCTCGGAGCGATGAGCGCGTCGCCGCTGGCCGCAGCATGGATCGCTTGCACCAGAAGTTCGGGTCCGGCGTCCTTCAGGAGGAAACCTCGGGCCCCGGCTTTCAGCGCTCCGTGCACGTACTCGTCGAGGTCGAATGTGGTGATGATGACGATGGCCAACGGATTGGCAACCCCCGGCCCGGCCAGTCGACGGGTGGCCTCGATGCCGTCCATGTTGGGCATGCGAATGTCGAACAGACACACATCAGGTCGGAGCTCGTTCGCGAGCGCCACCGCCTCCACGCCGTCAGCGGCCTCTCCCACCACCTCGATGTCGGGTTGATACGCCTCGAGGATCATGCGAAAGCCGGCGCGGACCAACTCTTGATCGTCGGCCAGCAGAACACGAATCGTCACGACGTTGCTCCGGCGAGCGGCAGGCAGGCCTCGACAACCCAGCCTCGGTCCGGCGCCGGTTCGGCCCGCAACGTGCCGCCGAGCACCACCGCTCGCTCGGTCATCCCCACCAGTCCGTAGCCCGTAGCGCCGCGGTTGGTCGATCGAGTGTCGCCGTCGTCGGTCACCGTCAGCCAGACGCGCTCGGCGTCGCCGACGACATCGATGGCGATCCTCGTCGCGTGGCGGGCGTGGCGCCGAGCGTTGGTGACCGCCTCTTGGGCGAGTCGGTACAAACCGGCCGTGATCGGCGCGGGGAGATCGTCGAGGTGGCCCGACATGGTGACGTCGACGGGCAAGCCGCCGGTGGCGGTATCGGCGAGTCGATGGATCTCGGGCAAGCCCGCCTGGGGCGCTGTTTCGGCGCCCGTGTGCGGGTTCCGCAAGATGCCGACCATGCGACGCATCTCGTCAAGTGTGGTCGACGCCGTCTCTTCGATGACCTCGAGAATCTCGTTGGCCTTGGCCGGGTTGTGCGAAATCATCGCTTGACCGGCCTGCGCCTGTATGGCGATGGCCGATACGTAGTGGGCCACCATGTCGTGAAGTTCGCGAGCCAGTTGCTGGCGTTCGTTCAGCCGAATGTCGGCGACGCGTTGTTCGTGCAAGTTGGCTCGGTACCGCACGATGATGCCGATCGCCGTGGGGAACAGCCACAGCAGGACGCCGGCCGATGACTGGATCCAGTTGAGCTCGTCGTTTCCGATCTCGCCGATGCCGTAGGCGAGAATGGTGAGCGCAACGCCGATCGCCACCTCGGGCCCCGATGCCCACCTCGCGACGGCGTAGATCAAAACGAGCGAAGCCGGCGATGCCCCGCCGCCGGACACGGTGCCCTCGGCGAACAACAACGCGGCCGAGTCGAACAGTATCCAGGCCGTCGCTGCGATCACGATGACGAGGAGCGGGTGGGATCGGCGGACGAGGACCAGGAGTGCGATGCCGATGCCGAAGGCTGCGGTGACGGGTCGCCAAACAAGGCTGGGAGCAGCGATCGCCTCGATGACCGACCCGATGGCGAGCACGGCGACGAACAGGTAGTCCCACCACCTATTCGCCGGGGGGTCCGAGGGCCGTCGTTCGGTCCAGAAGTTGCGGATGGCAGCGTTCATCGCCCCCAGGGTAGATGCCCGCCAATCCCCGGCGTATCGGCCAGAAGTATGGGGTGTTGCTTCCCGAGCGCTCTGAGGCGAATCCCACTAGCTGCGCATGTGTTCGCCGGCATTGACGAACAGGGTCTGCCCGGTGACCATGCGGGCGCGGTCGGAACACATCCAGATTGCGGCTTCGGCCACGTCCTCGTCGGCGGGAATTTCGCCCAGCGGCATGTTGGCGGTGATCTCGTCGATGACGTCCTGTTCGGGGCAGCCGCGCTCGCCGGCCTGCCATTGCACGTACATCTGCACCGGCGGCCCCCACATCCACGTCGGAACCACATTGTTCACCCGGATCTTGTCCGGTCCCAGCTCCTCGACGAGGTGCACGATCGCCGAGCGCAGGGCACCTTTCGACGCGGCGTACGCGGTCTGGCGCATCGTGCCGTCGAAGGAGCTCTGCGAACCGATCAGCACGATCGACCCGCCGCCATTGGTGCGCATGACATCAGCGCAGGCGGTGACGACATGCATGGTGCCGACGACGTTGTTGGTCAAGATGCGCTGCCATTCGTCGTCGGTGGTGTCGTACAAACCGCCGAGTTTGCTGTCGTCGGCGGCGACCATGATCAGCCCGTCGATGCGTCCGAATCGTTCGACGCCGTGAGCGACCACGGCCTTGACCGCGCCCTCATCCATCATGTCGGTGCCCTTGCACGCGACTCGCTCGCCGCTTGGATCGAGCTCGGCGGCGAACGCCTCGAGTTTCGATTCGGTGCGGGCGGCCAGCACCACGTTGCCGCCGTCGCGCAGGACGAGGCGGGCGCATTCGCCGCCGAGCCCGGGGCCGACGCCGAATACGAGAATGGTCTTGCCTTGGAGCATGGGGTTCCTTCGGGTTGGAGCTGAGATGTCTCACCGTCTGGACGGCGTGCCCAGCGGTGCGAGAGAGTCACGAGAACGTTTCAACATCGAGGTCGAATCGTCAAGAACGGGGAAATGATGACGGTCCACAAGCGAACCTGTCCGCTGTGCGAGGCGATGTGTGGTCTGTGCATCACCGTCGAGCCCGACGATGCCGGCGAGCAACACGTGAAGCTCATCCGACCCAACCGTGACGACGTCTGGAGCAAGGGCTACATCTGCCCCAAGGGCACCACGCTGGGACATATGCACCACGACCCCGATCGCCTCACGGTGCCGATGATCCGGGACGGCACCGAATGGCGTGAGGCCACGTGGGACGAGGCGTTCGCCAGGTGTGAAGAGCTGTTGCTCGGTGTTCGCGAACGGCACGGGTCCGATGCCGTCTCGTACTACATCGGCAATCCGACGGTGCACAACCTGTCGCTTGGCCGGTACGTCGGCATGCTCACCGGCCTGTCCGGCGTGAAGATGGGGTATTCCGCCGGGACGGTCGACCAGTGGCCCAAGAACGTGTCGAACAAAACCATGTACGGCAACTCGTGGAGCATCGCCACCCCCGACATCGACCGCACCGATCACCTCATCGTCATGGGGGCGAACCCGCAGGCGTCGCAAGGGTCTCTGCTGTCCATCCCCGACATCTTGGGTGCGCTTGATGCGGTGCGTGAGCGAGGCGGAAAGGTCGTCGTCATCGACCCCCGCCGGACCAAGACGTGCGAGCACGCCGACGAGTGGATCCCCATCGTGCCCGGCACCGACGCGGCATTGCTGCTCGCGATGGTGCAGGTGCTGGCCGACGACAGATCGATCGATTTGGGCGCGCTCGAGGGAAAGGTGAACGGACTCGACGAGTTGCTGACGCTGGCCGCAGATTGGACCCCTGAGGCGGTGGCTTCGACGTGTGGCATTCCCGCCGATCGAATCCGTCGCCTGGCGCGCGACTTCGCAGCGGCGGAGAGGGGCGTGGTGTACGGCCGCATCGGTACGTGCAACCAAGAGTTCGGCACGCTGTCATCGTGGCTGGTCGACGTGGTCAACATCGTCACCGCAAACTTCGACACGCCCGGCGGGCTCATGTTCGGCCGCCCGATCCCGACCGTGCTGGCGCTTCAGAACTGGGACGAACCTGCCGAGCCCGAGTTCGGGCGCTGGAGCAGCCGGGTGCGTGGCGCCCCCGAGGTGCTCGGGCAGGTTCCGGTGTCGTGTCTTGCCGAAGAGATCGACACGCCCGGCGCTGGACAGATCCGCGCGCTGGTAACCGTGGCCGGCAATCCGGTCATCAGTGCCCCGAACGTCGCCAGGCTCGACGCGGCCTTGCCCGAACTCGAGTGCATGATCAGCATCGACAATTGGCTGAACGAAACCACCCGTCACGCCCACGTGATCTTGCCCGGCTTGTCGCACCTCGAACAGAGCCACTTCGAAGACATGATTCTCGGGTGGGCGGTGCGTTCGTTCGCCAGCTACTCGCCCGCCGTGTTCCCTCGAACCGATCGTCCCCACGAGTGGGAGATCCTGATTCGGGTCGGCGGCCTGATGGGCGGCATGACCAACGAACAGATCGACATCGAGAAGTTCGACGACGGGTTCTTCGCCGGGGTGGTCGAGAAGTGTGGCTACGACCCGACCGAAGTCATGGCGTACTACGACGAGGGTGGCCCCGAACGTCTCGTCGACTTCCAGATTCGCTCGGGGCCGTTCGGCGATGGCTACGGCAAGAACCCCGATGGACTGACGCTGGACTCGTTCAAAGCCGAACCGGACGGCATCGACATGGGGCCGATGGTGCCACGCATCGACGAGGTGCTGCACACGCCTTCGGGCAAGGTCGAGTTGGCCCCTCGCTACATCACCGACGACCTGACACGGCTCCGTGGTCGGCTCGACCGCGCCGACGAGGGTCTGCTGCTCGTCAGCCGGCGCCACATCCGATCGAACAACTCGTGGATGCACAATGTGAAGGTGTTGGTGAAGGGGAAGGACCGGTGCACGCTGCTCATCCACCCTGACGACGCGGCGGCGTCGGGGGTCGCCGATGGCGCGGTGGCCAATGTGAGCTCGGAGATGGGGTCGATCGAGGTGCCGGTACAGATCAGCGACGAGATGATGCCCGGCGTGGTGTCGCTGCCGCACGGTTGGGGTCACAACGTCGAGGGCACGCAGCTGTCGGTGGCCCGAGAGTTCGCCGGGGTCAACAACAACCTGCTGGCCATCCCCACCTTTGTCGACGAGATCAGCGGCAACGCAGCCGTCAATGGCATCCCCGTCGAGGTACGGGCTGGTTCGTAAAGATCCGGGTCGTGTCGGTCGGGTACCCACCACCCACCGCGCGAACCCACCCACCCTCCGTCAAAGAGGGTGTCAGACACGTGTCTGACACCCATATCGACGCAGAGTGGTCGGTTGCGCGCGATAGGGGACGCCGCGGTCTGGGGAATTGAGCGGTCGAGTAGAATGTTGGTTATCCACAAGGCCGCCTTCTCCCCCGAACGCCGGCCTTTGTCCCTAGGAGGGCACGCAACACATGGATATCTCTGACCTCAACGAAATGAAGCCGGCCGGCAAGAAGCCCGGCAGCGGTTTCGGCATGCGGATGGGCTTGCTCATCGGCACCAACATCGCGGCCATCGCCCTGTTCACGGTCGTCGCTGCGGCACTCGGAATCGAGCCCCGCGGCCTTGTTGGCATCACGATCTTCGCGGCAATCTTCGGCTTCGGCGGCGCGTTCTTCTCGCTGGCCATGTCGAAAAAGATCGCGTTGCGCAGCACCGGCGCCCACGTCATCACGACACCGCAAAATGACACCGAACGGTGGCTGTTCGACATGGTGGCGCGCCAAGCCGCCGCTGCTGGCATCGACATGCCCGATGTGGCCATCTACCCGTCCGACGACGTCAACGCCTTTGCCACCGGCGCCAAGCGCAATGACGCACTGGTGGCCGTCAGCGTGGGATTGCTCCAGAACATGGGCGCCGACGAAGTCGAGGCCGTGCTCGCCCACGAGATCTCCCACGTCGCCAACGGCGACATGGTCACCATGACCCTCATCCAGGGCGTGCTCAACACCGTGGTCATCCTCATTGCCCGCATCCTGGCCTCGATGATCTCCAGCGCCTTGGGCAAGGGCGGTCGCGGCGTGTACTTCATCCTGTACATGGTGCTGCAGGTTGTCTTGGGCTTCTTTGCCTCGATGATCGTCATGTGGTTCAGCCGCCGACGCGAGTACAAGGCCGACGCCGGCGCAGCTTCCCTGTCCGGGGCTCCGAAGATGATCAGTGCTCTCCAGGCGCTCGACCGTCAACACCCCGGCACGCCGCTACCAGACGAGGTCGCAGCCTTTGGCATCAAGCCCGGCGTCCCCACCGGTCTGCGCAAGTTCTTCATGTCGCACCCCCCGATCGAAAAGCGCATCGCCGCACTGCGATAGTTCGGATGCCCCCGCGGCGTCGGTCGCTTTCTCTCCCTGGGGTTTCTGACGGGTCGTCAGATCTGTCACGATGACCCCGTGGATCTCCGATTTACCCCTGAAGAAGAAGCGTTCCGCGAGGAGCTCGTGACCTGGCTCGACCAGGTGCTGCCCTCGATCGGCGCACCGCCGGACCGGCTCGACTGGCCGGGTCGGCGCGAATACGAAACCGCGTGGCAACGGCAACTCTTCGAGGCGGGCTACGCCGGGATCAACTGGCCGGCCGAGTACGGCGGTCGGGGCGCCACGCCCACGGAACATCTGATCTTTCTCGAAGAGTCCAAGCATCGCCATGCGCCATATGTGGGCATGAACTTTGTCGGGATCCTGCACGCCGGCCCGACGCTGATCGCCGAGGCCTCGGAGAAACAAAAGGCCGAGCACCTCCCGAAGATCCTCCGTGGCGACGAGGTGTGGTGCCAGGGATTCTCCGAACCGAACGCTGGTTCCGACCTCGCGTCGCTGCAGTGCAAAGCGGTGCGCGACGGCGACGACTACGTCGTCACCGGCCAGAAGATCTGGACCAGCTACGCCCACGTGGCCGACTACTGCGAGCTGCTGGTCCGCACCGATACCGAGTCCAAGCACGGCGGCATCAGCTGGCTGATCTGCCCGATGGGCCTCGACGGCATGGATGTGCGACCCATCGACACCGTGCTCGGTTCGTCCGAGTTCAGCGAGGTGTTCTTCGACGAAGTTCGCATCCCCGTCGAGAACCTGGTCGGCCCGGAGAACGACGGCTGGCGGGTCGCCATGGTCACGTTCAGCTTCGAACGCGGCACCGCGTTCATCTCCGAATTGCTGGCCACGATGGAGCAACTGGCCGATCTCGCCGAAGTGGCCAAGGCCACCAAGCACGGTGCGGGCACCTGGTGGGACGACGGCGAAGTGCGGCGCGAGCTGGGCAAACTCCAGGCCGAGCTCGATGCGCTCTGGGCGCTGACGAAACGAAACGTGTCGCAAGCGCAACGAGATGGCGCCCCGGGCCCGGGCGGCTCGGTGTTCAAATTCTATTACGCCGACCTCAAGAAGCGCATGAGCAAGCTGGCGTTCGAGATCCTCGATCGCAACATGTTGATGTTCGGCGGCGACGAGAACCCCGACTCCAACGATCACGTGTCGTTGGCCGTGTACGCGCTGTCGCTGTCGATCGCCGCCGGTACCAGTCAGATCCAACGCAACATCGTGGGCGAGCGCATTCTCGGCCTGCCCAAAGAACGCTAGCGAGAAGCATCACATGGACTTCGAACTCTCCACTGACCAAGTCGCGCTCGTCGAGGGCGTGCAATCGCTGCTGGCCGGTCGCTTCAACATGGATGTCGTGCGCGGCATGATCGACACCGGCGGCGTCGACCGCGGTCGCTGGGCCGAGCTCGGCGACACCGGCGTGTTCTCGCTTCCCCTCGCCGAGGATGCCGGCGGCATTGGCCTCGGCTGGGTCGAGGCCACGCTCGTGTTCGAGCAACTCGGCACCTTCGTCGTACCGGGCCCCTTGGTCGCTACCGCTCTCGCGGCCGGTTTGGTGGAAGGCGCCGCGGACGGAACGGTGATTGTCGGCTACGTCGAGCGCCCGCGTGCCGGGGAAGCCGCCATCGTCGAATACGGGCCGTCGCTCGACGTGTTGATCGTCGGCGACGAGGCCGGCCTGCACCGCATCGATCCGTCCACGCTCACGATGGCTTCGTCGGAGCACCCGCTCGACCCGCTCACGCCCGTGGCTGTGGTCGCCGACCTCCCGGCGGGAGAGCCGATCGCCGACGCGGTCGCCGCAGACGCATGGCGCCAGCGCGGAGCGGTTCTCACCGCCGCGCTGCAACTCGGCCTTGCCGGCGGCGCCACCGTGCTGGCGGTCGATTACGCCAAAGAGCGCCAGCAGTTCGGACGGGTCATCGGCGGCTTTCAGGCAATCAAGCACATCTGCGCCGACATGCTGGGCCGCACCGAAGTCGCCAAGGCGGCCGTGTACATGGCTGGCCTCAGCCTCGACGACCCGGTCATCGGCGACCCGGCTCGGACGTCGGCGGTGGCGAAGATTCTGGCCGACCAGGCCGGCGTGCAATGCGGCAAGGACTGCACGCAGGTGCACGGCGGCATGGGCTACACGTGGGAGATCGACGCGCACCTGTTCCTCAAGCGAGCTTGGGTGCTCGAGACAGCTTTCGGCTCGGCGGTCGATCACGCCGAGTTCATGGCCACCACCCTTTGAGATTTGTGAACCCAAAGCGACGAATATCGTCTGATTCGGTTCACAAATCTTCCAGCTGCGGGGTCGGTCGATAGGTTGCTGGGATGTTGAAGCGAAGTCGGGCGTCGTGGGTTGTCAGCGCAGGGAGAGGCGGCGGACAGCCGGGCGATCCGTTGAACGTGCCGCCGATACTCGCCTCGAACTTCGTGCGCGAAGGCGACAGCGTCTACAGCCGTGGCGACGGCACGGCTACCACCGCAGCGCTCGAGACGCTGGTCGGCGGCCTCGAAGATGGTCGCGCGTTGGCGTTTGGTTCCGGCATGGCGGCGGTCAGCGCGGTCTTCGACCACTTGCCGGTCGGGTCGGTCGTGGCGATTCCCGACGACTGCTACCAAGGTGTGGTCATGCTCTGCGACGCCGGTGCGAAGCAGGGGCGATTCCGTGTCCAACAGGTCGAGTTGGCCGACACCCGGGCATGGGAGGAAGCCGCGCTCGAAGCCGACCTCCTGTGGCTGGAGTCCCCGTCAAATCCCTTGCTCACCGTCGCTGACCTGCCGGCGATCTGCGCGGCGCCCCGCAAGCCCGGCGCGATCGTGGCGGTCGACAACACCTTTGCGACGCCGCTGAACCAGCGGCCCCTCGAGTTCGGCGCCGACATCGTGATGCACTCAGCCACGAAGTTCATCGGTGGCCACAGCGACCTCTTGGCCGGCATCACGGTCACGAACAACGATGCGATCTACGAGCAACTCTTCGAGCGTCGCACGCTCGGCGGTGCCATGCCCGGGGCGTTCGAAACGTACCTTGCGACCCGGGGCGCTCGGACGATGGCTCTGCGGCTCGAGAGAGCGCAGGACAACGCGGCCGAACTGGCCCGCCGACTCGACGACCACGCCGAGGTCACCGTCGTCCGATACCCAGGGCTGCCCGCCCATCCGACCCACGAGGTGGCGAAGCGCACGCTCGACGGTTACGGGGCAATGCTGTCCTTCGACACCACCGGCACGGCGGAGCGAGCAACGGAAGTTTGCCGAACAGTCGACCTGATCCACTACGCAACGAGCCTGGGGGGCGTCGAGTCCACGATGGAACGGCGTGCGGTGATGGGTGGGCAACACCACCTGCCACCCACCCTGCTGCGACTTTCCGTCGGTTGCGAGGATGTCGACGACCTGTGGGCCGACCTGTCGCACGCGCTGGAGACCACGAAATGACCGAACTGAGCTCCCGAGACCGTGACGAGCTGCGGGCCTTGGCGCACCGCTACGCGCGCGGCGTCGATCGCCGCGATGCCGAAACGTTCGGTTCGGCGTTCCACCGCGATGCACAGCTGCATACGTTCACCCCGGTGGCCGACGAGCCGGCGTCGGTCTACGACGGACGCGACCACATCGCCACGATTCCCGGAAAGATGGTCGGCCGATACGACGCCACCTTCCATGCACTGCATCAGGGTGCCTACGTTGGGACCGACGAAGGCGCCACCGGCGAGGTGTACTGCACAGCGAGTCACTTCGGCGGGACGGCCGCCCCGGATGGACCCTTCGTGATGTACATCCGCTACCTCGACACGTACCACCGCAATAGTGACGGTGCGTGGGCCATCACCCTGCGCGAAGTGCACACAGACTGGACCCAAACCACAACGGAGCAGCCCTCATGAGCGACCAAGAGTTCGCCGACCTCGATGGCGTGGCGTTCGTCGCCGGCGGTACGGGCGGTGTCGGTAGCGCGACGGTTCGCTGGCTGGTGCAGCACGGCGCCACCGTGGTGTTCAGTTACCGCTCGAGCAAGGCAGCGGCCGACGAGTTGGTCGCCGAACTCGGGTCCGCCGCCAAACCGATCGCGCTCGACATGCTCGACGCCGGTGCAGTGGCGGCTGCGCTCGGCGATTTGGTCGAAGAGTACGGCGGTCTGCACTCGGTGGTCTACGCCGCCGGGCCGAGGGTGCCGCAGGTACACCTCAGTCGGGTCCCGCCAGCCGACTTCGCAACCGCGCTCGACGCAGAGGTCACCGGATTCTTCAACGTGGCCCACGCTGCGCTTTCGGCGTTGCGCCAAGCCGGTGGTTCGATGACCGTCGTCACGACCGCCGCAACCGATCGCTATGCCGTACGAGACGGTCTGTCGGCTGGTCCGAAGGCCGCGATTGAATCGTTGGTGAAGGCCTTCGCTGCGGAGGAGGGACGGTTCGGCGTGCGCTTCAACGCCGTGGGCCCCGGCATGCTCGGCGACGGCATGGCCCTCGACCTGATGAACACCGGCCACTACGACGAGGCCGCGCTCGAGATTGCGCGCAACAACATCGCGATGCGTCGTTTCGGTACCTGTTCCGACGTGGCCGAAGCCGTAGGTTTTCTGGCGTCGCCGCGGGCGGGGTACATCAGCGGACAGATTCTCAATGTCGACGGCGGCTACTCGGTCTGACTTCGACCGAGGTTCACCCGCAGCCGCCCTCGAACTCGAGCGCGACGTACTCGCCGAATTCGGTCTCGACGCCGTTGAAGTCGGTGATCTCCCCAGTTCCGGTGACATAGCCATCCACCAGTTCGTACTCGAACTCGCGAACTTCGATGGTCCCGGCGACGAGCAAGGTCGCCTCGTAGTCGGCCTCGCCATCGGCCGCGTCGTCGTCGCTGTCTGTACCGAAGCGCAGGATTACCGAACCTGACGGATCGGGCGTGCCATCGCCATCGGAATCCTCGTCGTCGTTGACAACAATCTCGGCAAAGAACGGCACACCGTCGGCTCGCGTTCCAGAGCCGGAAACCTGGAGAAACGAACCATCCGAGAAGCACACGTCGCCTTCGAACGGCCAAGCGATGGCACCAGCACGGATCGAACCACCGCCAGCGGCGCTTCTTGTGTCGCCCTCATCTGCATCGATGTCGGCGTTGTCCAACACGTCGGCGCCCGGGTTCTCGGTGCCTTGCGCGGCATCGTCCCCGCCGCATGCAGCGAGGAGTCCGAGCAAGCCGAAGATGAGAGCAGCGTGCCAAGGGCGTAAGGAGCGTCGGTTTTGCATAGCAGCACTGTGCCGTCTCACGCAGGATTTCCCACTATTCAACGGGTCCTGGTCGAGGCCTGCCCCCAATCTCAGGTTGGGGACTGTCCCCGTTCGCGGGGTGGGAGATAGGGTGCTGGCATGAGCAGATTTCATGACCTGGAAATGACCTCCATCACGGGCGAGAACGTTCCTTTCTCGCAATTCGAAGGCAAAGCGGTTCTCGTCGTCAACGTTGCGAGCGCTTGAGGCCTTACGCCTCAGTACGCAGGTCTGCGTACGCTTCACAACGACCGCGACGACCTTGTCGTTCTTGGGTTTCCCTGCAACCAGTTCGGTGAGCAGGAGCCCGGCAGCGATGCCGAGATCCTCGAGTTCGCGACGTCGAAGTTCGACGTGAACTTCCCGATGTTCTCGAAGATCGAGGTCAACGGCGACGGTGCCTGCGAGCTGTACAACATGCTCAAGGAAGCCCAGCCGGGTGAAGGCGACGCCGCCGACATCACGTGGAATTTCGAGAAGTTCTTGGTGAACGGTTCGGGTGAAGTCGTGGCTCGATTCGCTCCGCCAACGACTCCCGAACAGGTCGCCGAGCAACTCGACGGGCTGCTTTCCTAACGCACTCGACAATTCGTCGCTGGCGCTCCTCGGTTGCCGATGCTGCACACCAAGGTGCATCACGGGCCTTCGTCCCTCAGGCCCTTGTTTTTACCTGTGGCTGGCGCCGTGCCGGTTGACATCGCAGTTCCTGGGGCCGCCGAGGCCTTTGGCCTGGCAGGGCACTGGAAGGTCCGGCAAACGGCGTTACGGGATATCTCCGTTGAGAGGGCTCAGCCGTTGGGCTGGGTCCTCTCGCGTCACCTAGTGCGTCAACTAACTTTCGCGAAGAGGGCTTTGAGATAGTCGGCTTCGGCGAAGGTGGCGGGGTGGTCTATGCCGTGGCCGGTGCGTTCGAGTTCGGTCAGGGTGACGTTCACGCTCGCCGCGCCGTCGTGCACGGTCGCGTAGAAGCGGTCGGCGTCGATTCGACTCGAGCACGACGCTTGCACCAGCAACCCCCCGGAGTTGAGGAGCTGTGTCCCAAGCATGGTGAGCTGGCGGTACGAGTTGAGTCCTGCATCGATGCTCGACTGTTTCGACGCGAACGAGGGTGGATCGATCACCACGATGTCGTAGCGCTCGCCGGCGTCGGCTTGCTTGCGCAACACGGAGAACGCGTCGCCGACGGTGGTCAGATGGCGACACGCAGCGACCGCCGGAACGGACTGATTGAGCTCGAAGTTCCGTTTGGCGGTTTGCATCGCCTCGGGTGCGATATCGACGCTATGCACCTCGCGGGCACCGCCGGCTGCGGCGTAGAGCGAGAAACCACCCGTGCAGCTGAACACGTCGAGCACGCGGGCTCGGCTCGCAAGTTCCCGGACCCGCTGACGGTTGTCGCGTTGGTCGAGGAAATGGCCCGTCTTCTGGCCATTGATCACGTCGGCCTCGAAGTGCAATCCGTTCTCTACAAAGACCACTGCGTCGGTCTGGGTCGGGCCGATCAGTGACCGCCCCTCGACGAGTCCAAAAGTATCGTCTCGTTCGGCGCGACGGCCGAAGCGGAGTACGAGCGCCTCGGGTGACAACAGGGCGGTGATGGCCTCGACGACGTCAGCCAGATGCGGAAGCCACGCGGTGCTGTACAGCTTCATGACGTACACATCGGCGTAGCGATCGAGCACAAGGCCCGGGAAGCCGTCGCTCTCGCCGTTGACGACCCGGTACCCGGTCGTGGCCGGCCACAGGCTGGCGCGAGCTTCGACTGCGGCAGCCAACTTCTGATGCCACCAGGCCGCGTCGATGGTTGCGGGCGAGCCGCGGTGCAACATCTTGATACGGATCGGCGAGGCCGGATCCCAGAGGCCGATACCGACAAACTTGCGGTCCTCGTCGAAGATCACCGCAAGGTCACCGGGAGCGCCATCATGGCTGACCGAGGTGATCGACCCGTCGTACACCCACGGGTGGCCCATCTTGATGTGACGCAACGCCGGCGCGGTGACGCGCACCGCCAACCGCTTCTGGTTGACGACGGGCAATGCACTGAGGTCCACCGCGTCAGGGTACGGCTCATCCGTCGGTGGACGGTACGGTGTCGCCGTGTTTATCAACGGCCAGTGGTGTGCCGCCGCGAGCGGTCACGAATTCGATGTGACCGACCCGGCTACCGGCGAGGTCATCGGGCAGATGCCAGTCGGTGGCGCTGCGGACGCAACGGTTGCGGTTGAAGCGGCGTCGGCCGCGTTGGTGCAGTGGCGCCTCACCACCCCATACGAGCGCGCCGACATCTTGTACCGGGCCCACGCGCTCTTGGCCGAACGGCACGAGGACCTTGCCCAGCTGATGACCCTGGAGCAGGGCAAGCCGTTGAAGGCAGCGCGTGCCGAAGTCACCTACGCCGGAGACTTTCTGCGCTGGTTCGCGGAAGAGGCCACGCGCGTGACCGGCGAGTGGTTCGGCTCGAAGCGCAAGGACCAACGATTCTTGGCCATGAGGCAACCGGTGGGTGTCGTCGCTGCCATCACACCCTGGAACTACCCGATGTCGATGCTCACCCGGAAGATGGCGCCCGCTCTCGCTGCGGGCTGCACCATGGTGTTGAAACCGGCCGAGGCGACCCCCCTCTGCGCCAAAGCGATCTTCGAGCTGTTCGCCGACGCCGGGGTGCCCGACGGCGTCATCAACATGGTGACCGCCCTCAATCCTGCGCCGATCGGCGAGGTTTTCACCTCGCACCCGGCGGTACGCAAACTCACCTTCACGGGGTCGACGCCGGTCGGGAAGTTACTCGCCGGTCGGGCTGCCGGAAATCTCCAGCGCGTCTCGGTAGAGCTCGGCGGCCACGCACCGTTTCTCGTCTACCCCGACGCCGATCCGGTGCATGCCGCCAAGGGGGCCGCAGCGCTGAAGTTCCTCAACTCTGGCCAAGCGTGCATCAGTCCGAACCGGTTGTATGTGCACCGAGACCACGCCGAGATCTTCATCGAGAGCTTGGTAGAGCGGATTGGCCGCGTGCAGGCCGGCAACGGATTCACCGAAGGCGTCGGCGTTGGCCCGCTCATCAACGAGGCGGCCGTGGCCAAGGTCGAGGCGCAGGTCGACAACGCCAGGGCACTCGGTGCCGACGTGCCGGTCGGTGGCGGCCGGCTCACCGACGGCGAGTTTGCCGCGGGCCATTTCTACGCTCCCACGCTGGTCACCGGGGTCACCGATCAGATGGACATCTACCGCAACGAGACCTTCGGACCTGTTGCGCCGGTCGTCGTGTACGACGATCCCGAGCTGCTGATCGAGCTGGCCAACGACACGGTGTACGGACTGGCGTCGTACGTGTACACCAACGATCTCAAGACCGCGATGCGAGCGGTGGAAGAATTGCGGTTCGGCATCATTGGGGTGAACGACGTCAACCCCACTGCGGCTGCGGCGCCATTCGGCTGCATGGGAGATTCGGGTCTCGGGCGCGAGGGCGGGCGTGAGGGCATTGCGGAGTATCTCGACACGAAGCTCGCTGGTTTTGCGCTCTGACGACCCGCCTCGCAGTGTCCCGAAGCGTGAGGGGGTGATCAAATCGGGCGAGTCTGCCCCCGGGTCATCCGCTCTGCCGCTCGGCTTTCTTGCGCTTCTCGGCGCGTTGATCTTCGGCCTCCTGCGCCAGGGTGGATACCACCGCGACGATTTCATGCCGCTCGTGGTGCTGATGGGCGGCGCGGCCGTGGCATTCATCGCGGTGACCCGAGACCGTCGAACGATTCTGCGCAGCATCGGTGGAGCCACCGCCATCGTCGCGCCGCTCGTGGCCGCGACGGCGGTGGCGGCGCTCGCCGCTGACACCAAAACGGACGCGCCCGCCACGTTCGCGCTTCTCGCCATGGTCGGGCTGGCGATCGCGGTGGGGGCCGCCCTTGCCCCCGAGCTCGAACGGACCGCAGTCACCGGGATTCTCGTGGCCGGTTCGATCACCGCGCTCACTGCGTGGTGGGGAGTGGCCAGCCAGTCGACACCTTGGGGGCGTGTCACCGAAGACCTGTGGCGTGGCGCGAGTTCGCTGACGTACTCGAACGCGGCCGCCGCGGTTGTCGGGCCGCTGGCATTGATCGCGCTCGCCCGCTCGGCCCAACGGCGCAGTTGGTCCGCCGCCTTGTTCGCCTACCTTCTGCTCGTCGGTCTGGGCGCGACCCAGAGCCGTGGTGGTGGATTGGCGTTCCTCATCGGACTCGCGTGTTTGGTGGTGGTGTTACTGCGGCGCGGCGTTGGGGTTGGTCGCATCGCTCAGGCGCTGCTGGCGGCTGGTGCCGGTGGTGCGGTGGCTACCGTTGCGATTCTCACGACGGCGTCGGCGACCACCGAGGCCCGACCAGCCCTACAGGTCGGCGCACTCGTCGTCGGTGGAGCGATCGCCGTGGGCGGCTCGCTCGTCGCCCCGCGGTTGGCGAGCGCCGTCGGGGGCATCGCGGTGATTGGCTTCATGGTGGTAGTTGTCCTGCAGGGCGGCGAGCTACGCGGGGTGGCCGAGCGTCGGTTCTCCGTGTCGTCGACCACCACTGCGCTCGGCCCCGACGAACGAGTGCTGTTCGGCGATCGGGCGCGGGAGTGGTCCGAGGCCTGGGAACAGTTCACTCGGGAGCCGATCGTCGGTCACGGTCCCGGTGTTGTCGACCTCCGCTGGGAGGACGAAGGCCGCCGGCTACGGGCGATCTTCGTACACAACGAGTACCTCGAGCTTGCGGTGACGCACGGGGTCATGGGACTCGCGGCGTTGGTCGCGTCGATGGTGACGGTCGTTCTCTGGCTCCGGCGGCGGCCGGCCTGGGGCGACGAGACCGTGTTCCTCTTGCTGGCGACTGGCGTGTTCATGCTGCACGCCGGCGTCGACTTTCTCTGGCACGTGCCGATTCTGCCGATCCTGTACGCAACGTTTCTCGGCCTTTCGCTGGGGCCACCCCCGACCATGCGTCGCCGCTGACGCGACACGGGCGGCGACGTCCCTGGCCGCCCGCGCTGAACCGATTCGCAACTCGGTGTCGGCATCGCACTACGCGGTGGGGCGCGTCACCAGCCAGCCCATCACCGTCACGAGCACGCCGCCGATGACCAGCTTGGCCCACAGCGGATCGACCACGAAGTGGATCGAGGAGCCGCCGACCACGGTGATAAGCGTGGCGGCCATGATCTTGGCGCGCCGCGGGATGCTGCGATGCGTGCGCCACTCGTGGATCGTTGGTCCGAACACCCGGTTGGTGATCAGCCAGTTGTAGAACCGTGGCGAGGATCTCGAAAAGCAGGCGGCCGAGACCAACACGAATGGTGTTGTCGGGAGCAACGGCAGGATCACCCCGAGGCCGGCGAGACCGAGAAAGAAAAAGCCAGCTCCGATCAGCAACCACCGCAGCGGCCCCTTCGCAACGGTATGACCGTCCGAAGGAAAGGCATGCGAGGGTTCGTCCACAACAAATGGAGCGTACGCAGCCCGCCAAGGAAGCGTTTTCGCGCCAGCGAAAAGGCGGTAAGGGCTTCAAATCGCAAAGCGATCGGGGGCTAAACCTGCGAAATGCGGAAGCGTTTTCGCGCCAGCGAAAAGGCGGTAAGGGCTTCAAATCGCAAAGCGATTTGAAACCGGCGGGCGCATTTCGCCCTGTGGATGCCGTCCGGTTTCGGGGCGGGGATGTTTTCGCGCTAGCGAAAACTCCGTGAGTGCCGAGGCCCCCAGGGCCGAGGAACGACGTGGAGCTGAGGGGAATCGAACCCCTGACATCTGCCTTGCAAAGGCAGCGCTCTACCAACTGAGCTACAGCCCCGAACCGGCGACCAGCGTACGGGGCTCCGGCAATGGTTCAACCCGGGTTTTTGGCCTAGGGGGCGAGGGGGCGACCGAACGGCAACGCATCGCGCCACGTGCCGAGGAAGGCTTCGGCTCGATAGCAGGCTCCGAGTAGCGGGCCGTCGTCGTGGGTGAGGGCGTCGGTGCAGATTGCGGTGGTGGTGTCGATCGCAGCCGCGACGGCGGTATCGGCATCGATGTCGCCGGTGTGGGACCAAAGCGGGATGGGTCCCCCGGTGGTGACGAAGTCGGGCATGACCAGCACGTCGGCCTTGCGCAGCATTGCGAGGGCCTTGGCCGTGACGACCATCCCGGCCGCCGGCACGATGGCGCTGGCTTTCACATACTCTGCGGCGTAGTGGTTGCACACGCCCATCTTGGAAGCGACGGTGATGGCGTCGACGCCGTGGCCGAAGATCCGGTTGGCCGGGCTGACTTTGCCGAAGTTCGCGAGCGCATCGTCGTCGTTCGCGGCGAGTGCCACCGCGACCGCTTCGATGTCGATGCTGCCATCGGATTCGACCGACCCGCTCGCGGTGCTGAGGCCGGCGATGACGGCTCCCGATGCCACGAGGGCCCGACCGACGGCCAGGCCGTTGTTGTCGAACCCCTCGATCGAAATGCGCTTGCCGTCCAAACCGCCGAGCGCGGCGGCGGTTGCGGCGGCGACCGAATGACCGACCAATTCGTCCTGAAGGAGGAGACCGTTTCGCTCGTCGAAACGAATCGCGGGTCGGGGGTCGTCGGTTCGCAAGGGAGCGAGATCGGCCTCGGTGATGCCCTTGCCGACGTCTGGCAGGAACGACCCATCGGCGACCATCGGAGCGACCTCGGCCCGGAAGACTTCGATCAAGCGCTCGGAGCCCTCGCCGAAGCCGCTGAGCCCGGCCGATGCCCCGCTGTACTGCAACTCGTGGACCGCGAAGCCGTAGGTGAGCGACCGAGCGAGGTCCTGTGCCCCGCCTTGGAGCACCTTCTTGGCTCGCCGGACAATGCCGATGGTTCGATCGGCATCGTCGAGGTCAATTGCGATGAACCCGTCGGCATCGGAGAGTTTGTGAATTCGCACGTCCGCATTCTTCCGCGGAAGTGGGGCCCGCGACCAGTTGCCAGTTCGGTCGGCGGCGAGTCTTGGGAATTGGCAGTCGAACGGTCTACGGTGCTCCGGGTCACAAATGCATCGCTAGGTGAGGAGCGAGACATGGGACGACATCCCAATCCAGGAAGAAAAGACGAGCTACTCGACGACATTGTCGACTACCTGCTCGAGGAGGGGATCAGCGATCTGTCGCTGCGTCCCCTGGCAACTGC
>RCMY010002012.1_pt1 | contig 18598 bp, 12 predicted proteins | sample 2041341 | NCBI WGS metagenome assembly RCMY01 (sample SAMN09708234, study PRJNA481090) | Marine sediment metagenome, whole genome shotgun sequencing project. | reverse complement strand
CCCGATACGGCGAAGATGCGATGCTTGCGACCATTTTCCTGCCACATTTGTGTCTAGGGTCGTTAGGGAATTACCTAGTTTCGGGTGATCGACGGCGGCATGGCAATCAGCCCGACCCGACAGATCGCCCACCAATCCGAGTTGCTCATCAAAAACTAAGACAACCGATGTGCGTCAGTTCCTGACCGCGCAAACGGGAGAGGATTGACATGAATACGACCACTTATTTCGACGCATCATCCGCCGACACCCCCGATGGCCTCGCGCCTTCGATCGCCGTCACCGACATTTCCGGCGTCCCCAGCGAGGGCACCGGACTTCTTGGCGCGGCTTTCGTGCCGGGTACGAAGATCTGGAACCTCGACCTTGCGCGCACCGCTTCCGAGGCCGACCCGGACGCGACATTCATCGCCAGCGAAATCGCCTATGGCTCTAAACATAGCGACACATCGGTCGCCGGTTTCTTGGGCGATGACGCAGGCTCGATCATTGGCGACGGCGCGCTGGAAATGGGCCCGTCTGCCCTGACTTTGATGGGCTTCATCTATATCCCGCCCGGCGTCCACGAGATCGTGGTTGTCTCCGACGATGGCTTTGAATTGAAACTTGGCGGTGTTGAATTTACCGAATTCGCGACAGGACGCGGGGCGGACGAAACGGCCCGTGTTGCCGACTTTGACGGCGGCCTCTACTCTATCGAGATGCTCTACTTCGATGGCGGTGGCTCGATGAAACTCAGCCTCGAAATCGACGGCCTCCCCGTGGATCAAAGCGCCTTCTATCAATCCGAAGACGACTTCACCGACCCCGGAGATGACGTCCCGATGGTGCCGGTTGAAGACCACCACCCCTCGTTCTTCCTTGGCGCAGACAGCCTCGAAACTGCCATAGACGGCACGGGCACGGATGGCCGCGATATCCTTGAAGGCAAAGGCGATGACGATGTTATCGAAGGCCTTGGAGGCGACGACGAACTCTACGGCGGCTACGGCGACGACATCCTGCGCGGCGGTGATGGCGATGACATTCTGGACGGCGGACGTGGCTCGGACATTCTGGAAGGCGGTGCCGGCAATGACACGCTGATCGCGCGTTCAGATGCGGGTGAACAACGCATCGGCCAGCTTGCGATTGACAAACCAACCCGTGACGACCCCGACGGCGAAGTCGATCCTGACACGCAGAAACTCTATGCCTACAACGATCAAACCTTTGTTGGCGACGACGTCCTCATTGGCGGCGAGGGGGCCGACACGTTCCTCATTGCACCCCAAATCAACGCCAAACTCGATATTATTCAAAAGCATATCCAACCTGATGGCACCATCAATTGGGCTGGGGTGGCGGGCGAAAATAACGAGCTTCACGACCATTGGGTCGACAGCTTCGGCATCGACATCATCGCCGATTACAATGCCGATGAAGACACCATTGCTGTCATTGGCCATACGGCAGTTCCCTTCGTCACATACGCGGACGTCTTGGGCGACGAAGCACTGGAGAGCATTATCACCGTCATTTCCGTCCAGAACGGCGGCGGCGCACACGACCGTGACCTGATTGGGCAGGTCATAGTGCACGGTGATCTCGTCAAACTAGAGGACATCCAAACCGACGCTATGGTCACCTACGGTATGGTGGAAAACTACGCCGATATTGTCGAGGCTCTCGTGCCGAACGGCGAGGAAAAGCTGACAATGGTCGATGGCGTCGAGGTCAAAGGCTACGACACGCGCGAGCCGATGACGGTGATGGAAGGCGGCGATGAAGAAGCCGGACATGGCGTCGGCACGAATATTCTGGGCGCTGTCACTGGCGATCCCGCGAGCGCGTTTGAGAACGCCAACTTCACTGATGATATGTTGGTAACGCCTGTCCACGACGACGCCCCAACCCTCACTCGCGATACATTTGAGCAGCTTGGGTTCGAAGACGCTCCCGGCCACACGATCACCGGAACCGGCGGCGGCGACGATCTCGGTCAACCGGAATCCGCAGAGCCAGCCGGTTTGCCGGGTGCGCTGGGTTTTTGGAGTTTCGCGGACGGCGACGAAGGTGCGTATTCTGACGCCCGCGGTGGCGGCGAGGTAAAGGCTTATAATCTATATGAAAACCAAGCGCTCCTAAACACCGAAGCCGCAACAGATGCTCCCGATGGCACACCGAACGGGGCGCTTTACTTCAATGGCGAGGACAGCTTTGCCTTCCTTGATCACGACGCCACGATGAATATTAGTCAGGGCACGATCTCTATGTGGGTGCGCCCCGACGACATCGGTGAAAAGTCGATGTTCGTGTCCAAGGACCATTCCGGAACCCAGGACGGCGGGCACTTCCGCCTTGGCCATACAAGCGAAGGCGGTCTGTTCCTGCGCATGGCCGAGGGTGATGGCGGCTCGAACAAGGCCTGGCAAACCGGCGAGATCCTTACCGAAGGCGATTGGGCGCATCTGGCCGTTTCGTTCACCGACGATGGCGTGACGGTCTATCTGAACGGCGAAGCGGTGTCCGACGCGGCATGGTCCGCCGTCGAAGGCGACGTCGCTACCCCCGGCGTATTCACCGAGGCCTATCTTGTCCAAAACGACGAACCTTGGGTCTTTGGCGCCGACAGCTACAAAGCAAAACTGAACGATACCGCGCAAGAATTCGCGACAGATGACGAAGACCTGCAACACGAATTTGAAGGCGCAATTGCCGACTTCGGTGTTTGGGGCGGCTTCACCTCCGAGGACGCCCTAAACGACAGCCAAGTTGTCGATCTGTTCGAAAACGGCCCCGGTGCGGCACTTACCAATCCTTCCGGTCCAGAAGCGATGTTCGCAGGCGACGATGTGATCTCGGGCATGGGCGGCAACGACACCATCGACGGCGGTGCAGGCGATGACACGCTTGACGGCGGCATTGGCAACGACGCCATCCAAGGCGGTTACGGTGACGACCATCTGATCGGAGACATCGGCAACGACACGCTTGACGGTGGACGCGGCAACGATCTGCTGGAGGGCGGCGACGGCGATGATTTGCTGATCTCGCGCTCGGATGCAGGCGAACAACGCGCCGGTCAACTTGTCCTTGATGACCCGTCACGTCCCGACGGCAATTCCATCGACTACGAATACCTGAAACTTGTCGATTGGGTTGATCAGGAACTGGAAGCTGACGACGTCATGATCGGCGGCGACGGAGCCGATACCTTCCAATTCGAAACCCTCATTAACGCCAAGAAAGACATCATCCTCGAACATGTGAATGACGACCGCACGATCGACTGGATGGGCGTTGCAGGCGAAAACACCTATATCCATGACCACTGGGTAGACGGCATCGGCATCGACGTGATCGGCGACTACAACGCCGACGAAGACACCATCTCGATCAAAGGCCACACCACGCAGATCAAAGTCGACTACCACACCATCGACACCGACGGCGACGGCGTGGACGACGATGCGGTCTCACTTATCACGCTCTACTCACAGCAGGGCAACGGCGGTGGCGCGCACGACGAAGACCACATCGGCTATGTTGTCGTCCACGGAGACCGCGTCGAAGAAGATGACGTCGAAACAGATGCCAATGTGGCCTACGGCATCAGCGAAACCGTAGACGACCTGCAAGAAGCACTGGCCCCAACTGGCGACACCAAAGAGATTGACCTTGGCGGCGACGAACCGCACCACGGATATGACACCCGTGATGTCGAAGGCAACCCGGTCGGTGAAAGCCCATGGGAGTATTCGTCGAACGATTGGTACAACTCTGGCGACCTTGATCTTGCCCGCGCTGTGCCAGACGATCTTGAAGCACCTACGGTACTTCTCTCCCACGCGGGCGGTGAATTTGACGCCGACAACGGACCTATCGAGATCCCGCACGAAGACGCCCAAGCGACCGATGAAGGCACATGGTCCTTCACCTTCACCGCTGATGATCCCGGCAACGGTGAACATCAGGCGCTGTTCTCGAAAGACCATTCCGGCTTTGGCGAAGGCGGCCATATGACGGCCTACATCACGCCAAACGGCATGTTGAAAGTGCGGTTCCAAGGCGAAGAGGGCGAGAAATACCTCTATGACCCAAACACTAAAATCGCAGCGGGCGAAGAGCATCACTTCGCCTTCACGTTTGAGGACGACGAGATCGGGCTCTACCTTGACGGTGAACTTGTCGACGCCGACACCGGCTTTGAAGGCGGAATGTCGGGCAACACGGAAGACGCCGTTCTGGGCGCTTCAACGCGCACTCGGATGGGCGAGGACGACAATCTCGATTGGGAATTCCAAGGCGAGATTGGCAATGTTGTCCTTCTGGATCGGGCGTTAGAAGAGATCGAACTGACATTCCTGGCTGAGGCCGATGGTGACGTATCGGCGCTGGACGTGCTTTACGCCGACGCCGACGTCGAAGAAGACGAGGACATTGACGACGAGATCGACGAAGAAAACGATGAAACCGACGATGAAACCGATGATGAAATTGACGACGAGATCGACGAAGAAGACGACGACGACATGCCCGAGATCCCGGTCGAGGACGAAAGCGTCTCCACGATCCTGTCAAAAATCTTCGACATCCTTCTGTCGATCTTCGGTCTTGGAAGTTCGGCCCCCGCTCCGTCCGAAGGGTATGAGGAAGAGCTGAAAGAGATCGAAGTCCTTCTCACCGACCTTTTGCCACCGCGCGGCATGATGGAAGACGATGAGCCGGAAGAGGAGGAAGAGCTTGAAGAAGATCTCCTCGAAGCGGCGTAATTTTTGAAGATGAACAGCGCCCCCCGAACCACGTGCGTTTGGGGGGCGTTCTTATGTGTCGCGCCCTTCAAGGCTGTTTTCCAGCCGCTCGATCGCGCCGTCCATGCCTTCGCGCGTCGGGTAAATCCGCTGAACTTCCCGCCAAGCTTCCAACGCGCCTTCCGGCTGGCCGACTTCTTCGAAGATGATCGCAAGTCCAGACATCGCATCGAAATGCAAAGGATTAAGCGCCAAAGTCTGGCGAATATCCTTAAGCGCCAACCCAAGCTTACGGTCCTGAAAATAGGCCGTCGCCCGCGCGTTATAGCCTTCGGCAAAGTCTGGCGCGTGATCGATCAAGGCCGAAAAGTGGAAAATTGCGGTTTTGATATCGCCCTCCGCCATCGCATCGCGCCCACGATCCAACAGCAAATCCATCGCATCCGATCCCGATTGCGACCAAAGCGTCTGAATACGACCCTCGATCTGAGCTGCTGCAGAGGCATCCGCCGTCCGTAGCCCCTCTAGCAGGGCCTCGATCTCGTTGTCTTGCGCAAACGCAGAAGTCAGGAAAACCTGACTTGCGCAAAGTACCGTTAAGGCACATTTGAGGTATGACGCTTTAAATTGCATGACAGACCAAAGTTTAGCGTGTGGGGCGGCGATTGCCAGCCCCGACGCGTCACGAAATCGGGAGAGAACCATGAGCGATATAATTGAACAGGCCATTGCCAAGCTGAACGAGAAACTGGACGCCTCCGGTTTTGACGGAACCGCGAAATTTGTCGTCGAGGGCGAAGGCGCCATCATGATGGATGCCGACGGCGCGCGTGCCGAAGACGGCGCCGCCGACGTGACGATGACGGCGGATGTCGAGACCTTTCAGGCCATTCTCGCGGGTGAGTTGAACCCGACGGCGGCCTTTATGTCTCAACGTTTGCAGGTAGACGGCGATATGGGCGCGGCGCTGCGACTTGGATCGGTGCTGTCCTGACCGACGCAGCCCACTTTTACACAGAGCTTTCCGAAGGCCCTGAGGCCGAAGTCTTTTGGGCGCACGCGCGCGACGGAGTGCGCCTGCGACTTGGCCATTGGCGTGCACCTTCCGCAAAAGGCACTATTTTACTGTTTACGGGCCGCTCCGAATACCTTGAGAAATATGGACGCGTTGCGCGCGATGTAACCAACGCCGGGTACGACCTGATGTCGGTTGACTGGCGCGGGCAGGGGTTCTCTGATCGCCTCACCGCTGACGCATGCGTCGGGCATGTCGAAAACTTCCTTGATTATCAACAGGATGTCGCGGCTCTCGTGGCCGCTGCTTCGGCGCGTGACTTGCCAAAGCCGTGGTTTCTGCTCGGCCACTCCATGGGTGGCTGTATCGGCATGCGCGCTTTGATCAATGATTTACCGGTCGAAAAGGCGGTCTTTTCGGCGCCAATGTGGGGAATATTCGTCTTTCCCCACCTGCGCCCGATCGCCCGCGTTTTGCCAGACCTGTCGCGTCTGTTCGGCCAACATCTGCGCCCCATGCCCGGCACCAGCACCAAAGGCTACGTCACCGAAAGCGCCTTTGAGACCAACCTTCTGACCACTGACCGCGGCACTTGGGATTACTTAGGCCGTCATGCAAATGCGGCGCCGGAGTTCGCGCTGGGCGGGCCGACGATCCACTGGTTCGACGAGGCAAAACGCGAAACCAAAGCGCTGCTCGACGCTCCGCGCCCAACGATCCCTGTCCGCACAATGGCCGGAACTCGCGAAGGGGTGGTTGACCGTAAGACGTTGATTGCAATGCATGAAAACTGGCCATCAGCGCGTCTGGACTGGATCACAGGCGCGCGCCATGAGTTGATGATGGAAGCGCCCGAGTTGCGGCAGCAGTTCCTCGATCGCACGCTCGCATTCTTCGACGACCGCGCCTAAATCTTGATGGCGCTAAAGGCGTCTTTCAATGCAATCGACCAGGCCGCACTCATCTCGCGAAACACTTCGTCGCCTTCTTCGATGCGACGCAACTCGGTCACTTTGCAGGCGTCCTTTTCGATCACCGTAAGATCGAGAGGCATGCCAACGCTCAGGTTTGAGCGAAGCGTCGAATCCATGCTCAGCAATACCGCCTTCTTGGCATCCATGAGTGATGTCGCCGTCGTCACCACGCGATCAAGGATCGGCTTGCCGTACTTATGTTCGCCAATCTGCAGATAAGGGGTATCGGCGGTCGCTTCGATGAAGTTGCCCTCAGGATAAACCAAAAACATCCGCATATCGCCGCCAACGCGTTGGCCCGCGACGATCAGTGACGCTTGCGCGCTGGACGCGCTTTCGCCCATCCGCTCGCCCACTTCTTTGCTGGTTTCGCTAAGAGTTCTGCCAATTATTTCAACAACCTGAAGGATCGTTGGGGCCAAAAGAATGGATGTTTGCGGCGTCGCATCTATATCGATCGTGGCCTCGTCAAGTCGTGCCAGCGTCGTTTGCGTCACCGACAAACTACCGGCCGTCATGATCGTGATGACCCGATCTTCAGGCACCGAAAAGGTGAACATCTTGCGATACGTCGAGATATTATCAAGCCCGGCGTTGGTGCGTGTATCGCTCAGGCACACTATGCCAGCGTCCAACAAAAGGCCTACGCAATACGTCATTTTCTGATGTCCTTCCGACACGGTCTGATCGCTCGTCTAGTCCTCGGCGCGCGGTGCCGCAAGGTACAGAATAAGCCGGAAGGCCGTCACAGAATTAAAAAGGGCGCGATCCCCACCCGGATCGCGCCCTTGCCCCACCCAGCAGACGCAGCGGCACCGAAGGGCGCCAGCCCGCGTCACGAGCATTCTGTTTGGTTAAAAATCATCACCACCGTTGTTGTGACCACCTGAATTTCCGGGATCGCCCGCCGCCTCATCGCCGTTTCCACGGCCCGAGTTTGGTTTCTTGCCACCCTTTGACGGCTTGTTTTTGCCGCTAGTTGGCTCGGGGTCGCTTGACGGAGTTGGGTCATCGTTCGGAGTCGGATCGTTGGAGGGCGTAGGATCATCCGAAGGCGTTGGATCGTTGGAGGGAGTCGGGTCGTCCGAAGGCGTTGGATCATTGGAGGGCGTTGGATCATCGTTCGGAGTTGACGTGTCGCCGGGGACCGGGTCGCCGACGGTGACAACCGTTATACCATTGCGGGATACGTTTTCAGGCAGAGCATCGATCAGACCGAAGACTTCAGTGACCACGCGGCGGTTCGCACGCTCGCGGTCCTCAGTTTCAATGACCGGCGCGTCTTCGCCAAAGGACACCATCGCTTCAAGACGCTCTTCGTTGATGCCTTTCGACACAAGGTAGGCGACGGCGTTGGTTGCCCGACGCAGGCCAAGATCTGTGTTGTAAACAGGGTTACCAACGCGGTCGGCGTGACCGTAAACGCGAAACTTCACGTTGGGATTGTCGATGATCCATGTTGCCTGGGCGTTAAGGCGCGTCATCGCTTCAGCGTCCAGAAAATCTTCGTCGAACCCGAAATTGACCGTAAAGGGTACATCGTTCTGGAACTGACGGGTGAGAACCGACAGGCTCTCTGCCTGCGGAACCTGCATCACAGTCGCAGAGCGCGACATTTCAGAGGTCGTACCGCAGCCGGTGAGAGCGGCTGCGGTAAAGATGACAGTTACAAAACGCGATGAAGCACGAAACATCTACTAAACTTTCACTCGTTACAAAACAAAGCCGTTACAAAACAAAGCCGCGGGACACTTGCGGCATGGGGCTTTTCTAAGGCGAGAATGTGGCGATAGTTTGGCCCAAAATGCGATTATTGGTGCGTTTTTGGCGCCGATCCCGGGTTGGCCAAAAGGACTGTTGCCGAAACTGTATGTAATGGGCCGGTTTAAGGTAATTCTTGGCAAGGAATGTGGCCGAAACCGGGCTCTTCAAAACGGAATCAGGCCGGCGATTTATGCCGGCCCGTCCTTTTGATTAGCCGAGGTCTTTATAATTGACGGTTTTCACGTCCGAATCCGGGGCCGACTTTTCGCGCCGCAACAAAAGCCGGTTCAATGCGTTCACATAAGCCTTTGCACTGGCCACTACCGTATCGGTATCCGCGGACTGCCCGGTCGCGATCCGACCATCTTCTTCCATCCGCACGCTTACTGTCGCTTGGGCGTCCGTGCCTTCGGTTACCGCATGCACCTGATAAAGCTGCAACTGCACCTCATGCGGAAACAGCTTTTTCACTGCGTTGAACGTCGCATCCACCGGCCCGTCCCCTTGCGAGGTCGTCTGATGATCCACGCCATCAATGGTCAACGTCAGGTCCGCCGACTGAGGCGCTTCGGTGCCACAGATTACACGCAGGAACTTCACCTGAATGCGATCATGCACCTCGCCGCTCTCCTGATCACGCATCAGCGCCAGCAAGTCATCCTCGAAAACTTCTTTCTTCCGGTCAGCCAAGGCCTTGAAGCGCACGAAGACGTCCTTCAGTTGGTTGTCTCCCAACTCAAACCCCAGATCACCCAGCTTCGAGCGCAGCGCCGCGCGCCCCGAATGCTTGCCCATGACGATGTTCGTCGCGGCCAAACCCACATCCTCGGGCCGCATAATCTCGAACGTCTCGGCGTTCTTCAACATGCCGTCCTGATGAATGCCGCTTTCATGCGCAAAGGCGTTCTTGCCGACGATGGCCTTATTATATTGAACAGCAAACCCGGACACCGTCGCCACACGACGCGAGATATGCATCAGCTTGGTCGCATCGACACCCGTGGTGAAGGGCATAATGTCCTTTCGCACCCGCATCGCCATCACAACCTCTTCCAAGGCCGTATTGCCCGCACGTTCGCCCAGACCATTGATCGTACACTCGATCTGACGTGCACCACCCTCGACAGCCGCCAGCGAGTTTGCCGTCGCCATACCAAGGTCATTGTGACAATGGGTGGCGAAAATCACGTCATCGGCCCCCGGCACTGTCTCGATCAGCCGACGGATCAGATCGGCGCTTTCACGCGGTGCTGTATATCCCACAGTGTCGGGAATATTGATCGTCGAGGCCCCGGCCTTGATCGCAATCTCAACCGTGCGGCACAGATAGTCCCACTCGGTCCGCGTCGCATCCATCGGCGACCACTGCACATTGTCGCACAGATTGCGCGCATAGGTGACCGTGTCGTGAATACGCTCGGCCATCTCGTCCTTATCAAGGTTCGGAATGGCCCGGTGCAGCGGTGATGTGCCGATAAACGTATGGATCCGAGGCTGGGCGGCGTGTTGCACGGCCTCCCAGCACCGGTCGATATCCTTGAAGTTTGCCCGGCTGAGGCCGCAAATCACGGAATTCTTGGACCGTTTGGCTATCTCGCTTACGGCTTGAAAGTCACCTTCCGACGCGATGGGGAAACCGGCTTCGATAATATCGACGCCCATCTCATCGAGAAGATCCGCGATCTCCAGCTTTTCGGCATGGCTCATTGTCGCGCCCGGGGATTGCTCGCCATCGCGCAGTGTCGTGTCGAAAATCAACACGTGATTATCATTCGCCTTGGGCGATGCGTTCTTATCGTTTGTCATGGAATCTCTCACTTTGTCCTTAGCATGTCTTGGCGCGGGGTCACCTCTGAGCGGTCGCGCCCAAGGGCACGCTCAGAGGCGGCTAAGGAGTAGAAGCAAGCCAGCGACGCGCAAAGTGGCGCGGTCAGTCATGGGGATATGGGTCATCTGGCTCATAAGGCAGACGATAGAAGTGGATTTTCTCGAAGTAAAGCCCCGACGTCAGATCGGGGCTTTGCGGCGGTCACTTCGCCATGCGGAAGTATTCCGCCTGAAACGTGTGCTCCATGCCTGCGCCATTGCAGAACCCCATATTGCTGTTCGATGTGCCGTCAATCTCACCGCCAGCAACCATCGAAACGCCTTCTATGCCGTTCGCATTGGCGGCAAAGTCTATGTTGCCCTTTGCGAGGATCTGGCCGCCAAAGATGTTCAGTTTCGCCGGAATTCTGAAGCTACCGCGGGTGATCACCTGCGAGCCGCCGCCTGCCGCACAACCGTCGTCCCGACCAAGCGTGATGTCTGCCGCGCCGGATACGGCGTCTGCACTGGTGCTTTCAGAAATGATCAAGACGCTTTCCAAAGTGGCGCCCGAGCCGATGTCGACTTCACAATCCGTGTAAATGACACCGCGAACCAAGGTCTCGCCACTGGCAATCTTCACGGTTCCGCCGCCACCGCCGCCGTTGCCATTCCCATTGCCATTCCCATTGCCGCCAGCGGCCACGCGGATAATTTTAGCAGTTCCGTCGTCGACTGCGTCGTTCATAGCTGTTGGCAATGACCCAAGCGTGCCGCAGTCGAAAGAATGGACTGTGCCAGGCGTCCAATCGGCAGCCGTGATCGTTCCGGGCGCAAGGTCGTTGGTGATGGCGGGGTCATTAAGGTATTCGGCGTTGAAGTATCCGGTCATCGGATCGTCAAACCCGGCAATCATGGCCTCAACGCGCTGCAAAATGCGAATACGATAGGCACCGCTGCGCACGGCATTTTGAAGACCAGGGTTGCTGCCCCAACCGCTTGAAGGTCGGACCAGATCACCTTCATTGGGCATGGAAACGATCACGCCATTCTCGAAGGTGTTGTTGTTGTTCACTTCCACATGGCTGTTGGAATGGATGCAGAAGCCTTCCACATAGTTGTTGTTGGATTGAACATCGACGCGTCCCTGAGCAACAAACCCTTCGCGGAAACAGGTCGGACGATAGGTTTCAAACACGGACTGGCTGACGACTGTCAAATCGTTCATGCCGATGAACCGCAAGAAATAAGTCGCCATCGCGTTGCCACGGTCGGCCGCGCGCTGGGCGTTGACCAAAACCGCTTCACGTGACCCTGCTACGGCCAGAAATGTCTGCGTTGCAGAATTCCACTCCCCGAACTGGACGTCGTTTGCATTGATCGTATCGCCAAACCGGGTAAGCGACATGCTGGCGTGTGCCACTTTCACCGCAAGCGCCTTGGAATCGCTTTCGCTCTCCGTATCGCGCGCCAAAATCGCGGCATGGGCCGCGGCGTCTGCGGCGACTTGCAGATGGGTGCGCATCATGATCGCGTTCGCAACGTCCAATCCCAGACCGCCGACAACAATCATCGACACGGTTAAGAAGAGGCCAAACACCGTATAGGCGCCATCTTCGTTGCGGATAAATCTCTGTGGTATGGATTTCAGTAGCATTGCGTGCCCAATCTGGCGTGAGAATATCATTCAATGCCGCTACCTAAGAGCTTGGATTGGGCAACGCTTTGGTCACAATGCGGCAGAAACGCGGCAGCTATGTAAATAAGGGGTTTTGTAGCGAGGCGCTGCGAAACAATTTAGTTAAAATTCGACGATTTATGCCAATTTGACACGTTCTGTTCATGCAACGAACAAAAACTACGCGGTGAAACCGTCAATATTGCGCCCCAAAGCCGCTAAAACCGTCAGGCCTCGCCTGTTTCGTCCGCAATGGACATCGCGCGTCTGGCCGCAATGGCCCCTTTGAGCCAGCTTGGATCCATCGTCGGCACCGAAGACAACAACAATTCCGTATACTCAGGGTAGGGTGGTCCCATAATCTTGTCCTTGATGCCCTGCTCAACAACCTTGCCCATCCACATCACAACGATCTCATCCGAAATCGCCTGCACAGTGGCAATATCGTGGGTGATAAAGATGTAGGTCAGCCCAAGTTCCTTCTGAAGCCGCATCAACAGCTTCAAAATCCCCTCCTGCACCACCTGGTCCAATGCGGACGTCACCTCGTCGCAAATGATAACCTCAGGCTCTGCCGCCAAAGCGCGCGCAATACAGACCCGCTGCTTTTGGCCGCCTGACAACTCGCCGGGGAACCGATCGAGAAAGCTGTCGTCCAGTTCGATCAACGCAAGCAATTCCGACACCCGCTGATCCACGGCACGGCCCCGAAGCCCAAGATAAAACTCCACAGGCCGCCCAATGGTCTCGCGCACAGTGTGGCGCGGGTTCATCGCTGTGTCGGCCATCTGGTAGATCATCTGAATGCGCTGCAACTGGTCTTTCGAGCGCCCCTTCAAATCAGGCGGCAATGCCTTGCCGTTGAATAAAATTTGCCCCTCTTTTGGTGGCAAAAGTCCGGTGATTACGCGCGCCGTCGTAGACTTTCCCGACCCGCTCTCGCCCACCACCGCCACGGTCGTGCCGCGCGGCACCGAGATGGATACGTTGTGCAATACCGGCACCGTGCCGTAGGCGGCCGTTACATTGTCGATCACCAAGACATGATCGTCGCTGGTCTCGGCGGGCTTCTCAATCGACCGCACAGCCCAAAGCGACTTGGTGTATGGGTGCTTTGGCGCGGACAACATCTGCCGCGTCTCCGCCTCCTCAACCTCCTCACCATACCGCAAAACCTTGATCCGATCCGCCATCTGCGCCACGACCGCTAAGTCGTGGGTGATGTAAATCGCCGCCGTGTTGAACCGCTCGACTGCCTCGCGCATCGCCGCCAGAACATTGACCTGCGTCGTTACATCCAAGGCCGTTGTGGGTTCATCAAAGACGATCAAATCGGGTCGCGCCGACATCGCCATCGCGGTCATCGCGCGTTGCAACTGCCCGCCGGACACCTGATGGGGATAGCGAAAGCCGATGTTCTCGGGATCCGGCAAATCCATCGCCGCATAAAGCGCCTTTGCATCCTCTGCGGCTTCACCAGCCGACTTCACCCCATGACTAAGGGTCGCTTCAATCGTCTGATCAATTAGGCGATGTGCGGGGTTAAACGCCGCCGCCGCCGATTGCGCCACATAGGCAATCCGAGACCCCCGCAAGGCCTGCTTTTCAGCCTCCGAGGCCAGCATCAAATCCTGCCCGTCAAACCAAATTTCACCAGACGTCAGCCGAATGCCGGGCCGCCCGAACCCCATCGCGGCCAACCCAAGCGTCGACTTGCCCGCGCCCGACTCGCCAATAAGTCCAAGCACTTCGCCTCGCTTCAACGTCAGATCCACACCCTTAATAATCGGATGCCACTGCTCGTCGGAAAATCCGTCGATCACGATGTCCTTCATATGAAGCAGCAGATCATCGCTCATGAGATGACTTTCTTTTTGGCTAAAATACTCTGGGGTCTGGGGTGAAACCCCAGCAGATCGACGTGCCGAAGGCGCGGCGAAACCAAACCCGCACTCATTCCTTCAATCCACTGGTCTTTATCAGGAACCAATCCACGACGAAGTTGACCGCAACCGTCAGCAATGCGATGGCGCTGGCCGGGATCAAAGGCGTCACGCCCGCTTTCCAGTCATACTGCGCAAACTGAATTAAAGACGCATTGTCCCGCACCATCGACCCCCAGTCGGCGGTGGGCGGCTGAATGCCGACACCAAGGAAACTCAATGCCGCAATCGTCAGGAACACGAAACTGAACCGCAAACCAAATTCCGCGACCATCGGCGGCATAATGTTCGGCAATATCTCGCGTCGCATCACCCAGCTGAGACCCTCACCGCGTAGTTTAGCAGCCTCGACATACTCCATCACGACCACATTCATCGCCACGGCGCGGGTCAATCGAAAGACCCGTGTGGAATCCAAAAGCGCGATAATCATGATCAACGCCGGAATGGACGATCCAAAGATCGACAACAACATCAGCGCGAAAATCAAAGACGGGATCGCCATCAACACATCGACAAAACGGCTGATCACCTGATCCACCCAGCCCCGACTGATTGCGGCCGTCAAAGCAAAGCCGCCGCCAATAAGAAACGCTAAGATCGTCGTCGCAAAGGCAATGCCCATCGTGTTTCGCGCGCCAAAAATCATCCGCGAATAAATATCGCGTCCGATCTGATCCGTGCCAAACACATGCCCATCGCCCCACGGCAGATACGCCCCGAACGAACTATCGGCCTCTGCGTATGGCGCCAGAAGCGGCGCGAAAAGGGCTACAAAAACGTAGCAGGCAATCACGATCATCCCGAACCAGGCCGTCAAAGGGGCCTTCTTCAGATCAATCCACGTGCGCTCCCACCGTGATCGGCGCGCGCGCACCTGACCAACTTCGTCTTTGGCTGAATATGTCTCGGGGTTGTCCGTCATCTTGGATGCAACAATCTTGGGTTTGTGACGATGGAAATGACGTCAGCGATCAGGTTCAAAATAATGTAGGTCGCCGCAAATATCAAAGCGCAGGCCTGCACCACCGGGATATCCCGCGTCGTCACCGCATCGACCATCAACTGGCCGACGCCGGGATAGACAAAGACCACTTCGACCACGACCACGCCGACCACCAAATACGCGAGGTTAAACGCCACCACATTGGCAATCGGGGCCCAGGCGTTCGGCAAAGCGTGGGTCAGAATGACCTTCCTCGGTGAAATCCCCTTGAGACGTGCCATTTCGATATAGGGCGAGGCCAAAAGGTTGATAATCGCGGCCCGCGTCATTCGCATCATATGCGCGACAATCACCAACGTCAGCGTCATTGCAGGCAGGGCGCATTTGTAGACCCGCTCCCAAAACGGCGTGTCGACGTTGACATTTGCAAGGCTCGGAAAGATCGGATTAAGCGACGCCAGCAACAAGATCAGGATATAGGCGACGAGAAATTCCGGCATCGAAATCGTCGTCAGCGTCACGGCATTTACCGCGCGATCAAACAGCGATCCACGATAAAGCGCGGCCAGAATGCCAAGGGTCAACGCCAGTGGCACAGCCACAATCGCCGTCATTGACGCCAGAAACAGGGTGTTTTCAAGCCGCGGGCCGACCAGATCAACCACAGACCGGGAGCGGTCCACTCCCGATGATGCACGCCCCGAAAAAGAGGTGCCCAAATCGCCCTGAGCCAGCGCACCGACCCAGTCGAAATACCGAATGTAGGCAGGTTGATCGAGCCCCAACTCACGCCGGAACGCCGCCACGGTTTCTTCCGTCGCGGTCTGGCCCAACACGGCTTGGGTGAAATCGCCGGGCAAGAACTCGATGGCACTGAAGATAATCACCGACACGAAAAACAGCGTCAAAAGGCCAAGCCCCAAGCGCTGTAGCACCGTCGATAAAATTGGGTGCATCCCCATCTCCCTGTCCCCGCCGCATGTCACTGCGATCTGTGGCCCAAGCCTAGGCCGAGCGGCGCGCAAAAAGCAACAGCCCCAGCCGTCTCAAATGCCGTCGCGTGGAATGTCCCGTGCAAAATCCTTCTCGAAAACAAGACTTTCGCCCTCGTATGCCTCAATCCGCGCCGTCAAATGCCACGTGTCAGAACTGGCCCTTAGTGCCGAAAAGCATTTGGTTTTCACGGCCCAACCGCCGCGCGTCATGGTCTCTTCCCAGTCAAATCGCGCAGTGGCCGACAAAGGATCATCCGGGTGAATGGACCACGCCTCAACGCAAACCGATCCCGTCGCCAACCCGTGCGCATCATCGCGCATTTCGCCATTGTCCGTCACAATCGTAAGCACCTGCGCGCCATCCTCTGTCGCCGCCACCTCGCGCGTCAAACATGGTGCGCGCAACTCGCTCGCCTTCCACGCGGGCGCGGCCTCTGGAGGCTCAAACGCGACCTCAGCCCCCTCAGCCGCCATGCGCACCGGCACCGACACAGACCCGCCTGTGATGACCACGCCGCCTTCATCCGGCCCCGGCCAAATGAACGGCCAATACGCCGTCGACACCGCCACCCGTAGCCGATGCCCGACCGGCATCCGGTAGGCGCACTGATCCAAAATCACCGTCACATCCAAGACCTCGCCCGGCGTCAAATCCTGTGGCTGGTCGTGGCCGCGATGATGCCGCAAATTTAGAAACCCATGCGCAATCAACGTTCCCCGCCCATCGGGCGCCAGATCCACCAACCGCACCGTGATCTGCCCGGATGCGGCCTCGGGCAATAGCCGCAAAGACACCTCTGCTGCCCCCACAATATCCGTAACTTCATCCAAAGCGGACGCGTCAAAACACGCCGACATCGCATCATCCGCCGCCTGATCGCCGGGAAACTCTTCAGCGTAAGCAAACGGAAAGTACTCGCCCGCACCGCTCCCACATGTCTGAGGCGACGCCACGCGCACCGAAAACGCCCCCGCTTTGCCCATAGTCCCGTCACCAAACGACAAAACCCGCCGAGGAACCGCCCCTTCAACCGCGATCCAGCGCCCCGGTCGCTCAGTCAACCACCGCTCCGGCGGCACCGCGTCCATCAGCCAAATTCGCAGCGCCGGGTCATCTTCGACGCCGGTCTTAATCCCCTTCAACCACCGATCCCACCACCGCAAACTCTCCTGCAAAAACCCGATCCTCGGCTCTGGCCCGGCAAAATGCGGATACTTATGTATCCACGGCCCCACGATCGCCTTCACTGGCCCCGAAAGCCCCGCGACCAATGCGCTGGGCGTGTTGCGATACCCGTCATGCCAGCCGCCAATCGACAACACAGCCGCCTGCACCGCACCAAAACCCTCACAAATCGAGCCATGCTCCCAATACGCATCCCGCCGCTGATGCCCGAGCCACGTCTCAAGCAAAAACGGCTGGGCGCCGAGGCGCTCGAACCACATTTCGCGCCACCGCGCCCCCACGACTTCCGGGTCCGGCGGGCGCGATGAATAGGCCAACATCTGCGCCGCCCACCCAAGGTTCTCCCCCAGCATGCACCCACCCTTGTAGTGAATGTCGTCCGCGTACCGATCCACCGTCGAACAAAGCGATATCACCGCCTTCATCCCCGCCGGTCGCAAAGCTGCCACCTGCAAGCTATTAAATCCGCCCCAGGAAATGCCCATCATCCCCCAGTCACCCGTCGACCAAGGTTGCGCGCGCACCCAGTCCATCACTGCAATCGCGTCGTCCCATTCGATTTGGGTGTACTCATCTTCCATCAACCCGCCAGAATCCCCACTGCCGCGCATATCGACCCGGATGCAGGCGTACCCATGCCCTGCGAAATAGGGATGGGTCAGTTCATCACGCGCAATCGTCCCGTCGCGCTTGCGATAGGGCAGATGCTCTAAAATGGCGGGTACGGGATGCGCTTCGGCGTCTTTCGGCAACCAAATGCGCGCCGACAAAACGGTGCCGTCGGGCATAGAGATGTGCTGGTCCGGCCACTCCACCACTTCACGCGGAAAATCATTGCGATGTTTCATGCCACCCTCTTCGTTGCGTCAACAAAGCAAACCACGCCTGCAAGAATGTGAAAAGCAAGTCGTTGACCCGCGCGCCTTGTCCCCTAGGTGTCACCATATGAAAAAAGCTCTCGTCATTGGCGCCTCCGGAGGCATCGGATCGGCTGTCGCCAACATCCTTACCACGCGCGGCTACGTCGTCACCGGCCTGTCGCGCAGCACTGACGGCTTGGATGTCACCGACGAGGCCAGCGTTGAAGCCGCTCTCGCCAAGCTGGACCCACCATACGCCCTGATTTTCGTCGCCACCGGCGCGCTTGAACCCGGCGGCCACACCCCCGAGAAATCCATCCGCGACGTTAACGCAGATGCCCTAAATGCGCTGTTTCGCATCAACGCGGTTGGCCCGATGCTGGTTCTGAAACACAGCCTTCGGCTCTTGCCCAAGGACACGCCTTCGGTTTTCGCAGCCCTCTCGGCCCGCGTCGGGTCTATCGGCGACAATAACATTGGCGGCTGGCACAGCTATCGCGCCTCAAAAACCGCACTGAACCAGTTGATCCGTGGGGCTTCCGTCGAACTGAAACGCACCCACAAACACGCCGCCGCCGTTGCCCTTCACCCCGGCACTGTCGCCACGTCCTTCACCGAAAAATATGCAGGCCGCCACAAAACTGTGCCAGCATCCCAAGCCGCCGCCAATCTGATCGATGTCATCGAGGGCCTCACAC
>RCMY010002699.1_pt1 | contig 18618 bp, 20 predicted proteins | sample 2041341 | NCBI WGS metagenome assembly RCMY01 (sample SAMN09708234, study PRJNA481090) | Marine sediment metagenome, whole genome shotgun sequencing project. | reverse complement strand
AACCGCAACCCTCTGGGCAGGAACCTGCTTTCCCGCCAATTGACCTATTCGTCAACTCATGACTCTATGCATAAATGAATTTAATCAACCCACCAACGGCAAATCCTTCTCCTGAGTCGATGATCCACAGCTTGCAGAACTGGTGGTCGCTCGCTGGTGTCGAGCTGGATTATGCGGATCAACCGGCAGCGCTTCTGACCTCGGACTTGACGACGCAGCCGACGGCAAGCCCCCTAACAAATTCCGTTACGAAAGCCGTGCCGGAAGAGATCAATACGCCGGTTCAGGACGAACCGCTACCAGCGACATATGATGATTTTCTCGATTGGCTGGCAAATGGCAATGATCTTATCGAAGCGAGTTGGTCAAAGCACAGAGTGCTGCCCCATGGCGCTCTGGAACCGGAAATCATGACTATTTCCGCGCTCCCCGAAAAAAACCGCAATGGTGACCTGCAATTGTTCAATTCGAACAATCAGAAGCTGCTGAACAAGATGTTGACCGCGATCGGATGCGATTCGCAACAATCCTATTTGGCGACCATTGCGGTATCAGCATCGGTAGATGGTAGAATAGACGAACGACATTGGGCGGCCCTGAAAACGCGGCTTTTCCATCACATCGGATTGGTCCGCCCGAAGCGGGTAATCTGCTTCGGCGACCTCGCCGCGAAGATTATTTTTGGTGAAGATCTGCTGTCCGCCCGCAAAAATAAGCAATTTATTAACCATGGATCATCCAAAACAGAGGCTATCGTAACGTTTCATCCGCGGATCCTGATCGAGCGGCCATTGTTCAAGGCCGAAGCGTGGAAGGATTTGCAAATGCTGACAAGGATTTCTGCCTCGTGAAACTGAAACTTGCACTGGCCGCTTCTTTTTTTACCCTTCTGGCAACGCCTGCGCTCGCCGATGACGGGGCGGTCCTCTACAACAGCGCATCAATCGCCAAGGATATCCCTTCACAATTAAAGCGGCAACAGTCCGACCATTATCGCGCCCTGTTCTCGGCGATGAGTGCCAATCAGTGGGACACCGCGAAAAATCTGATGGACACGGCGCCGTCCGGTCCGCTCAAATCGATTGCGCAAGCGGAATATTTTCTGGCCGCCAATTCCCCGCGGGCCGAATTGGGTCCGCTGCTGATTCTGGTCAATGAGGCTCCACAGATACCGCAAGCAGCTCAATTGGGCCGTCTCGCAGAGAAACGCGGCGCGCAATTGCTGCCCAACTTGCCACAGCGGCGAAACCTGTCGTGGGTTCCCGGCTCCCCCATTCGTTCAAAACCAAAAGATGTGAATTCGGACAGCACGGCCAATGGCTTGCGCGGCCAGATCATCGATTTTATCAAGAATGACAATCCACAGGGCGCAGAGGCATTGCTCAACGCCAGCGCGATGAACATGTCGTCCGAGGGACGCACGGAACTGGAGCAACGGGTAGCCTGGTCCTATTATATCGAGAATGACGACGCTTCCGCCTTGCGTCTGGCCCGGCAGGCACAAAATGGCGCCGGCGAATGGGTCGGCCACGCCGACTGGGTTGCCGGATTGGCGGCGTGGCGCCTGAACGATTGCCGGTCAGCGAGCACCGCATTTGAAAAAGCCGGGCGGTCTGCCGCCAATGTCGATCTGAAGGCAGCCGGTCTGTACTGGGGCGCGCGTTCTGATCTGAAATGTGGTCAACCGGAAAAAGTGCAGGGTAAATTGCAGACTGCTGCACGTCTTGATGACAGTTTTTACGGTATGCTAGCCGCCCAGACCCTTGGAATGGAACCGGGCAAGTCGGAAACCATGGAAACATTCGAGAAATCGGACTGGCGGGCGCTCGAGCGCCACGAAAATGTCCGAGCGGCCATCGCACTGGTAGAGATTGGCGAAGAGCAGCTGGCAGATGAAGTGCTGCGGCACCAGGCCACGATTGGCGCGGACAATGACCACCCGGCCTTGATCAAACTGGCCCGCGAACTGAACTTACCACGAACCCAGCTGTGGCTGGCTCATAATGCACCGCGCGGTATGACGCCTGATGTTCAGGCCCGTTTCCCGGCACCGAAATGGAAACCCGATGGTGGTTGGCGGGTTGATCCGGCTCTCATCTATGCACATACATTGCAGGAATCCGCGTTCCGCAGCCAGGTTGTCAGTCCGGCCAACGCCATCGGATTGATGCAAGTACGCCCAGGAACAGCCGGCGATATTGCAAAAGCCAATGGCCTGCATTTCAATGAAGCGGATCTCTACCGGCCTTCGACCAATCTGGAATATGGCCAATCCTATCTCGAATATCTCGGAAGATCGTCGATCACCGGCGGCAAGCTGCCCAAAATCGCGGCGGCCTATAATGCCGGACCCGGCGCGGTGCAGCGCTGGAACAGCGAAATACAGGACAATGATGACCCGCTGCTGTTCATGGAAAGCATTCCCTATGTCGAAACACGGGGCTATGTCTCGATAATCCTGCGCAACTACTGGATGTACGAGAAACAGGCCGGGATACAGTCTGTCAGCGCGCGTGCACTGTCGCAAAATCAGTGGCCGCAATTTCCCGGAAATCCGGATGGACGAAAAACGCAGTTTACGTCCCGCTGAATATAAAAAGCCGGACAGTGCTTAGCGCACTGCCCGGCTTCCAATTCCAGTATAATTGTCCGCTTAGTAGCGATAATGGTCCGGTTTGAACGGGCCTTCTGTCGGCACGCCAATATAATCAGCCTGTTCCTGGCTAAGCTTGGTCAATTTCACGCCGAGTTTCGCCAGATGCAGTTCGGCCACTTTCTCATCGAGATGTTTCGGCAGAACATAGACATCATTCTGATATTGCTCCGGCCGCATCCACAATTCGATCTGCGCCAGCACCTGATTGGTGAAACTTGCGGACATAACAAAACTTGGATGGCCGGTTGCACAGCCAAGATTGACCAAGCGACCTTGAGCAAGAATGATGAGCTTCTTTCCGTCCGGGAATTTGACTTCATCAACCTGAGGCTTGATTTCGGTCCATTGCATGTTCTTGAGTCCGCTGATCTGGATCTCGCTGTCGAAGTGACCGATGTTACAAACAATCGCACGATCCTTCATCGCCCGCATGTGATCAACGGTGATGACGTCCTTGTTACCAGTTGTGGTCACGAAAATGTCAGCCCTCTGCGTGGCTTCTTCCATCGTCACGACTTCAAAGCCCTCCATTGCCGCCTGAAGCGCACAAATGGGATCGATTTCCGTTACAAGCACACGTGCGCCGCCGTTGCGGAGCGATTGTGCCGAACCTTTGCCGACATCGCCGAATCCTGCAACAGCTGCGACTTTGCCGGCCAGCATGACATCGGTGGCACGACGGATGGCGTCAACCAGCGATTCTTTGCAACCGTAGAGATTGTCGAATTTCGACTTGGTAACGCTGTCGTTCACGTTGATCGCGGGGAAAGGCAGCTTGCCCTGTTTCGCCAGTTCATAAAGACGATGAACGCCCGTCGTGGTTTCTTCCGAAACACCCTTGATGGCTGCAACCGTCTTGGTCAGAAAACCGGGAGACTGTTCGAGACGGCGTTTCAGGACCTTGACGAACACTTCTTCCTCTTCATTGGATGGTACGAACAATTCTTCGCCAGCCTCAACGCGTGCGCCCCAAAGCGCGAACATGGTGGCATCGCCGCCATCGTCGAGGATCAGGTTGCAGGTATCATGACCGGTTGTGCCAGCGCTCCAGTCAAAAATTCTGTCGACATAGTCCCAATATTCTTCGAGTGTTTCACCCTTGGTTGCGAATACCGGCGTGCCGCCCGCTGCGATTGCTGCCGCTGCATGATCCTGCGTCGAATAGATATTGCACGATGCCCAGCGGACCTCTGCGCCCAGTTCGATCAGCGTTTCGATCAAGACCGCGGTCTGGATCGTCATGTGAAGGGAACCGGTAATCCGGGCTCCCTTGAGTGGCTTGTCTGTACCAAATTCTTCGCGAAGCGCCATCAATCCTGGCATTTCGGTTTCAGCAATTTCAATCTCTTTGCGACCGAAATCGGCGAGGCTTATGTCTTTGACTAGAAAATCCTGGGTTGCGGTATCCGCTGCGGTTGCCACTTCTTATCTCCTTGAAAAGCGAAATGCCGCACAGGTAATCCGGTGCGGCAATATTCGTTTTCATTAACGACATGTGGCTTGAAAAGCAAATATAAAGAAGTCTTTATATTTGCAATATTATTAGCCACCGGCCCTGGAAGCGATAACAATTCCGCATCGTCCGCCAGGCAATTTCGGTTCGAGAGCATTTTCCCGAGCGATACGAACCAGTGCAGCATGACTTGGCTCGCTCGATGCGGCTGAAAAAGCCAGTTCTTTCATAGCCTCGCATTCAGACAGATCGCCCGAACCCGCTCCATAGCGATTGGCTAGTGAAACCGCAAAACGATCATAGGCACGGGCGGCCTCCTTGCCGCGATGATCTTTGGCAAAATAGGCTTTCAAAGTGGTGTTGCCGTTAATCAGCAAGTGGCGCTTGCTTCTCACAAAAGCATTATAATGCGGCAGCACGTCATGACTGGATTTCGCACATCGCAGCGATGCAACCATCAATCGCGATTGCAGTTCCCGCAATGTTGCGGCCTCGACCTCTGTCGGCGACCAGCATGCCGCATTCGCGGTTCCTGCAACAGCCATGCTTACGACCGATGCAACAGCAATTAATTTTCCAAGTTTCGACATATCCCTGATCCCCTAAACTGTGAGGATTCAGACCATGGGCCATCGCACTTTTCGAAACCTAAAAGTCGCTGGTTAAGCAATATTCAGCATGAAAGTGTGGGAAAAATGACATAGTGATTCGATATGTCAGGCGCTGCCAAATCCACCAGAGAGCTTTGTCGGATCAATGCCCTGTGCCTGCCAGGCCATCGTCCATTTATCGCCTGACGGGTTGTCATATAGCCAGTCCGGAGAGCCCTGAGCGACCGACCAGCCGTTCTGGGTCAATTCGCTTTCCAGTTGCCCTTCCCCCCATCCGGAATAGCCAAGCGCGATAATCCATTTTTCCGGGCCGCGCCCCTTGGCGATCGCGCCGAGCATATCGATCGAGCTGCTGAGCCCCCAGCGGTCCCCCACCTGGAGCGTGTCCGACATGTTGATATCGAGACTGTGGATGATGAAGCCGCGCTGGGTCTCCATGGGGCCACCGAGAAATACCGGGCAATCAGGCGCTTCGGCCGGGTCGATATCAAACTGCCGAAGAATATCGTGGAAACCTATCTCTTCGACCGTTTCACCGATATTGATGCCCAAAGTCCCGTTTTCATCATGGGAGCAGATGGCCACTACCGATCGTGCAAACCGGGGATCAGCCATTCCCGGGGTGGCGAGAAGAAATTGTCCGGAGAAGAATACAGGTTCATCCATTGCAGGCAGCATAGCAAGGCAATTATCAACTGCCCATGGCAAAATTCACAGGTGATTTGTTTGACTGGCTTGCTTGCAATTTCATGCTTCGGTCACCACGTTCATTAATCGAGGCAAGTGTTCAGAACCAAACAAGACAAGGAGCGAATGATGATCAACAAAGGCGACAAAATTCCCGAAGTGAATCTGGTCAAGGCGACCGCAGAAGGCCCGCAGCAAGTGAGCTCCAGCGAATATTTCGCTGGCAAGAAAGTAGCACTGTTCTCGGTTCCCGGCGCGTTCACGCCTACTTGCTCCGCGAAGCATCTGCCCGGCTATGTTGAAAAAGCCGCCGACCTGAAAGCAAAAGGCGTTGATGAAATTGCCTGTACCGCTGTGAATGATGCGTTTGTCATGAACGCGTGGAATGAGCGCGATGGCTCCGAAGACGTCACCATGCTGGCCGATGGCAATGGCGATTTTGCCAAGGCGGTTGGTCTCGAAATGGACGGATCAGGGTTCGGCATGGGCAAGCGCGGCCAACGTTTCTCGATGATCGTCAATGATGGAGTCGTAGAAGAAGTGAACGTCGAAGCGCCGGGCGACTTTAAGGTCAGTGCGGCGGAATATATGCTCGATCAGCTCTAAGCTGAAACGAACGAATATAAGAGCCGGCGGAAGTTCAAGCTTCCGCCGGCTTTTTAGTGTCTACCATCCGCAGGACTTGCCCTTATTCTCTGTCTTCAGCCAATCCATCAGCGGCGCGAAATAGCTGATCATTGCCTTGCCATCCATTTCCCGGTTCCCGGTGAAGGCTTCCAGCGCGTCGGGCCAGGGCTTGGATGCGCCCATTTCCAGCATCGCGTTGAGCTTCGCTCCGACTTGCTTGTTGCCGTAGAAGGAACAGCGGTGCAGCGGCCCCTTCCATCCGGCGGCATCGCAAGCGGCCTTGTAGAACTGGAACTGCAAAATCCGGGCGAGGAAATAGCGCGAGTATGGCGTGTTGCCCGGGATGTGGTATTTTGCGCCGGGATCAAAAGCATCGGCAGGGCGCTCAACCGGAGGCGTGATGCCTTGATATTGCAGCTTCAGATTGTGCCAAGCCCGGGTGTAGTTTGCCGGCTGGATATCGCCCGAGAAAACCTGCCAACGCCATTTGTCGACCAGCAGACCGAATGGCAGGAACGCCACCTTGTCCATTGCCTGACGAAGGAGCAGGCCGATATCCTTGTCAGCGCTCGGAACCTTGCTCTTGTCCAGCAACCCGACCTGCACCAGATATTCCGGCGTGATCGACAGAGCAACCGCGTCGCCGATTGCTTCATGAAAACCGTCATTGGCACCGTCGAGATGCAGATAGCTCTGCTTGTTATAGGCGCGCTGGTAATAATTGTGGCCAAGCTCGTGATGGATTGTGGTGAAATCATCACCATTCACCTTGATGCACATCTTGATCCGGATATCATCCTTATTGTCGATATCCCAGGCGCTGGCGTGGCAGACAACTTCGCGGTCGGCCGGCTTGGTGAACAATGATCTTTGATAGAAGGTTTCGGGGAGTGGTTCGAAGCCGAGCGAGGAGAAAAACCCTTCGCCAGCCTTGACCATCTTCAGCGCGTCATAATCCTTCGCCTTCAACAGCTCGGTGGTATCAAAACCAATGTCGCCAGCCCCTTCCGGTGCAACGATGTCATAGATATTGCCCCATTCCTGGGCCCACATATTGCCCAGTAGGTCAGCACGGATCGGTCCTGTTTCGGCCTGCACCGCATCGCCATATTTTTCGTTGAGCTTGTCGCGCGTGTAGCAATGCAGCTGGTCATAAAGCGGCTTGACCTGGGCCCATAATTTGTCGGTCAGCCTGGCAAAATCATCAGCCGGCATGTCATAGCCGGAGCGCCACATCGCGCCAACGTCGGCGAAGCCGAGTTCCCTGGCGCCTTCATTGGCGATTTCGACCATGCGGGCATAATCATCCTTCATCGGCGCGCCGACATTGCTATGCCAGCTTTCCCACATTTCGGAGAGTTCTTCGGGGTTGCGGTTGGTACCCATTGCGGCTTCGATGTCGGAACCGTTGATTTCCTTGCCGTTCAGCGTGCCCTTGCCCTTGCCGTATGCCGAGTTCAGCTTGGTGGCAATCTCGTTCAGTTCGGTCGAGGCGCCTTCTGTGGTTGGCGCAGGGAGCACAATCCCGCCGCGCAATTTGTCCAGTTTTCGTCTTGTAACGGCATCGAGCCCTGCGACATTGTTGAACCTGGCGGCTTCAATGGCTGCCTCCACCGACATCGTCGTTCCTTCTGCCCCGGCCTTTGCGGCCAAGGCGTCCGTATCGTCGGTGATGAAGTTCGAGTTGATCCAGTAGGTGCGCGCGGCATCGATCGAGAAGTCGAACAGCTCCTTTTCGGTTTCATCGACAAATTGCTTGGCATCTGCAGCGGTTGGTGGAGCTGTTTCTTCCATCGCATCATTTTCGTGATGTTTGGCAAGTGCTGGTGTTGTCAGCGCCATGGTGGCGATTGCGACGATCGAAGCGGCGGTTTTCATATTGTCATCCTCAACTATTATGATTTTGGTTGGAATTGAAACTTTCTTGGCGGCCGGTCAAGCCCGTGTTTCACGCCATCGCCAGATTAGCGCGACTATCATCGCAATCGTGCCGGTGATCCAGGCCAATATCTTTACCGGCTGGGCCAGTGCCGCTGTTCCCGCGAGCAGGTCGCTGCCCTGTTCGCGGACGAGCTGAACCAGCTGGCTAATGGTTTCGACATAATCGGTAAGACCAAAGAGGAAATAGGCCAATACGCATAGCAGACCGACCTTTTTCAGTGTGGGCGATTCCGCCTGTTGCCAGATCAGACGCCCCCCCATGATGCCACCGGACATATAGAGAGTGATGAAAACAAGGTCGGTGATCATGCTCCATCGGGCGATTTCGAGCACCCCTGCGTCGGCCCAGCTTTGCTGGATCGCGTCGACCCTCTCCGCCGTTACGGCGCCTTGATGATCCAATATGCCTCCGGGCGCAGCCACAGTTTCGAGCGCCCCGCTCGATGCAACGAGGTACAGGAACAATGCCATCCCGCCGCCCCACAATATCCAGAAATTTCGCCAGTTATAAAGACTCGACATCGTTCCTCCTATCCGGCCAGAAAGCGTATCATTTCCTGACCCAGTTCCGGTTTTGTCACACTGCTCATATGGGTTCCGGGGACGGCAACATGCCGACCCGCAGGCAATAGCTCTGCCAGCTTCACCGGATCGCCATTGTCGCGATCATCGGATCCGCAGAGCACTAATGTGGGGGTATCTATAGCCGCCAGTTGGTCCGGTTCCAAATCCGAAAAGGTCCGGAGAAGTTGCGATGCGGCGACCGGATCCACCTTCTGGCTCTTCATGAACTGGACCGCCAGCCAGTGCGGATCGCCGCGCTTGACCACATCTTTGAGCCGGATAGCCTCCTGAAAAAACTCCTGACGCCGTTCCCATCCGGACAGACCTTCCAGACCCATGCCGATAAGCATCGCCCTGGCAGGCTTCGCGCCGGTCACCAGTAACCGCGCGGTCGTCCGGGCTCCGAGCGAAAACCCGCCCAGATCATAGTCGTCCAGTTGCAGATGCGCGATCAGCGCTTGCGCGTCCGTGACCAGCACATCATCGGGATAGGCGACCGGATCATGGGGTGCCGCGCTGTCGCCATGGGCGCGCAAGTCTGGCATGATCACACGGAAACCGGCTTCGGCCAGAGCTTGCGCGTGACCAAATTTGATCCAGTTGGTGTTGGCGTTGGAAAAAAGCCCGTGGAGCAGGATGACGGGACGGTTTCCGTCTTCGGCCTCCCCCATTTCATGGATTTTGAGGATCACCCCGTCAAAAGAAGAAAAATCCCAGTTTTTGGCGGTCATCAATTGGCTCTCATATTCCAAAGTTTGTCAAAGTTTGGGCCAAGGAACAGTTTTTGGTGAAGTTCATAGGCATTCGATCCTACAGCTTTGGAATTGTTCGTTTCGATCAAGACATAATACGGACCATGGGTTCAGCCTAACGTGTCTGCCCCATGTAGGAAAGCTCCAAAAGCTAGCGCTTGGAAAGCCCCTTCTGTTTCATCCGCCAAACCGCCAGTTCAATTCGATCCTGCCCGAAAAACGGCTCGCCTTCAAACACCAGTGTCGGCACGCCCCAGTGGCCAGCGACTTCCAGCGCTTTTTGGTTTTCCGCGATTTCGGTATCGATTTCGTCGGGCTGCGCTAGCGCTTCGGCTTTCAGTTTCGCCAGATCCAGACCAGCACGCTCCGCTGCCTTTTCCAGGTGATCGCCTTGATGCCAGCCAGCGGTCCCGCCCCAGACCAACTGCGAAACCTCGTCGGCAAATTCCAGTCCCTTGCCGCGCCGTGAAGCGGCCTGCCCCATCCGGGTCAGTTCAAAAATATAGGGCTGTTCGTCGGCGATTTTGCGCGTTGCGATATCCTGCACAATCGGATCGGGATTGGGCGGTGCCAACGGGATATTCATATATTGCGCCACCCGGAATATATCCTTGAACACATAACCCAGCCAGTTGGGATGGTTCTTCTCGAAAAAATCCGGTTCGCGGATCGCCAGCGGGTAAACGAAGCGCTGGTTGATCTGAAGATCATATTCCTGTGTCAGAGCAACGTACCGCCGCGTAGCGAGATAGCTATAGGGCGAGCGGAAGGACCAATATACGTCTGCTTTTAATGTCATGCGCACTATATGACACAATCGTCTGCCATCATCCACGATTTTCAAACCTAATCATTGCATATAATAAAATATGTTATTAAATTGCCCTGATGAGCGACAATATTGGATTCCTGATTGGTGACATTTCGCGCCTGATCCGCCGGACGTTTGACCAGCGGGCCAAGGCGATCGGCGTGACCCGGCCACAATGGCGGGTATTGACGTGGCTGCAACGTCACGAAGGGATCAACCAGAGCGCGCTCGCCGACATGCTGGAGCTGGACGCGATGACGCTGTGCCGGATGGTGGACCGTCTGCAATCTGCAGAGCTTGTGGAACGCCGCCCCGATCCCGGCGACCGCCGGGCATGGCTGCTTTTTCTGACACCCAAAGGCGTTGCATTGACCGAGCAGCTGAAACCGATCGGGGAGCAATTGTTGCAAGAGGCACTGCACAATGTGCCGAGCAAAGATCAGCAAGCGCTCCAAGCTCTTCTCGAACAGTTCCGCTCGAATTTACAATCCATTGATGATGAAGATGCACAAGGGAAGCGGGCCGCCAATGGCTGATAATCCCAACCCGGAAATAGAAACATCGGAAAGCCAAGGCATGCAAGACCCGCCTGCCGCGCCGAAGCGTTCGCTCGGGCGACGGGTTGGCCGGTGGATATTGATGCTATCGGTTCCCTTGATACTGGCTGGCTTCGGGCTTTTTTACTGGATTACCAGTGATCGCTATGCATCTACCGACAATGCTTATGTCCAGCAGGATATTGTCTCTGTCTCTCCGGAAATCGGCGGAAAAATCGTCGAAGTGGGCGTGACCGAAAACCAGAAAGTTGCGGAAGGTGATCTGCTTTTTGCGATTGATCCGGTTCCGTTTGAGCTGGCAATTGCCCAGAGCAACGCCCGTATCGCAGCCGCGCAAGTAGCAGTGCAGAATCTCCAGACCGACTATCAGGTCAGCGGCGTCGATATCGAGGTTGCGCGTCAGGACATTGCCTTTGCCCAGTCCAACTATCAGCGACAGGCGGCCTTGATGGAAAAAGGCTTCACCACGCGGGCCCGCCTGGACGCCGCGCAGCATGAAGTCGATCTGGCCCGGGCAAAGTTGAAATCCGCACAAGCCGACGTACTTGCGGCGAAGGCCCGCCTGTCAACCGGATCAGCCGCGCCTGGCGAAAATCCAGCGGTTGCCGATGCCAAGGTCGCGCGGGAACAAGCGCAGCTCAACCTTGAACGCACACGGGTTCTTGCCCCTGTCGGGGGGCGCATAGCCCAGTCGAACCGATTGCAAATCGGACAGATGATGGTGTCCGGCTTGCCGATGGTATCGATCGTGAATGATGGCAACAGTTGGATAGAGGGCAATTTCAAGGAAACCGATCTGGCGAGAATGAAGGTCGGACAGAAAGCAAAAATAACCTTTGACGCCTATCCCGGGCTGGAACTGAACGGCCGGGTCGACAGTATCGGAGCCGGTACCGGATCGGAGTTTTCCGTGCTGCCCGCACAAAATGCCAATGGCAATTGGGTCAAGGTCACCCAGCGGGTTCCTGTGCGGATCAAAATTATCGACAAGTCGCCACGGCAACTGATCGCCGGTATTTCCGCAGAAGTGACCGTCGATCTGCGCAATAGTAGCGAGTGATTTCCGACGATCCTGACAAAGCCGCACTGCCGGTAAACAACCGGCTTCTGCTGACAATTGCCGTCATGCTGGGCAATATCATGCAGATACTGGATTCGACGATTGCCAATGTCGCCTTGCCGCATATGCAGTCGGGTCTCGGGGCAACGCTGGATACGGTGACATGGGTCCTGACCAGTTATATTCTCGCCACCGCCATCGCGATTCCGATCACCGGCTGGATTGCGGACCGCATCGGCTCGCGAAACCTGTTCCTGTGGTCGATTGCGGGCTTTACCCTTTCGTCCCTGCTGTGCGCGACGGCAACAAGTCTCGAATTGCTCGTATTCTATCGCATCGTACAGGGGCTGTCCGGGGCGTTTATCATGCCCCTGTCGCAAACCGTGATGCTCGACATCAATCCGCCGAAAAACCACCCGCGAGCCATGGCAATCTGGGGCATGGGCATCATGATTGCACCAATAATGGGACCGATAATTGGCGGCTATCTGACCGAGAATTACAGCTGGCAATGGATTTTTCTGATCAACGTCCCGATTGGCATCATCGCGTTCATAATGCTTTGGACCCTGTTGCCGTCGCGGCCCATCGCCCGCCGCAAATTCGACCTGTTCGGATTTGCCCTGTTCGCCGCCTTTATCGCCGCCTTCCAACTCATGCTCGATCGGGGAAACAGTGAAGACTGGTTTGAAAGCTGGGAAATCATAATCGAATTCGGGATAGCGGCCGGCGCTTTATGGGTATTCTGCATTCACATGGCGACGGCGAAAAACACCTTTCTTTCGAGAGATTTGTTCAGGGATCGCAACCTGGTCACCTCGATGCTGTTGATGGCTGTCGCCGGTGTTGCCATGTTTTCGACGATGGCGCTGTTGCCGCCGATGCTTCAGAATATTTACCATTATTCACCAATTGATGCCGGCATATTGCTGGCGCCGCGCGGTGTCGGGGTTTTTCTCGGTATGGCGATCGGCAGTCGTCTGACGACACTTGTCGATGCCCGGTTTATTGTCGCGGCGGGAATGGCGCTTGCTTCCTATTCGGCCTGGATGATGACCGGGTGGAGCCTCGAAATGGACCGCTGGCCGATCATCACCAGCGGCGTGGTCCAGGGTCTCGGTATGGGCGGGCTGTTCGTTACCATGAATATCCTGGCATTTTCCACGCTCTCCCCGGCCTTGCGGACCGATGGTGCCAGTTTGCTCAATCTGGCGCGCACCATTGGAGCTTCAATAGGCATAGCCGTGTTTGTCGGTCTGCTTAGCCGCAACTGGCAAATCAGCCACGCCGATATCGCGGGCAATGTGACCGAAGCCCGGCTGTCTCCGCTGAGCCCGACCAGCATCAGCCGACTGGGGCAATATGGCGAACAGGCGATGATGATGATCGACGGGGAGGTGAACCGGCAAGCGTTGATGATCGCCTATCTTGGCGATTTCTGGCTGATGGCTGTTGTCACTGCTTTGTGTATTCCGCTGGTGTTCCTGATGAAGAAACCCCAGCGGATCAAACTGGATTCAGCCGAAGCCGCCAGCGCGGCGCATTAGCCCTTTTGCAATGGCTCACTAACCAGATTTGTAGTGAGCGATTGCTAGATCGCGACACTAGCCGAATATTTTCTCGTGATCCTCAAGCGCGTGTTTCACGCCGGACAGCGCATCTCGCAGGCGTTCCTGAATCGACACTCCGTTATTTTTGTCTGCGGCCAATGTAGCCAAATGCGCCGTACACAGATTTCGGGCATCGCCCCAATCCGCATTTAATCCTTCCGCCCATTTCCGAAACTCCTGTGCAGCTCCAGCACGCGGCTGTAGCGCTTTGCTAAGGGTCGGGTGAAATCTGGTGACACCATCAACTCCAATCAAACGAAGCGGCAGAGGCAATTGCGCGTACATATAGGTATCGTCAACATGGATGGATTTCGAGGCCCGATGATAGGCCAGCACCGATGAAAAATGCACGTTCTCGTCGTCGGAGATAAAGTCGACACCCTTTGGTACGGAAAATTCAAAGCCATCCGCAAATCGGGCGTGCAACGCGTCGTCCTCTGTCCGCAGTTTTTCCCAAGGCAGTTTCGGGAACTTCGACAAATGTCTCGCGGTTCCGTATTTTTTTGCTTGTGGATATTGCCGGTGCATCGCTTCTACATGCACAGTATGGAAGGGATGCAGATTGAGCACGGCTTCTACTTTGCTACCGTCCCCAGTTATTTCGTTCAAATCGCGCGCAACCTGGCCAGAAAACGCGTAACTATCCAGAAAAACAAACTTGCCGTCCGCCATTCTAACCAGCGAGGCATGGGTACCGATATTGAGCACCCCCCCGAGACGAAACGTCCCGCGAATATTCCAAAAATCGTCAGAAATTTTGATTATTTTCTGCATATATATTTTTGTCTCATTTGGTGATGAAGGAAGATAGCAAGCGACCAAGCCGCCAGTTCCGCCGACTAGCCTTTTTTCAAATGCTTGCGACCCAGTAATTCCGCGATCTGCACGGCATTGAGCGCCGCCCCCTTGCGCAGATTATCGCTGACACACCAGATGTTCAGGCCGTTTTCGACAGTCGGGTCCTCACGGACGCGGCTGATGAAAGTAGCACCATCGCCGACACATTCGACCGGGGTGACATAGCCTTCATCCTCGCGCTTATCGATCAACATGATGCCGGGCGCGTCGCGGAGGATTTTCTGCGCATCTTTCGCAGAGAGTTCCTTTTCGAACTCGATGTTGATCGATTCGCTGTGGCCGACAAATACCGGAACGCGGACGCAGGTCGCGGTGACCTTGATCTTGGGGTCGAGGATTTTCTTGGTCTCGACCACCATCTTCCATTCTTCCTTGGTCGAACCGTCATCGAGGAACACGTCGATATGCGGGATCACGTTGAAGGCGATCTGCTTGGTAAAGACGTGATTTTCCTTGGGATCACCGACAAAAATCGCACGAGACTGTTCGAACAGCTCATCCATGCCGCCTTTGCCCGCGCCGGAGACGGATTGGTAGGTGGAGACAACAACACGCTTGATCGTCGCCGCATCATGCAGCGGCTTCAACGCCACAACCATCTGTGCGGTCGAGCAATTGGGATTGGCGATGATATTGCGCTTGGTATAGCCGCTGATCGCCTCCGGGTTCACTTCGGGCACGATCAACGGCACGTCCGGATCCATCCGGTAGAGCGAGCTATTGTCGATCACCACGCAGCCGGCTGCCGCAGCCTTGGGTGCATATTCCTTTGTCGCCCCCGAACCGGCGGCGAACAAAGCCATGTCCCAGCCAGCAAAATCGAAATGCTCGATATTCTGGACCCTGAGCATCTTGCCGGTATCGCCAATCTCAATCTCGCTGCCATTCGACCGTGATGAGGCTACGGCAGCAATCTCGTCATAAGGAAATTCACGTTCTACCAGAACGTTGAGCATTTCGCGCCCGACATTGCCCGTGGCACCGACAACAACAATTTTGTAACCCATGAAACTTTTCCTGTTTCCAATATTAAAACAGCCGGTTTTCCTGATGGGGAGAACCGGCTGTTTGAAACTTTTATGAAGCGATGATTATTTTGCTTCCGTGCCTTTCGCTGGCTGATTCAAACGGCGTTCCGCAATACGGGCCCGCTTACCGGTACGGCCGCGCAGATAGTAAAGCTTGGCGCGACGCACGATACCGCGGCGAACCACGGTGATGCTGTCGATGTTCGGGGAGTATAGCGGGAACACACGCTCGACGCCTTCACCAAACGACATTTTGCGTACGGTGAAGTTGGAGCCCATGCCGCGATTGGTCCGTGCGATGCACACACCTTCAAAATTCTGGGTACGAACGCGCTCGCCTTCAACGACGCGAACACCGATGCGCAGCGTATCGCCGGCGCGAAATTCGGGAATTTCCTTGGAAGCTACAAATGCGTCTACAGCTTCTTTTTCTAATGTTTGAATCAGGTTCATGACCTATTCCTTATCTTTATCTTTTTCCTGCGCACCAGAGGGCGACTGATCCGGAGCATCCCTGTGACGCTCCCATAAATCCGGCCGCCTTAGCCGTGTATCTTCCTCTGCCCTTTGTTTCCGCCAAGCAGCTATTTTCGCATGATCCCCCGATCGCAAGACTTCAGGGATTATGCGCCCTTCCCATTTCTGAGGTCGGGTATATTGCGGATATTCAAGTATTCCGTGCTCGAAACTCTCGTCGTCATCTCCGCTAGAAGACGCGCCCATTACCCCGGGAAGCAGCCGAATGCAAGCGTCTAAAAGCACCAAAGCGCCCATTTCTCCGCCAGACAGAACATAGTCGCCGATGGAGATTTCCTCGATCGGGCGGGCATCGAACAGGCGCTCGTCAAATCCTTCAAAACGACCGCAGATTATGGTGACGCCAGGACCGGAAGCAATTTCGCGGACGCGCGCCTGCGTAAGCGGTTTTCCGCGCGGGGTCATGGCGATTATGGGGACGTTTGCGGAGGAGACCGTTGGTGCTGAGTTTGTCGAAGCATGAAGGGCGGGAGAAGCAGGTCCTTCGACAGGCTCAGGACGAACGGTATTGCTTGCCGCAATTTGCTCAGCCATCCGCGCCACCGCGTGATCCACCGCGGCCGCCAAGACGTCCGCGCGGAGCAGCATGCCGGCACCGCCGCCCGCCGGGGTATCATCGACGCTGCGATGCTTGTCGGTGGTAAAATCGCGGGGGTTGATGGTGTCGAGCGCCCATTTGCCCTCCTCAAGCGCCCTGCCCGCCAGCGACGTGCCGAGCGGACCGGGGAACATTTCCGGGTAAAGAGTGAGGATTTGAACGGGGAAGGTCATTTCTTTTTGCGCCAGTTAATCCAGAGAATGGCGGTTGTCATGCTGACGAAGAAACTGCCAAACAGACCCACGGCGGCCCCAACGGACATGTACACCATCCCTTCGCGGCCACAAACCCGAACATCCAGGCAGTGATCAGATTGCAGCCACCAGAGGTTGAACAACCAGTAGATAACGAACAATCCGGGTATCGGCAGGCTAGCCCAAAACGGCAGCCAGCCAAGACTTACGTCCGGCTTGAGCCGTTTCGCAATCTCAATGATCGCGATGGTAAGACCAGCTATCAGGATGATGATGACAATCAGCATCATTGCGGCTCCACAAACTCCGCCTGCACAATTGCCGGGTCGCTACCCATATCAATCGCGATTACCGGAACCATGAATTTATTGCCGTTTGCGCGCTCGATCTCGATGACATCGCCGGCACCAAATTCGTAGATCGCGAATATTTTACCCAGTTCCTCGCCCGCGTCGGAGACGCAGCGCAGGCCGATGATGTCGATATGGTAGAATTCATCCTCTTCCAGTTCCGGCAAGGCAGAGCGCGGGACGGTTAGTTCGGTGCCGCGCGCGGCTTCGGCGCGGTTGCGGTCGGCAATCTCGGATATTCGCGCTATCGCGCCCATTTTATGGGGTTTGACGGATTTCAGTGTCAATGCGCCGTCGTTGAAACTTTTATGGACAGTCAGGCTGTTCAGGCTGTCACAGAACAGCTTCAGCCGGACCTCGCCCGTTATCCCGTGCGCGCCGATGATCACGGCAAGCGGGATGGGTTTGTCGGGTGTGGACGTCATAAGCCCCTCCTCTTCAGAGGAGGGGTTAGGGTGGTGGCGATGTGTGAACATCGCTCGCATAGCGAAGAATTGGCTTCGCCAAATCCCACCCCAACCCCTCCCTTAAAAGGGAGGGGCCAAGACATTAGCCTTCAGCCTTTTCAGCGTCGGCAGCAGGAACCGCTTCTGTCTTGGCTTCCTCGGCGGGAGCCTCTTCAGCTTTGGCTTCTACCGGCTTGGCCTCTTCAGCAGCTGGAGCTGCTTCTGCTGCAGCTTCCGGAGCAGCTTCTTCAGCGGCAGGTGTTTCTTCCGCTGGCGTTTCGGCGGCAGCTTCTTCTACCGGCGCAGGAGCCGCAGCGGCTTCCTTGGCGGCTTCTTCTGCAGCAGCCGCTTTTTCAGCTTTCTCTTCCAGACGCTCGGTGGCTTTTTCACCGGGCTTGGCTTTGTTCGGGTTATTGCGCGCTTCGCGCTTCAGCAAACCGGCCACATCGAGAAAACGGGCAACGCGATCCGAAGGCTTTGCTCCCATTTCGAGCCAATGCTTTGCGCGCTCGGTGTCGAGCACAACCCGCTTCTCGTCGTCTTTTGCGAGGAGCGGGTTGTAGCTGCCGATCCGTTCGATGAATTTGCCATCGCGTGGTGCGCGGACATCGGCGACGACGATTTTATAATAAGGACGTTTCTTGGATCCGCCACGGGACATTCTGATTGCTACTGACATTGTAATAGACCTTTCTAAAAATACATAAATTCAAATTGTTACTGTTATTTCTTTTTGTTCAATAGATTTGCGAGATCGGGAGGAAGGTCACCGGGGGACATGTCCGGAAGTCCGGGCATACCAGCCATGCCGCCGCCCTGACCGCCCATTCCGGCACCGGCTGCGCCGCCACCACCGCCAAACATCGACATCAGCCCCTTGATTCCACCCATCTTGCGGATACGCTTCATCGCCTTGGCCATTTCCTGATGCATCTTGAGCAGCTTGTTGACATCCTGCACGGTTGTGCCGGAGCCAATGGCGACCCGTCGCTTGCGCTTGGCGTTGAGCAGGCCGGGCCGCACCCGTTCTTCCTTGGTCATCGAGCCAATAATCGCATCCATGCGCAACAAAACCTTGTCGTCCATGGCCCCGCCGGCCATCGCCGCCTTGGCCTTTTTCATGCCCGGCATCATCGAGGCGAGAGCACCCAGGCCACCCATTTTGGTCATCTGGTTGAGCTGGGACCGCAGATCGTTGAGATCGAACTGCCCCTTGAGCATCTTCTCGGCGAGCGCTTCGGATTCTTCCTTGTCGACGACCTGAGCCGCTTTTTCGAC
>RCMY010002008.1_pt1 | contig 18632 bp, 17 predicted proteins | sample 2041341 | NCBI WGS metagenome assembly RCMY01 (sample SAMN09708234, study PRJNA481090) | Marine sediment metagenome, whole genome shotgun sequencing project. | reverse complement strand
TGGTTTGAAGCCAAACCATTGTCGGGCAACGGATCAAACTCACAAACGGTCCACTACGACCAAGCGCTTTACGATCCAACCGCCGCCACCAACCTCAAGGTTCTCATGATCGATTGCGGCCGTTTGTGTGCCAAACCCAAAGAGCAGCGCGCAGCAGCCAGTCGGGTCATCGCCTGGTGTCAGGAACTCTATACGTATCTTTCTAATAACTTCGATGCATTAACGAACTATGGTCATCGACATCGAAACGGCCTTGCGATCTCGTCCTCCCGCGCGGAGGGATGTGTCGATGACATCGGAAACTCCCCTATGGGCAAGAGACGCCGCATGAGATGGTCACCACGAGGCGCACATCGGGTCGCCGTCACTAGAGCCGCCGTCCTTGACGGCAGACTTGCCGTCTCGCAGTTCGCAGCATGACCACCAACTTTTGCCCACTCCCCAATTACTCAGAGTCTCGTCCATTCGCCAGGACGTGGCAGTGGGCCGTTTTCTCGCCTGTGCCCGAGCCGCGATCAGGGGCGCAAACTTTACCACCCAGCGGTTCAGCGTCGCGTGGTCGACTTCCACACCGCGCTCAGACATGATCTCTTCGAGATCGCGGCAGGAAACGGCATAGCGAAGGTAGAAAAACACGGCGTGCACGATTACAGTCTTCGGGTAATGCACACCCTTGAAATCGACCATCCTGAAAACCCCTATCCACAACCACTTGACAACGCTGCCAGATTCCATGTGGGGTCGAAACAAGAAAGGTTGCGACACAGCCGGGGCAGGCCCCGGATGACAGAAGAGTTGAAAGACATCGGTCTGAATATCGGCCACCGCCGTGTAGGGCGTTTGATGCGCCTTACGCGTCCAGAGGCACAATTTGACGTGCGGTGGCTGGTGCTGGGCCAAGACCACCGCATTCAGCTGGGTTCAGGCCGCCTGCTGTGCAACGGCACCCCAGTGGACCTGCCAGACAAGCCAAAACCGCACAGCACGCGCCGCGGCAAGGACCCGGTAATGGACAAATATAGGCCGCAATCCGCAGCTTTAAACTGTAAGCGGATGGCCTGAAACGGTTCAGCGCGCGCCCCAAGTGTCGGTCAGCCGATAGCCTTCGGGCCACGGGTCGGATGGGTCCAGCATGTGTTGATGAATGCCGGTGATCCAACCACGCCCCGACAGTTCGGGGATCACGGCGGCATGGTTTCCGACCGTGGTTTCGCCAACAATCCGTCCGATAAACGTAGACCCTATAACCGACACAATGGTCAGCCGATCCTCCAACCCCATTTCGCCCTTGGCATGCAACACCGCCATGCGGGCCGACAGCGCGGTTCCGGTGGGTGAGCGGTCCACCTTGCCGGGTTGAATGGCAACCGCCGACCCCGCACGCAATTCGGTTCCGTCGCGCGTAACAGGCCCTGCAAACAGGCAAAACGAAAAATGCGTCCAATCCGGGTTTTCGGGGTGGTGAAAGCGCAGCTGGGCGTTAGCCGCATTGGTAATCTTGACGCCCATCTTGGCGATATAATGCGCCTCGTCCTCGGTCAGGTTCAACCCCAGCGCTGCGGCGTCAACAATAACAAAACTGTCACCACCATAAGCGGTATCAACGGTCAAGGTGCCGATCCCCTCCACCTCCAGCGTCAGGCCCAGTTCGGCGGCAAAGCTGGGCAGGTTTTGCACAAAAATCCGCTCGGCCTTACCATTCCTGCATTCGGCCCGCACATGCACCAACCCCCCCGGCGCCTCAAGCACCATGCGGGTTTCAGGCTCTTGCATCGGGATAATACCCCCATCCAGCAACACCGTCGCGACACAGATCGAATTTGATCCCGACATCGGCGGCGTGTCTTCGGGTTCCATAATAATAAACGCCGCATCTGCGCGCGGGTCGCGTGGTGGCACCAACAGGTTCACATGGCGAAACACCCCACCGCGCGGCTCGTTCAGCACGAAATTGCGCAAGGTCTGGTCGCGCGCAATCCAGCGCGACTGCTCCCAAATCGTATCCCCAGGCGGGGGCAAAACGCCGCCCACAATCACATCGCCCACCTCGCCCTCGGCATGGGCGGAAATCACATGAATGGTCTTGCTGCTGCGCATCTTAGGCCTCCTGCAACCAGATCGGCGGGGTTTTCGGCGCGTGGCCTGTACGGGCCGCCGCAACACAATCGGCAAGCGCGCCAAACCGCACCTCGCGCCCCGACAGGCCCGGCGCATAATGGGCGTATTTGCCGGAACTTGTCATCAAACTGCGGGCGTTGTGCGGGAAAATCGGTTCCGTAATCGAACACCAGCAAATATCGGGGATCACCCGCGCGCCAAAGGCTTCCAGCCGCGCCAGCGTTCCATCCGCGCGAATGTCGCCCAGCACGTTCTGGCCAACGGTCACGATAACATCAGTTTTCTGCGCCCGCGTTCCGGTGGCCAGTGCGGCCAGCGCGTGACATTCGGTCAGGGAAAAATGCGGGCTGCCAAAGGCGATCAGGTCAATCTGTTCGGGGCCTTGGTTCAGTTCCGCCCAAACGCGGCCAAGATCGGCCCGGCCAACCGTAACCTGCACGTCGGGCAGCGCGAAATCCCCCGCCTCGGGCGTCTGGCCCGCAACATGCAGCATGGGCGCGGCAGACGTGGTGCCAAAGGCCGCGCACATTGCCTTCAGGTCATCATTGGACGGCGTGGTCGCCTCCAACCCCGTCAACACAGGGATACGGTCGGGTGCCAACTGCCCCGCAATATAGCCCAGCATCGGCCACAGCGCATCATCGTGACCACGCGGCAAATCAATATACAACCGCACACGCGGCGCACGGTTGGCGGGCACATAGACGCCCGACAACGGTGCGCGCCCCGTCATGGCAATGAACAAATCAAGGTAATCGGGGTGCTTGACCGTCCGCGCCGCCAAAACCGTATTGGCATAGATCACGGCATTGGATTCCGACCAGCCGATATTTTCACCGGCTTTTGGTGCTGTGTCCAACAGATAGGGCGCACAGGTAAAGGTTGGCCGCGCCCCCATTTTCACATAGGCATCCGCCAGCCGTGCGGCACGCAGGCCAAAATCCGGCGGCACGCCTTGGGTGCGCCAATTGCCATGATCCACCGAAATCGCGTTCATCGTGGTGGGAATGGTCACTTGCCCGCCCATCTCGGCCATCGCCTCGGCAAAGCGCAGGTTGGCGGTGTTGGCAAGGATACAGCCGTCGATATGGCCTTGGGTCACATCGACCAGCGTGGTTGCCCCTTGCAAGGCGGCCATCGCACAAATCACCTCCATCGCGATGCGGCGGGCGGGGCCATCCGTGCCAGCCAGCATTGCACGGTCAGCGTCAGTCAGGGTTAAATCGGCCACCGGCAACGGCTGCAACGGCAAGGGCTGGCCATCAACGATCAGCGCCGTGTCGGTCAACGCGGCGGTTTTGCCAGCGGCGGCCGTGGCAAAGGCATCCGCGCCCAGCCGCAGCACCGGCACAGGGCGGTCAAACATCCGCCCCGCGATCATCGCACCCAAGGTCACAACATCCTCATGTTCCCGAAACACAAAGGCGGCAGGCGCAATGCCGTTCAGCGCCAAGTCAAGCATCACGCCGCTGCCACTGCACGACCCGCGCGTGGTTGGCATAACCAGAATGCGCCCCGCAATGGACTGGCCATGCAGCGGGTGGTGCGCATCAATGACGCGGCCTGTCAGCGGGTCAACCCCGCCCCAAAACGAAAGCCCCTCATCGGTGCCAAGAATGTCACCCGCAGCATGACCTGCGATAATACTTCGCCCCATCATTTCACCACAAAGCCATGCGCAAAGGGGTCGCGGTCATCAATGAAAATGGTGTTGATGCCCGTCACCCGCGCCCAGCCAGCGATGGACGGGATGATGGCGGGTTTCCCCGCCACCGTGGCCGCAGCCTCGACCCGGCCTTTGAACAGCGACCCGATGATGGATTCATGCACGTAGTCATCCCCCACCGCCAACTTGCCCTTGGCCACCAGCTGCGCCATGCGCGACGAGGTGCCAGTGCCGCAGGGCGAACGGTCAATCGCCTTGTCGCCATACAGCACGGCATTGCGCCCGTGGGCCTGCGGGTCACGCGGCGCCCCCGTCCACAAAATATGCGACAACCCGCAAATCGCAGGGTGTTCGGGGTGGATGAATTCGTATTTTGCGTTCAGCGCATCCCGCAGCTTGCGGCCCAGATGCACCAACTCGCCCGCCGCATAATCGGCCATATCGGCAAAGTTTTTCTGCGGGTCCACAATGGCGTAAAAGTTGCCGCCATAGGCAACATCCACCACCACCTCACCCATGCCCTCCACCTGCGCCGTCAACCCTTCTGAGTGTAAAAAGCCGGGGACGTTGGTCAGGCGGACTTCCTCGATAAAACGGCCCTCTTGGCGGTAAGTCACATCCACCCTGCCCGCAGGTGTATCCAGCCGCAAGGTGCCGGGGGTGGCAGGCCTAATCAAACCGTTTTCCAGCGCAATCGTCACCGTGCCAATCGTGCCATGCCCGCACATCGGCAGGCAGCCCGAGGTTTCGATAAACAGCACCGCCACATCGCAATCATCGCGCGTGGGCGCAAACAGGATAGAGCCGGACATCTGGTCATGGCCGCGCGGCTCAAACATCAAACCAGTGCGGATCCAGTCGTATTCAGCCAGAAAATGCGCGCGTTTTTCCAGCATGGTATCGCCGCGCAGCATCGGCGCGCCGCCGGTCACAAGTCGCACAGGGTTGCCGCAGGTATGGCCGTCAATGCAGGGGAAGGTATAGGTCGTCATGGCATGTGCTTTCAAAAACGGGACGGGGCAAAGGGGGCAAGGTCGATGGCGGGGGTTTGGCCCGTCAGCAAGTCGGCGATAATTTCGGCGGTGCCGGCCGATTGGGTCAGGCCAAGATGGCCGTGGCCAAAGGCGCACAGGGTGTTGGGTTGGCCGGGCAACGGCCCGATCGCGGCCAGGCTGTCGGGAAGTGACGGGCGAAACCCCATCCATTGCACCCCGCCCGATGTGTTCAGCGCGGGCATGAACCGTTTCGCCTTGGTCAGCATCGCATCGGCGCGGGCATAGTTTGGCGGCAGTTTGAGGCCCCCCAGTTCCACCGCCCCGCCCACACGGATGCCCGAGGTCAGTTTCGAAATCACAAACCCGTGCCCGCCAAACGTGACCTGACAGCGCAAGTCCACCGCATCGGCGGGCAAGGTGGTGTTATACCCCCGCTCGGTTTCCAACGGAATTTTCACGCCTGCGGTGCGGGCCAAATGGTGTGAAAACGCTCCGGCGGCAAGGACAACACGACCCGTCATAACGCCTGCCGATGTCTCCACCCCACCCGGCAGCAGTCGGGTCGCATTGGCAATCACCACCTCACCACCGCCTGCCCGAAACCGCTCGGCCAGGGCCAGCGTATAATCCTTCGGGTCCGTCACGGAATACCAACCGGGCGTAAACGTCGCATGGGTGAAACGCGCATCAAGGCCGGGTTGTTTGGCTGCGATTTCATCACCCGTCAGATGCGCAAATTCTATCCCCGCCGCGGCGCGTGTGGCCCAACTGGTCAGGTTCGCGTCAAATTCCGCCTTGCCTTCATAGACCTGCAACTGCCCGTCACGGCGCAGCATCGACGCCAACCCATGCGCGGCCAAAAACGGGTCCAACGCCGCCTTCGACAGCGCCATCAAGCCCGTTTGCGCAATAGTGGATGCCCGCACCTGCGCAGGCCAGCTTGCCCGCCAAAACCGCAGCATCCACGGCGCAATCTGCAGCGCATAGCGTGGCGGAACCGACAGCGGCCCCAACGGGTCCAGCAACCATTTCGGCGCTTGCCGGATCACCCGCGGTGACGCAAGCGGCAAAATATCGGTGAACGCAAACGCCCCCGCATTGCCCGCCGATGCACCCGCACACACCCCCTCGCGGTCGATCACACGCACCGAAAACCCCCGCGCCTGCGCAGCAAGCGCAATGGAAAGCCCCACCACACCCGCGCCGATAACGACGACATCAACCGATTTCATAGCCCTATGCCTTTGTTAGCGGATATTCGACAGGAACGCCTGCGTTTCAGGATGTTGCGGTGCCCCGAAAAACTGGTCCGGCGGGGCAATCTCGGCCATGATACCCTTGTGGAAAAACGCAACCCGATCCGACACGTCCCGCGCAAAGCTCATCTCATGGGTGACACAGATCATCGTCATGCCCTTGTCGGCCAGCATCTTCAGCGTATCCAACACCTCGCCCACAAGCTGCGGGTCCAGCGCGGATGTCACCTCGTCAAACAGCATGTAATCAGGCGACATCGCCAAGGCCCGCGCAATCGACATGCGCTGCTGCTGCCCCCCCGACAGACGCCCCGGATACACCGCCGCCTTTTCACCCAGCCCCACGGCGTCCAACTGCTTGGTCGCAATCTCCTCGGCCTCGGCTTTGCCCATGCCCAGCACCTTGCGCGGCGCCAGCGTGACGTTTTCCAACACCGTCAAATGCGGAAAGGCGTTGAACTGCTGGAACACGATACCGATCTTGCGGCGCAGCTTGTTCAGATCGGTGGTTTTCGCGTGAACCTCGGTGCCATCAACCAAAATCGCGCCGGAATTGATCCGCTCCAACCCGTTGATACAGGTCAGCAGCGTCGATTTGCCAGAACCGGAGCCGCCGATGACCGACAGCACCTCACCCTTGTCAACCGTCAGGTTGATGCCTTTCAGCACCTCCAACGCGCCAAAGGATTTATGGACGTCTTTAATCTCAATCATTGGACCACCGTTTTTCCAGATAACCACCCAGACGGGCGATTGGGAAGCTGATGACGAAATAGAACAACCCGCCGATGATCAACAGGAACAGCGGTTCTTGCAAACGGGTAATCAATATCTGCGTCGATTTCAAAAGTTCGGTTACCTGCACCACATAGACCAGCGCAGAATCTTTCATCACCCCAAGCGCCAAACCAATCCATGACGGCAGGGCCACGCGTGTGGCCAAGGGCGCCACGATATAGCGCATGTCCTGCATCCATGTCAGGCCCAACGAGCGTGAGGCGCGGCGTGTGGTGAACGGCACCGCCTCGATCCCGCCGCGCACAATTTCGGCGCAATAGGCGGCGGTGTAAAAGGTCAGCACCCCGCAAGCCACGGTAAACCCCGAGATTTGCAGCCGCAGCACTATACCCAGAAACGCATTCACCAGCACAAGCTGGATCAGCAGCGGGATCGACCGGAAAATATCCAGCACAAAGGTCACAGGTGCGCCCCACCACGGGCCAACCTGATAGCGCAGAACCCCAAAGAAGATGCCGAAAATCGTGCCCAGAAAAACCGAGATCACCGTGACGAGGATGGTCATCCACGCGCCTTGCGCAAGGAAGATCACATCAGCCCATGACATTGACGTGCTAAACATATCCAACCCCCTCAATACCGAAAGAGGCGGGCTGCAAGCAACCGTGCGCCAAAATTAATGACTTTGACGATGATATAGAAAATCACCGCCGCGAGGGCAAACAGCTCGAACGTGCGGAACGTCAGCGCGTTCAGGTCTTGCGTCACGCCGTACAGGTCATAATTCATGCCAACCGTAACGCCCAGTGAGGTCATCAGCACCGCCCAGACCATCTGGTTTGTCATAGGAAGGAACGAGATTCGCAGCATTTGCGGCAGGATCACGTTGTTGAATGCCATGATCGGTGGCATTCCCAACGACCGCGCCGCACGGGTTTGCGTTTCGGGAATGGCCTTTAGCGCGCCGCGGAAATTTTCCGCCAGATAGCCTGCGTTGTTAAAGGTGATCCCGATTAGCAACGAGGTGAAGGGGCTGAAATGGATGCCGAAACTCGCAACGCCAAAATGTGCCATATAGATCTGGAACAAGGCAGGCGTGTTGCGTGCCACCTCGACCCAAGTCACGGCAATCGCGTTCAGAAATTTGTTTCCCGACAAGCGAAAGCCGGTCAGGGTGATGGCGAAAATGATGCCCAGCACCATCGACAGAATGGCCACTTCCATCGTGACCACCGCGCCTTCAAGCATTTGCGGAAGTCGGGCAAGCGCCTGATTCCATTGGAAGGTATAAGAGAACATCGCCACCTCTTTTCAGCCAGAGCAGAAAAGGCGCGCAGGTTGCCCCACGCGCCGGATTTTGGCGATTTGGTTAGCGCGAAACGCCCTTGACCGTCAGGTCGGCGGGGGTGCCTTCACCAACCCACTTTTTGTACAGCTCGGCATAGCGGCCGGTGCGAACCTGCTGGTTCACAAACAGATCAAGATAGTTGATCAGACCGTATTCCTGCCGCATGGTGAACAGGCCCACATAATCCGGCACCATCGGCGCTTTATCAATGATCGACACGCCGGGGAATTTGCCCGATTTCACGTTGGCTTCCGACACTTCTACAGTGGCAACAGTGGCCTCAATCTGGCCTTGGCTCAGTGCAAGGAAAACATCGGCTTGGGTCTGGTACGGACGGAATTCGCCAACGCCCCATTCCTTGATTTTGCCTTCCATCCAGATCGCTTCATAGGTGCCAGCAGTCGCGCCTACGGTTTTGCCCTTCATGTCTTCCCATGTTTTCATGCCAGCGCTGTCATTGCCGACCACGGCATTTTCAAACGCATAGTAAGGGATAGAAAAGCCAACGGTTTTAGCCCGCTCCAGCGTGTCCGAGGTGGACGCAACGCCAACGTCAACCCGACCACCCATCAGCGCGGGAATACGCTCGGGGAACGGGGTTTCAACGATTTCGGCCTTTACGCCAAGTGCGGCGGCAAGGTCGTTGCAATAATCAACGTCAAAGCCGACAGGGTTGTTGGCATCGTCGCGCATCCCCATTGGCGGGAAATCAAGCACAACGGCGCAGCGCAGCGTGCCCGACGAAATGATATCATCAAGCATATCAGCACTGGCAGCCGATGCCATGCAGGTTGCAGCAAGCATGCCGCCCAAAAGTACGGATTTTTTCATAAGTAACTCTCCCTTGGTGTTGGCCGTTTTTTGATTCGAATCTTCCAATTGACTATGTGGCCGCTTTGGTAACGGCGCAAGGCGAAATAAAGAGAATATACATTATGTATATTTAACCCCCCGCCTCACGTTCACAGGTTAACATTTAGTTATCAAAATACGGAATATTATGATATTTCATATGCTTACCAAAGTGTCCGCGCGCGGATACATCGCGGACAAACGCTTTTATCACGCTATCGGCAGCAGCTCTTGCGGCAGGTTTTGATAGGCCACAGGCCGCAAAAACCGCCGGATCGACAGCGTGCCGACACTGGTCGCGCCAAAATTCGTGCTGGCCGGATAGGGCCCGCCATGCACCTGAGCATCCACCACCTCTACTCCGGTCGGAAAGCCGTTCACCAAAACCCGGCCCGCCTTGCGTTCCAAAATCGGGCGCAACCTGCGGGCCGCCTCCATATCACCGGCATCCATATGCAAGGTCGCGGTCAACTGGCCGGCAAAACCCTTGGCAAGCGCTACCATTTCATCAACCGACCCGACCCGCACGATCAACCCAAGCGGGCCGAATACTTCCTCGGCAAGGTCGTGATTGGCCGCAAACGTTGCCCCCGAAACCTCGAACAGGTTCGGCCGCGCCTCGCGCCCTTCTGACTGCGCGGCCAGGATCGCTTTGACCCCTTTTGTGGCAGCAAAACGCGCCTCGCCGCTATGATATGCTGCCGCAATACCTGGTGTCAGCATCACCTGTGCGGCACTCTTTTCCAGTGCCTCCTTTGCAGCAGTGGTAAAGCTGTCAGCCTCTGGCCCGTCAATCACCACCGCAATGCCGGGGTTGGTACAAAACTGCCCTGCGCCCATTGTCAGCGACCCTGCCCACCCCGTGCCAATCGCCCCGGCCCGTGCCGCCATCGCGGCAGGCAGCAGGAACATCGGGTTCACAGATCCCAGCTCGCCGAAAAACGGGATAGGTTCGGGCCGCGCGGCGCACAGATCAAACAACGCCCGCCCGCCCGCCAAGCTGCCGGTAAAGCCCACAGCCTTGATCAACGGATGCTGCACCAGGCTGGTCCCGACCTCGCGCTTGCCACCCTGGATCAACGAAAACACACCCTTCGGCATCCCCGTCTTGTCTATCGCCGCTTTAATCGCCTCGGCCACAATCTCGGATGTACCGGGATGGGCGGAATGGCCCTTTACTACCACGGGGCAGCCCGCCGCCAGCGCCGCCGCCGTGTCACCCCCTGCCGTAGAAAATGCCAGCGGAAAGTTGGACGCGCCAAACACCGCGACCGGGCCGATGGGTTGCTGCATCATCACAATTTCGGGGCGCGGGGCGGGCTGCCGATCCGGCTGGGCCGCATCATGGCGGCGGTCAAGGTAGTCGCCTTTCAGAATATGGTCGGCAAACAGGCGCAACTGCCCCACGGTCCGCCCCCGCTCGCCCTGCAACCGCGCTGCTGGCAGGCCCGTCTCGGCACATCCAACTTCGGTAATTGCCTCGCCGCGGGCATCAATCTCATCCGCAATGGCGTGCAAAAAGGCAGCGCGGTCGGCGCGACTGGAGGAACCATAGGTCCAAAACGCATCCTCTGCCGCCTCTGCTGCGCGGTTCACCAAGGCAACGGTTCCCACGGAATAATCATGGGCCGCGCCCGTGGCCGGTTCCGATTTAAAAGTTTGCTCACCGGCGACCCATTCGCCTGCGATCAGGTGCTTTCCATGTGGGGTAAATGTCATGCTGTGGCCCTTTCCGGTTTCGGCCGCCCCGTATCGGGCGCTCTGTAATTTCCAAACCGGGGCGGCAGATAGCTTGCCCCGGCTGCTGGATCATGCATACAGTATGTATGCAATGATACAACCATTTTCAACCACAGACAGGTGCCCCGATGACCAGCGATATCACCCTGACCCCGACCGAGTTGATGCGAAAGGTCGAGGCGATCTTTCATGCCGCGGGTCTGCCGCCAGCCCAGGCCGCGCCCGTTGCACGGGTCATTGTCGCGGGCGAACGGGATGCCTGCAAATCGCACGGAATTTACCGGATTGAAGGCTGCCTTCGTACGTTAAAGCAAGGCAAGGTAAACCCCGATGCAACGCCGGTATTAACCCAAGATGCGTCGGCCATTGTGCGGGTTGATGCAATGGGTGGCTTTGCAAATGCCGCGTTTGAACTGGGGGCCCCTGCCCTCGCCGAACGTGCCAAAACGCTTGGCCTTGCAGCACTGGTCATCAACGATTGCACCCATTTTTCGGCACTTTGGCCCGAAGTAGAGGCGTTGACCGCCCACGGGCTTGCCGCGATTGCCATGTGCCCCAGCTATGCCACCGTGGCCCCGACGGGTGGCACCAAGGCGTTGATGGGCACCAACCCCTTTGCCTTTGGCTGGCCCCGCGCAGGCCACCCGCCCTATGTGTTCGATTTCGCCACCAGCGTGGCCGCACGGGGCGAGGTAGAGCTGCACCGTATCGCGGGCAAGCCGCTGCCCGAAGGTTGGGCGCTTGATGCCGACGGCCTGCCCACCACCGACCCTGTGGCCGCTTTGGACGGGGCCATGCTGCCCTTTGGCGGGCATAAAGGGTCGGCCATTTCCATGATGATCGAACTGCTGGCCGGCGTTATGATCGGCGACATGACCAGCCCCGAGGCCTTGGCCTTTCTGGGCGCAACCAACGTGGCCCCGCGTCACGGAGAGCTTATTATAGCCTTTAGCCCGGAACGGTTTGCCGCCACAAAAGGCGGGCTTGACCTTGGTCGTGCCGAAGCCCTGTTTGATGCGGTTCTGGGCATGGGCGCACGCCTGCCCTCTACCCGCCGCTTTACCGCCCGCGCCGAGGCCGATGCAAACGGCATTCACCTAACCGCCAATGAAGCCGCCCTGCTGGACAGGCTGGAGGCGGGCGGGTTGCGCGCAGTAAACTGACTTCAAAACAAAAGGCCCGCACGGTTGGGCGGGCCTTTCACAGTCATTAATTCCGGTTTCAGGCCACAGCGCCCGGCAGCTTGGACCATTCGCCGTACCATGTGCGGAACAGGCCCAACTGCGCCTTGGCAAAGCCTTTCTGGCTGTCTGAAAGTTCATCGGTTTCGATGAAATTCAGAGTGTATTCAGCGTCGCCGTTCAGAACCATCAGATATTTGAAAAACAAGACCAGATCCACGCCCTCGTCAAACTTTGACAAGACGGCAAGAGCTTGTTCCAATTCCAAAGCGCGCAGGCGGGCAATCGCGCTGCCTTTTGCTGCGGCTTCGGACAGGCGGACAAGATTCAACACCTCAACAGGCAAAACGCCACCGATGCCGGTGATTGCCCCCGAGGCCCCGCAATTGACGAAACCGTGTACCACAGCAGTATCAACACCCACCATGAATTGCACTTCGTCATCGCGGCTGGTGATGAATTCGGCGGCATAGGACATCGGCTCTGGTCCGCCAAACTCTTTAAAGCCGATCAGGTTTTTATGGTCCTTGCGCAGTTCAAAGAACAGGTCGGCACGGGTCGCAAAGCCGTAATGCGGGCTGTTATAGATCAAGGCGGGCAGCTTTGGTGCAGCCGCAAGAATCGCTTTGAAATGCGCCTTTTGCGCGGGAATCGAGGACCCGCGCGACAGAACCCGCGGGATCAACATAAGCCCGTGTGCACCTACTTTTTGGGCATGGGCCGCGTGGGCTACAGCAGCGGCCGAGTTCACAGCGCCGGTTCCCACGATCACCCGCAGACCGGCCTTGACCAGACGTTCCACGCCTTCCATTCGCTGCGCATCGGTCAGTAGCGGCCAATCGCCCATCGACCCGCAATAGACAACCGCCGACATGCCCGCCGCAACCAGCGCTTTGCCCTTGGCAACCAGCGCATCGAAATCGGGGCTGCGATCGGCTTTACACGGCGTCATCAAGGCAGGGATCGTGCCGGAAAAGATATTGGATGTCATCAGAAGGCTCCTTTTATGTGCGTGGTGGGCATGTGCGGGTCGGCAAGTGCAACACGCAATTTGCCGGAATCACGCGGGGTTTATGCAGCTATAAATTATTGCATACTCTTTGTCGACAGAAAATACACTACGGAATTCCCTTGCGACACTTGAACGCTGTTCGGAGTTCCAATATCCACACAGCAGGAAAAAGGATGCGGCATGGGCAATCTACCACCACCGGCCAAACCGGACCGCAAGCGCGGGTCAGGCGTCAAGCATGTCTATGACGTGCTGCGTGACGAAATTATTGATCTGGCGCTGGAACCCGGCAGCCCGATTGATGAAATCCAGCTTGCCGAACGGTTTGAGATGTCACGCACCCCTATCCGCGAGGCTTTGGTGCGTTTGGCGGCCGATGGATTGGTGACTACGCTTCCCAACCGCTCGACCGTGGTGTCGAACATCAATTTCCTAACACTGCACACCTTCTTTGACGCGCTGTCCCTGATGTACCGGGTGACCACACGTCTGGCCGCCGAATATCACACCGCCAAAGATCTGGACATTATCCGCGTCCGTCAGGCCGATTTTGCCCGCGCGGTGCATGAGCAGGACGCGCTGGCGATGATTGCGACGAACCGCGATTTTCATGCGGCAATCGCCGTGGCGGGCCAAAATACCTATTACGAAGGGCTGTTCATCCGGCTTTTGGATGAAGGTCGGCGCATTTTGCGGCTGTATTACCAATCCTATCAGGACCAGTTACCGCAGCAATATCTGGCCGAGCATGAAAGCATAATCGCGGCGATTGCAGCCCGCGACATTGACGGCGCCGACCGGCTTGCGCTTGAACATGCCAACCAGATTGTCACACAAATACAGCATTTGATCGCCATTGACCGGCGTCAAAAAATTGCCCTGTAGGCCAGCGGTAGCACAAAGCAGGCGCTCAGATCCCATGCGGGAAAAGCAGGTTCAGGAACGAAGGGCGCAATGGCCCCCCGTTCCCGGTTTCAAATTCAGAACGGGCTATCTGGGTAATAGAATTCGGCCGCATTGTCTTTGGTGATCAGAACCGAGCCGATTGTAAACTTGCCCGATACCGGAGCAGTTGAGGTCAGACCCACGGCCGTCAACTCAATAGCAGTTACAATCATCGACGGCGGATAGGTCACGTCAGCCGGGATCATCTTGTCCCCGTCGCGCACTTTCGCGATCATTTCCTTCATGCCGGCCCCGCCAAGCACAAACTGGATGTCGGTGCGGCCCGACTGTACAATCGCAGCCAAAGCGCCGACTGCCATGTCGTCATCCGACGCCCAGGCCGCATCAATCGGTTCTGTCGCAAAGTTTTTTCTCAGAGAATATTTTTCCTGCTCGACCCGAACATTGACCTTTCATTTATCAAATGGCACCCAAAAAATAGGAACTCAGGCGCCAGAAACAGGAAATTGAGCGTTATGTACGACCAGAGAAAGAACAATATTCTAGTTTTTTGATGCCGTTTCAAACTTTGCGACAGAACCCGGATCACCGCACCGATGATGGGCTTCAAAGCTTTTCATTCCGCCGCCGCAACCATCGCAGGGATCGAAGTCGCTCACATGATCCGAAAAGATCAGTTTGCAGCAAACGGAATAACTCCCTTCCAGCAGTTTGCTGCACTGGCGGCATAGTCATGTCCGCAACGTAGCCTTTTCAAACCCGCAGAAAAATTTGCGACACAACCTTTTAAACCCTTATGAAAATTTGCGACACAACCATGCGAATGGAGACCCATCGCAGTCCGGCTAGGGAAGTGGCGAAAAACCGCTGCATTGAACCAAAACAACCTGTCAAATTAATCTGCATCAAGGCGCGCGACTTTGGGGGGTTGCATACTAACGTGGTTGCACATGCGGCGTGCCGTCTCGGGAACTATATCCCGGAGTGCCGAGTTAGATATATGAAACCTTGAGTGTTGGGGGATGCACATGACTGATCCGACATTTTACCCTAAAACTATAATTATCCCAGCTGCAGGCAAAGGAACGCGCATGCTTCCGGCAACTAAGGTAACAGCAAAAGAGCTGTTGCCAGTTTATGATTGCCCGGTAATTCAGTTTGCTATTGATGAGGCCATCGAAGTCGGTGCCCAGCGTATCATTATTGTCGTGAGCCAAGCAAAAGCGGCAATCCGTCAATTTCTTGGCGACACGGCTGTCGCCTCTTTCGGCAGAACTGCCAACACGGGTAGGGCTGTATCGTCACCCGAGATTGTTTATGTGATGCAGGAAGAGCCAAAAGGCCTCGGCCATGCGGTCCTGTGCTGTAAAGGTCTGACCTTGCCCGGGCCTTTCGGGGTCATTCTGCCGGATGACATCATCATGGGGCGGGGCTGCCTTTCGGAAATGACCGAGAATTATCGTGGCGGGCACATGATCGCCGCGATGAAGGTGCCGGGCCCAGATACCTGCCAGTATGGAATATTTTCATTTGGCGGCTCTGAGGCTGATATATGTATTCCAGTAAACGGCATGGTCGAAAAACCACCGCGCGGTAAGGCACCGTCGAGGATTGCTGCTGTTGGCCGTTACATCTTGCAACCGATGATCTTTGATGTTCTAGCCCATACGCCGAAAGGGGCAGGGGGCGAGTTGCAGCTGACCGATGCCATCAGTATTGCGACTCATTCGGTTACGCTGACGGCGTTCCGGTTTACAGGTACGCGCTATGACTGCGGCAGCCATGATGGCTTACTTGCGGCTGCTAACGCGCGTCAATCGGCGGTTAAAGTGGGTCAGGTGACTGCGGCGCTGTCCATTTCACGCCCTACAATTGGGCCAGAGAGAAACTGGAAATTCGCCCGTCGGGATCACGCGGGGCTGGCCCTTACGTCCGCTAGGCAAGCATTTTATGGTCTGTCCGCAGATCCTGTGAGGGCGGGCGAACCAGATCCCCTTTGGGTCGGTTAAAACGGAGTAACGAGTCGCGCGAGTCTTGATCACTGCCATGATACGAGAGGACGAAGCTATGGATTGGACCCAGATAGAAACCAAATGGGCTGTGATGGCCCGCCGCATACGCGCTGACGTGCCGTGCGGAAAAGCTGAAGATAACATGGTCGTACGACGTCTTGGCGGCAAGGATGATATGCCAAAAAGGATCATTATCAAAGGGGGTGTCGCGGTCAGTGTCGAGATCACACAGACGCGTAATTCAGTGTAAAAACCTTGAAACTTGATAAAATCTGGAGTCGGCTATCCCAAGCCGTTCTATGGCATTCAGCACAAAGCGATTTTGCGTTGTGGCAGGACGCAGCCCCGATCAGGGCCGACCTTTTCGGCGTCGAACGATTAGAGCATCATGCGCAGACATTGGCCGAAGCACAAAAGGTCGTCATTGGTGCAGGCCCTCGGGTGCTGCGCTTGGATGCGCGCGTCAAGGACAATGCTGCCTTTTTGCTCGACGCCTATCGGACCTGCGCGCAGGCGTTGCAAGCTGGCGAGACGATAACACCTGCCGCCGAGTGGCTGCTCGACAACTTTCACCTTGTCGAGCAGCAACTGCGTCAAATCCGCGATGATCTTCCGCCAGGCTATTACCATCAGTTGCCAAAACTGGCAGATGGGCCGTTTGCAGGCTATCCACGCGTGCTGGGGCTTGCATGGGCCTATATAGCGCATACTGATAGCCTTGTTTCTGGTCCGGTGCTAAGCCGGTACGTTCGCGCCTACCAACAGGTTCAGCCCCTCATGATCGGCGAATTGTGGGCTGTTGCGATTACCCTTCGTATCGTGCTGGTTGAGAACATGCGCCGTTTGGCGCTTGAGATCGTTGATGGGCAGGCGCAGCGGCAAAAGGCCGATGCAATTTTGAATGCTATACTGACTGCTGAGAAAACGGCGGGTCAATCGCAGCTTTCGGTTATGCAAATTGCCGTCAGTCCCTATGAGACGGCCGCGCTGCCTGAAACGATTGCCGCACAAATTGCCAAACGCCTACGCGGGTTTGACCCGGCGCAAACGCCCCTTTTTGCATGGCTTGAGGATCGTTTACACAGGCAAGGCACCTCTGTTGATGAGGTCGTCGCCAGCGCGCAATTGAGGCTCTCTGCGTCGAATGTCACAATGCGCAATATTGTTACTTCGATGCGCTTGGTGTCTGAGATGGATTGGGCAGATTTCTTTGAAGAGGTCAGTCCGGTTGACGCGCGCTTGCGGGCAGGCTCGACCTTTGCGGAGATGGATTTTCCCACCCGAAACCGCTACCGCACGGCAATTGAGATCATTGCGCGTGGGACGGATCAGACCGAAATTGACGTGGCTGATGCAAGCCTTGCTATGGCAGAAACGGGTGACACGGGTCACAGCCGCGATCCAGGGTATTGGTTGATTGATGCCGGACGGGCGGCGCTGGAAGCCCGGTTGAAGTTCAGACCATCGTTGAGTCTGCGTACCTATCGTTGGGTAGGGCGTCTAGGTCTGCCGGGGTATCTGGTAGCGATTATGGCACTTTCGCTTGTTATGCTTGGATTTGGCGTGTCGCTCGCGCAGGCCGAGGGTGCGGGCGTTGTTGCCATGCTCCTCCTTGGTGTCACGGGGCTTGCGATTGCGATCGAAGTCGGAACGGCGATTGTCAATCTGATCATAACAAGCTCCGTGACACCAAAGGCCCTTCCCGGCCTTGATCTGGAAAAAGGCATCCCCCCCGGATTGCGCAGTCTTGTTGCAGTGCCGGTTCTTTTGCATGACATAAATGAATTGCATGCACAAATAGAGCAGTTGGAAGTGCGCCATCTGGCAAGTACCGGCGGTGCGGTGCACTATGCGCTTTTGTCTGATGCGATGGATGCCCAATCTGAGACAGCACCCGAAGATTCCGCCCTAGTTGCTAGCGCATTGGCGTCGATTGCCGATCTCAACAACCGCTACCCTTCGGATCATGGTCCGCTTTTCTATTTCCTGCACCGCCACCGTTTGTGGAACCCCGGCGAAGGCGTCTGGATGGGCTGGGAGCGAAAGCGAGGCAAGCTGACCGAGTTGAACCGGCTGTTGCGCGGGGCAACCGATACCAGTTTTTCTGTGATCAGTAGTCCGCTGCCGCCCGACATTCGTTATGTCATCACGCTGGATGGCGACACGCGGGTGCTGCATGGCACCGTACTCCAGATGATCGGCAAGATGGCGCATCCGTTGAACCGGCCTGTTTTCGACAGCGGGTCTGGGCGGGTAACTGCTGGCTATGGCGTCTTGCAGCCCCGCGTAACAGCCGATTTGCCGATTGGCGCAGAAGGGTCAATTTATCAACGCATCTTTTCTGGCCCCGGCGGTATAGACCCTTATGTCTCGGCGACCTCGGACCTATATCAGGATCTGTTTGCTGAAGGGTCATTCACTGGCAAAGGTATTTATGACGTTGATGCGTTCGCGGCTGCCCTTGCAGGGCGCGTTCCCGAGAACACCATGCTGAGCCATGACCTTTTTGAGGGCGTGTTTGCGCGCGCGGCGTTGGCGTCGGATATTGAGGTGGTGGAGGATTTCCCAACCCGGTATTATGTGGACACGCGCCGCCGCCACCGTTGGGCGCGGGGGGATTGGCAACTTCTTCCATGGATCTTTGGCCGCAGGGTTTCCGATATTGGCGGCATGCCGGCGCTCGGTCGTTGGAAGATGATCGACAATTTACGCCGATCACTGCTGGCACCTATGGCGATGCTGACGTTGTTTGTCGGATGGATGATGCCCCCCTCGGTGGCGTTGGTCTGGACCACGTGGGCTGTTGTG